>ERZ772991.2581-NODE-2581-length-12028-cov-3.785684_pt1 | contig 12028 bp, 8 predicted proteins | sample MGYA00511128_ERZ772991 | MGnify/ENA primary metagenome ERZ772991 (study PRJEB29015, sample SAMEA2737655) | human gut metagenome | biome: human gut; feature: human-associated habitat; material: faeces | place: China | collected 2012 ... | reverse complement strand
GAGGTTGAAATAAATATCCCCCGTGTCAGTGTCCAGATAACTGCCGGAATCGACAATCTGGTCATAACCGTCAGCTCTTTCGTTGGGACGATCCGAGAAATCGACGAGTACCCGCCGGTTGGGATGTCCTGCGACCGTTTCGTCCGAAATATTGAAGTAAATCAGGCCGCCTGTCCACGTCTGGTTGTAATTGATGATGTACTTCTGCTTCTTCGCATTCCGCGACTCGGCATAGCCGTCCTGTCCTGCGATGAAAATAGCCGGTTTCAAAACGCGGTTGCTTTTTTCTTCGCCCCAGACTTCCTTGTCGTAGGTGCCCTTGAGCGTCTTGTTCACCTCGATGTAGAATGTCGACGGGCCGGTTACGATCGTGCCGTCCACCAGTTCGCTGCTCTTGAGGGTCAACGGAACCATGTATTTATCGGCGCCGTCGTAATCCAATTCCGACAGATCGAGCTCGAACGAGAGTTCGCCGTATTGGCTGCCGGCCTGAATTTCAGTCGGGGTAACGACCACCTTGGCGGCATCCAGCGTCTTGAATGCAGTCCCGTGCTCCGTGTTGTAGGTTTCGACCTTCTCCGGTTCGAATACGAAGTCGACAGGCTGGCCGACAGTCATCGGGGAGTTCATCTGCACCCTGATTTTTCCCTTGCCCGACGTTTTTGCGAGGTCGGCGGCGTTCGTTACCCATATTTTGAGTTCGGACATCTGAATCAAGACATAAACCGGCTCCCGCTGGACGACCGAATAGTCGTCGGAATGCATTTCGAGCGGCAGCAGGTAGGTGCCCTCACCGCCGATTGCAGCGCAATCGAATTCGATGCGGCTCTCGATTTCCAGCGTTTCCGTATCGAAATCCGATTCCTTGATTTTATAATACTGCTCGGGCAACAGCTGGTAAGAGGTGCCGTGCTCCTCGTTATAGGCATCGACTTTCGATGCATTGACCCGATAGCCGATTTTCGCCACCTCCAGCGTGTTGAAATTGGCCGTGGCGTTCAGCGTAATTTCCTGCGGCAGCGGAATGGTCGGAATGAACTCCAGCTGCGGCATCTGTTCGGGCATCTCCACCTGCACAATCGGCTCGACGATGTTCAAACGCAACAGCGCCTGCATCATCGAACCGCCGTCCTCGACGGGCGTGGAGGCATTGGAGATACGGATGGGGAGCAGCATGTTGTTGGCCGCAGCCATGCCTTTGGCCGCAATCAGGGCTTTGGGATGTATCCGCACGGAAATATCGACGGACTTGACCGTACTTGCAAGTTGCGCATTCTTCGGAATGTCGTAGAACTGTGCTTCCAGCAGTTTATAGTCGGTGTTGTACAATTCGTTGTATTCGGCGAGCAGCGTTTCGTCCACCACGATATCCAATTCCAGTTCTTTCGACAGACCGGCAGTTCTCGAAACATTGATGACGGTTTCGTAGTCGTCATAGATGGATATGGTATTGACCGTGTACAGCCCGTTCTGTTCGAAAACCGGGTCGGGCAGAATATTTATGTCCGAATACTCCACGTCGCAGCCGGTGAAAGGCAGCGCCAGGGCCGCGAGCGCCAGTATCTTAAAAAACTGTTTCATAGCGAATTTTCCATTTTTAAGTTTAACATGTGTCCGGCTGCGGCCATCAATAGTAGGGCGCCTGCACCAGCTGCGTATTGAGCATGATCTCCGAAGACTTGATGGGCAGGAAGTAGTGCTGGATGTCGAAGCGCTTGTTGGCCACCTTGGTCAGGGTGAAGAACGCCGGGTCGGTGGCACCCGTACCGCGCGACATGTCCAGTCCGTATTCGTCGTGGTTGAACTCGCCGTCGGGGCCATGGGCCGTGAACCAGCGGCGCACGTCGAAATAGCGGTTGCACTCCCACGCCAGCTCGATCTTGCGCTCGTGGCGGATCATCCCGCGCATCTCGTCCTGCGAATAGGTGCCCTCATAGGCCGGGATGCCGGCACGGGTGCGGATTTCGTTGAGGTAATAGAGCGCTTCGTCCTGCCGGGAGGTGCCGTAGTACTCGTTCAGGGCCTCGGCATAATTGAGGTAGACCTCACCCAGGCGGATGATGGGGAAAGGCACGTTGAGCATACGCGTCGCCTCGCTGGTCTGCTTGTTGCTGCGGTAATCCAGCGGGAGGTTCTTGCGCACGGAGAATCCCGAGGTGTTCTTGTCGCCCGGGGTGCTGCCGTTGCCGCTCAGCCCCGAGTACCAGAAATCGACCACGCCGTAGCCGTCGGCATCCTGGTAGCTGTCGGTCTTGTTCTCGTAGGCGTACGACAGGCGCTGGTTGGGGAAGTGAACCGAGGCATAGAACCGCGGCTCGCGGCCGACGAACATCCAGAACGTATTGGCGATGGTGCCGTCGCCGGCTTCGGACGAGAATTTTTTGGAGGCGAACCACTCTTCGAGCGGGCGGCTCGGGCTGCCGTCGGCCATGAAGAAATCGTTGATCATGCCGATGGCCAGCGAATAGCGGCCGTTCCAGCCGTACCAGCGCGCCGGCAGGGCGCACATGCCGTACCACTGCACCGAGTTGGGGTGCCCCCAGATGATCTCGGTATTCTTGCCGGCGCCCCAGGTGGTCGTCACGGCGCGGAGGTTATCCACGATCTCATCGAACGTAGCGTCAGCGGCCGGTTTGAGCAACTGGTATTCGGTCATGTCGATGACCGTCTTGGCGGCATCGGCGGCATCCTTCCACAGCTCCTTGTCATAGGTCTGGGGCATGAGCACTGTGCCGTCGTGATTCGTCCAGTTCTTGTAGGCCGAATTGCCGTTGAAGAGCGGGCTGGCGACCATCAGCAGCATGCGCGACTGAATGGCCCGGGCGGCACCGATGGTGGGGAGCCCCAGCGTGAATTTCTCGTCGCGGGCGGCGGGCATGCCGTTTTCACAGGCCCAGTCGATCTCGCCGTTGATCCAGCGGACGCATTCGCCGAGCGTGTTGCGCGCCTGCGAAGCCCCGATCTGGTCGGCCGAACGGCTGGTCTCCACGATGGGGATCGGGCCGTAGAGGCGCAGCAGCAGGTAGTGGTAATAGGCACGCATGAAGCGGGCTTCGGCACGCATCGTGCGGCGGTCGATCTCGCCCAGTTCGGCGCACTTGTCCACGTTTTCGAGGAACAGGTTGCAGTGGCGGATGGCCTGGTAGTAACGCACGAAGAAATAGAGGTTGTAGCCCGTATAGCCGTAGTAGTTGTCGGGGCTCATCTTCCCCTCGGCGATATTGCGCACGTGCGATTCGAGAATGTAGGCCGATTCGTCGGTGCACCAGAAATAGGGAATCTGGCCGCTGTAATGCATCTCCTGCACCATGAAATCGTCGCTGTAAATGCGGTTGTACCACTTGGTGGTCTCGATCTTGGACGAGAAGATCTTGTCCATCGAGTTCAGGTCTTCGGGATCCTGATCCAGATAGTCGGCGCAGCCGGTAAACAAAAGGAGCGACGCGAGCATTAAATATACGATATTCTTTTTCATTCTTTAGGCTGTATTAGAAGGTTAAATTCACACCGACGAAAACCTGGCGCTGCATGGGATAGGCATCGGCACCCGTCTCGGGATCCCAGTAGTCGGAGATAAATTTGCTGACCGTAAACAGGTTCACACCCGTGGCATAGATGCGCAGCGAGCTGCACCGGAGCTTGCTGGCCCAGGCCGAGGGCAGCGTATAGCCGATCTCGACATTCTTCAGGCGCAGGTAGCCGCTGTCGCGCTGCCACCAGGTCGAAGTCTTGTAGTTGTTGGCATCGGCGCCGTAGGAGAGGCGGGGCGAGAAGGCGTGCGGATCGGGGTTGTCCACCGTCCAGCGATCCTTGAACATGGTCATCACGTTACCCATGAACTTCGGGCCGCGGTCTGCCTGGAACGGGTAGAAATACCAGCCGCCGCTCAGGTAGGAGGAACGGTTGGTTCCGCCCTGGAAGAGGAACGAGAAGTCGAAGCCCTTGTAGTTGAGCGACGCTCCGAAACCGTAGACGATCTCCGGCATCGCGGGGTTGCCGATCCACGTCATGTCGGCCTCGGTGATCTTGCCGTCGTCGTTGAGGTCTTCGTAGCGGATGTCGCCGGCACGCAGCTGCTGCTTGTCCAGGCCGAACTGCGTATAGTAGTCGGGCATGTTGTCCAGTTCCTCCTGCGAGAAGAGGTGCATGGCACGGTAGCCCATGGTCAGTCCGTAACGCACGCCGCGCTGATCCTGCCACGGATAGGCATAGTACTTGCCGTCGTCGATCACCTTGTTGCGGGCAAAGGTGAAGTTTCCGCGAACGGAGACGGTGAGGTCTTTGCTGAAACGCTTGACGTATTCGGCCGAAACCTCGAAGCCGCGGTTCTCCATCAGACCCATGTTGGCGTAGTTGGTATAATCCTTGGGAAGCCCCGAAATCTCCGAGAACTGGGGTGCGAGGAAGATGTTTTCACGCCGCTCGTAGAAGAAGTCGGCATTGATTTTCAACTCGTTGAAAAACCCGGTTTCGATACCGACGTTGTATTTGGTCGACACCTCCCACGTCACGTCCTGGTTGGCCATGCGACCTTCGCCGATACCGCCGGCCCCTTGGTCGAAGTTGACGCCGAGGTTGCCGTAACCGTTGGCGCCGCTGTTGATCGTAGCCAGGTAGATGAAACGCGTACTGGGGATCTGGTCGTTGCCGACCTGCCCGACCGACGCACGGATCTTGAACCACGTCAGCACCTCGCTGTTGCGCAGGAAGCTCTCCTCGGAGGCCACCCAGCCGATAGCCACGGCGGGGAATACGCCCATGCGCTTGCCCTTGGCGAAGTTCTCCGAACCGTTGAAACCGATGTTGGCCTCGATCAGGTAACGCTTGTCGTAGGCATAGGTAAGACGGCCGGCAAGGCCGAGCGAACGGTTGGGCAGCGACTTGAGGTAATCGCTCGTAGCCTCCTGCAACCGGTAATCCTTGGCGAAGCCGAGCAGCAGGCCGCCGACCTCGTGCTTTTCGCCGAACGTCCGGCTGTAATTGATCGCCGCCTCGACATACTGCGTACGGGAACCGTTGCCGGACTGTTTGTAATTCAGGTACTCCTGTTTCTGGTCGGCCTGCCACTCGGTGCGGATCAGTTCGCCGTCCTGATCGCGTCCCGTGGCCTCAAAGAAGTTGATGTTGCGCGCACGCTCCTCCACCGAATAATTCACGGCGTCGTAGGCGTAGCTCACCTTGGCCGAAAGACCCGGGGTGATGAACGAGAAATCCTGATTGATCGTCAGGTTGGCGCGAAGCGTATTGCCGGTGGTCTTCTTCCAACCGCGCTGCGTGAGCATGTTATAGGGGTTGTTCAGGCCGTCGCGGCCGGCCAGCTCGCCGTCCTTGAAGCGGACGGGGAAAGCGTTCGGCGCCGCGTTGATGATGTCGCGGTAGATGGCTGCAGACCCCTCGACGGGCTCCATGTTCTCGGTCACGTTGCCCTGCACGCCGAGGTTCACCACCGTGGTCTTGGTGATGTCCATGTCGACGTTGGAGCGGAAGTTATAGCGCTTGTAGTTGACATTCTCGCCGTAACGGCCGATCTTGTCGCTCACCCACGAATATTCGCCGGGTTTGACAGCATACTGCCCCTCTTGGTTGTAGAAGGAGAGGGCCGTGAAGTAGCGGGCGAACTTGCCGCCGCCCGAGATGTTGGCGCTCACCTTCTCCGAAAGAGACACCTTTTTCATAAGGAGCTTCTGCCAGTCGACATCGGGATAGACCTCGGGGTCGGTCTGCATGCGCATGGCCTTGATCTCGTCGGCGCCGTATTTCAGTGCCGCCGAGGCATTCACGGCATCCACCGCCTCGTTGAACATTTCGGAGCGGGTAGCGGCGTCGACGAACGACAGGCGTTTGCTGGCGAACGAGAAGCCCTGCTCGTAACGCAGGTCGATCCGGGCCGGGCCGTCGAAACCGCGGCGCGTGTTGACAAGGATAACGCCGTTGGCACCGCGTACGCCGTATACGGCCGTGGCGCTGGCGTCTTTCAGGACGCTGAACGACTCGATCTCCAGCGGGTCGACATCGTTGAGCGGACGCTCGATGCCGTCGACCAGGATCAGCGGATCGGGGCTGCCCGTAAAGGTGGCGATACCGCGGATCCAGAACTGGGCGTCGTCTTTGCCCGGCTCGCCCGAGGTTTGCAGTGCGACGACGCCCGCCAGGTTACCGGCCAGCGTCTGGCTCAGCGACCGCACGGGGACGCGCAGCTCCTCGGGCCGGATCGTGGAGATGGCCCCCACGACCGATTCGCGTTTCTGGGTACCGTAGCCCACGGAGACGATTTCGACGCTCTCCATGCCGATGGCCTCGGGCTTGAGCGTGATCGTCACCGACCCGGCACCCTTCGACGCCACCTGCTGCGCCTCGTAGCCGACATACGATACCACGAGCGTGACGTTGCGGCCCGTATTCTTCAGGTTGAAGGTGCCGTCGACATTGGTCGCCGTGGCGATCGTGGTGCCTTTGACCATGACCGTCGCACCGATGACCGGCGCACCGGTCTCATCGAGCACACGTCCGGAGATGCCGGTGGCCTGCGCCCACAGCAACGACGCAGAGAACACGGCTGTCACAAGTAATAGTGCTTTCCGGGAAAAACGGTTAGTAGAAAAACTCATACACACTAATTTTAAGGTTAAAAAATAGGTTCGGTGGGTATCCCGGGGGAGGCCCCGCAGAAGGGCTGTCCCGCTGAAAACGAATTTAGGACGGGGCATCGGGATAAAAGTCCGCAGGGCACAACCAGGGGTCTGGAGTTACGATTTTTGCCTATTATGTACGATTTTATCCCGGATTTTTTTGCCGGATTCGCACGGGGCATGGTAAAAAAGGCTGCGGAAGGCATCCCGCCCGGGCGGAAGGAGGGATAAAAAAGCCGTACGGCGGAAATTCCGCCGCGCAGATATCCCCCGGGCAGTAGCGTATCACGGCATTTTATCCTATATTTGCCGTATGGACGAAAAATTAGTGTTCCGGCGCGCCCGCCCCGCCGACGCGGCGCGCATCATGGAGATCATCCGGCAGGCGCAGGCGCAGATGCGGGCACTGGGAAGCCTGCAATGGCAGGACGGCTATCCGGCAGCGGCCGATATCGGACACGACATCGCTTGCGGCTACGGATGGGTCTTCGAGAAACCGGAGGCGGAAAAGAGCACGGATGCACGGGGAACCGACGGCACGGGGGCTGCGGGGTTCCGGGCTGTAACGGCTGCCGCGGGGAAAACAACGGGCACGGAGGCGGCCGGCAAAACAGGAGTATCCGGCGCTGACGAAACGGCAGCGGCGGCGGAAGAGGCGGAAGAGGCGGAAAAAGCGGGAGAAGCGGGAGGACGAGGAGAAACAGAGCCTGCAAAAGCGGCCGCGGCACAGGGCAACGTCATCGCCTACGGTGCCGTGGTTTTCGACGGGGAACCCGCTTACGACGCCATCGAAGGGGCATGGCTCACCGACGGAGAGTATGTCGTACTGCACCGCATGGCGGTGGCCGACGGTGAGAAAGGCCGCGGGGTGGCGACGGAGTTTATGCGGCGCGTCGAAGCGATGGCGTGCGGGCGCGGCACGGGCAGTATGCGCGTCGACACCAATTTCGACAACCGTTACATGCTGCGTATGCTCGGGCGGCTGGGGTTCGTCTATTGCGGGAAGGTACGCTACCGGAGCGGCGAACGGCTGGCATTCGAGAAAACCCTCGGGACATGAGGACATAAAATGAGGGAACCGGCCGCATGGCCGGTTCCCTCTTCAGGATGAGTGCGTCACTATGTCCTGAAACAACTCCCCAGGTGAAATATCATAATAATCACAAAGGTCAGCCAAGGTCGACAGCGTGATATCGGAACATCCGGCTTCGATCCGGCCGACATTCAGCCCGGTATCGAAACGCACGACTTCCTGAGTCAGGTTATGCCTTCGTCTGGCTTTCGCCAGCCTGTCAGCAACCTGCCCGACAAAAAAGTCATTTCGTCGCTGCCTTTTCATAGTGCAAATTACCGCATTTATACCCTGATTTATAACTACAAATAAGTAGTTGGCAGGATGATACCGCTTCCACTGAAGTCCTGAGACGGATAATCCGCCGATTTCAGCCCGAATGCACTATAATCGCATCGTCCCGGAATATCCTGCAAACGATGACCCGGCCTTCACCCGGTTATAATGAACCATAAAAACAGGCCGTGCGAGATAACGCAGCAACCTGCCGTACCTTTCGGAATCCCCACTTCATATACAAATATACACAATAAGCGACTATTTGCTCCCTGTGAAGGGGATTCAAAATCCGGTTATTCGGCACAATACACAAAAAAAAGCGGGCTGCACCTTGCAGTCCGCCTTGCCGGCACGGCAATTCCGCCCGGAAAAGGAGGTTATTCCTCCTCCTGGTAATAGACCTTGTAGAACTTGCCCTTTTCGTCCTCGCCCTGCTCCAGCAGGTTGCGGTTGCCGTGGACATAGATATGGAAATTGCGGTCGAGCTTGATGACGCTCTTATAGGCGCGCGCCTGTTTCCTGACGGCGGAATCGGAAATGGCGAACTCATCCTCGATGCGGATGTCGCGCTCCTGCTCGTACTCCTGTTTGTAGCGAGAGAAGCTCTCCATGACCTCGGGCTGGCGGATCACCTTTTCGGAAAAGTCGTCGAGCGAAAAATTGTCCTGCTCCCGGAAGTATTTCATCGTCTCGTTGAGCATCTCGGCCTGGTCGGCCTTCGACACGTCGAACTCCGAGGGAAGATGCCCGGTCACGTATTTCTTGCACATGGCCAGGACGTTGTGCGTGTTGTGGTAGTTGTCCTGCCGCGGGCGGACATGCAGGAAATCGTCGATCCAGTAACGCGCTTCCGCCCGGTTGGTGTTGTCCACGACGCAGACGGCGAAGCCTTCTTCGCGCTCGGTATTGAACACGAGGCACCCTTTGTCCAGTTTGTCGACGTTGATTCCCTGGCAGGAGGAGATATGCAGCTGCCCGTCCTGCTCCCCGACCTCGAGGAACGTATCGCGGGTCTCGGACTTGAAAAGCCCGACGGCATCGACCGCCTCGCCCCCGAAACGGCAGCCGGTGAAATAGACGACGTAAAATTCGCCGCCCTTGATCTGCGGGTGTGTGCCCGTCTCGTAAAGGTGCCGGGCAAGGCCCACGGAGTTGTCGTAGAACGTCTCCCGGTCGTCGAACACCTTACAGACGAAATTGTAGACTTCGTTGCAGGCCAGGTCGGTTTCGTGGTGGAGGTTGTAGTACTCCTCGGATTTGAAACCTCCGGCGAAATAGGCGGTCAGGGTCTGCATCAGGCCGGTGTCGCCGACCTGACCGGACAATGCAGGGGCGACGAGCAGGGGCTCGTCCTTGGCCTTGTTCCCGACGATATGCACGGCCAGCGCCGCGATCCGGGTATCTTCCGTATATAACATGGCTGTGAACGGTTATTCGTAAAATACGGGACAAAGGTGGCAAAATTTTCAGCCCCGGGCAAGGAATACGGCCGTTATTTCCCGTGGCAGGCCGTTTGCACTCCCGATAATTTGCCTATTTTTGCAGGACGACAAATACCTGAAACCATGGAAAACAGAATCACTTCGCTGTTCGGAATACGCTACCCCATCGTCGCGGGCGGCATGATCTGGTGCAGCGGCTGGCGGCTGGCCGCAGCCGTGAGCGAAGCAGGCGGACTGGGGCTGATCGGCTCCGGCTCGATGACCCCCGACCTGCTGCGCGAGCATATCCGCAAATGCCGCGCGGCGACCGAAAAACCGTTCGGCGTGAACGTCCCGCTGATGTACCGCTACGCAGAAGAGATCATGGGCGTCATCATGGAGGAACGCGTACCCGCGGTGTTTACCTCGGCGGGCAGCCCGAAAACATGGACGGCCCGCCTGCACGAAGCGGGATGCAAGGTGGCGCACGTGATTTCGAGCACAAAGTTCGCCCTGAAAAGCCAGCAGGCAGGGGTCGATGCCGTGGTAGCAGAGGGCTTCGAGGCCGGCGGCCACAACGGACGCGAGGAGACCACGACGATGGTGCTCGTACCCCGGGTGCGGCAGGGGCCGAGGGCTGCGAGTCCGGCGGGCATGTGGGCGAGAGTACCACCATGGCGCTGGTGCCCCAGGTGGTGGACGCGGTAGAGATTCCGGTTATCGCCGCAGGCGGCATCGCCACCGGGCGCGGTATGCTGGCGGCGTTCGCGCTGGGAGCCGAGGGCATCCAGATGGGAACGCGGTTCGCGCTTTCGGAGGAGAGTTCCGCCAGCGACGCATTCAAGAAACTCTGTATCGGACTGCAGGAGGGCGACACGATGCTCGCGCTGAAGAAACTCAGTCCGACACGCCTGATCCGCAACGACTTTTTCCGTGCGGTCGAGGAGGCGGAGAACAGGGGTGCGACGGCCGAAGAGTTACAGCAGCTGCTTGGACGCGGACGCTCGAAACGGGGCATCTTCGAAGGCGACCTGACGGACGGCGAACTGGAAATCGGGCAGGCAGCCTCGCTGATCCGCGAGCTGCCGACGGCGGGACAGATCGTCCGCGAAACCGTTGCGGAATACGAGGCCGGGCTGCAGGAGCTCGTGAAGCAAGCAACGAACTGCAAGGAGGAAATTTAACCATCCGGGAGGTATTTTGCCCGGTGTTTTCCGAAAGCCGGCTCGGGACAGACCAGTCCGGTCGGCTTTCCTGCATTTCGCCGTCCGGGCGACATCGGTCGGCAAGGATCGCGGCACGGGACAGCCGGGCTTATTCCCCGCGAAATCGCACCGCCGTTCGAACAGAGGGACAACGGAGGACAGTTATCTGCCCCATTGTCATGAAAGCAGCGGAATAAAAAACGCGTGATCGGCAACAATAAAATGGCTGTAATCGCGTCCGTATGGCAGTCAAAGGGCAAAAAGTTGTAAATTTTCAGGTAAACTTTTGCAAGTTCGAGAAAAATGCTTACCTTTGCACACGCAATGAAACCGAAACGGGAATCGTTCTTTGGCAGACAATGTGTATAAACCACGTTGTAAACCGAACTGAAAAGGTCGGGTGTCAGAAGAAAGACGAAGTTTCGTAATCATTTGTAACAGAGTTTCATAACTCTACGGATGGTGCCATAGCTCAGTTGGTAGAGCAAAGGACTGAAAATCCTTGTGTCCCCGGTTCGATTCCTGGTGGTACCACTTAAGAAACAAGTAAAACAAGGCAAGTCCCTGAATTTCAAACGAATTCAGGGATTTATCTTTTTCTTGCAGAGGCAAAAAGTAGGGTTTCAGAGCATATTTGCAAGTGAAAATCGTGGGACTTTTTTCGATCTCGGATTTAGGCCCACAGTTTGGCGTATTTTGCACTGATTCACAATATTTTGCCACTTGATTCAGAGGGCGTGATTTCGTAATTTTAACCAGTAAATTAAAGTTATGAAACGAGCATCTTTCAGCGTTTTGTTCTTCATCAAAAAGACAAAACTCTTAAAAAACGGCGAAGCCCCCATTCGGCTTCGCATTACCGTGAATAGTATTAGCGTCGAATTGCAAATTCGGCGTAGCGTGGCGCTCAATCTTTGGTCCCAGGCTAAGGAGTGTTCGATGGGGCGCACCAAAGCCGCGGCTGAACTGAACGAATATATCCGCATGCTCAAACTGCGGGTGCTAACTATTCAGCGGGAGTTGGAGGCAGAAGGCACTATCTACACAGCCCGCCTGATTATGGATAAACTCTATAGTTGCGAGGAGGGCCGTTACACGCTTCTGAATGTTTTCCGGAAGCACAACAATGATTGCCGCAGGCTGATTGGTATTGACTATGTGCAAATTACTGTTAGCCGCTTCGACAACTGTTGTAAATACCTCGGCCATTTCATCCAGAAACAATATGGAAAAGAGGATATGAACCTCACCGAGTTAAATGGTGAATTCGTGCGAAATTTCGAGATTTACCTCAAGACGACACGCAACTGCCAGCAAAATACCGTGATTCGTTATATGAAGGGTTTAAAGAAGATTGTCAACCTGGCTCATTAGTGTCCCGTTAAAATTGGGACGAAGTTAATATTAATCAAATAGTCCCTC
>ERZ772991.2575-NODE-2575-length-12066-cov-15.810674_pt1 | contig 12066 bp, 12 predicted proteins | sample MGYA00511128_ERZ772991 | MGnify/ENA primary metagenome ERZ772991 (study PRJEB29015, sample SAMEA2737655) | human gut metagenome | biome: human gut; feature: human-associated habitat; material: faeces | place: China | collected 2012 ... | reverse complement strand
GGACCGAGTACCTCGAGCAGGAGCGGGCGGTATTACAGGAGATTATCTCAGGTAATGAGGCTGGTTGTGACATCAGCAGAACTGATACAGGAAAACGCCAAAACAACATTTTATTAAGGAAAGGTGGTGAAAGGCATGAACGAAAAGTTTTTAAAAGTGGAAGATATCATGGAAATTCTTGGGATTTCAAAATCAGCAGCATATAAGCTTATGAGAGAGCTGAATGAAGAAATGGTAAAGAAAGGCTATATCGCAATTCGTGGAAGAGTAAACAGAAAGTATTTCGAAGAACGATTCTATGGAATGAGTGATGCAGGCTGATAGAAGGGGAATGTTGGAAACTAATAGAGGTTTCCGGTATTTCTACAGGCTTTGAAGTATGTTGAAAGACAAAGAGAATGAGGCACAGCAGGTGCAAAAGTCCGTATGGCTTATGCACCTGCTTTTGCGTTGCCAGGCATGCGACAAAAAGGTCCGGTGGACCTTTTTAGTGTGGAAAGGAGATGATGAATATGCCAGCTTATAAGGATAATAAGACAGGCACCTGGTTCGTCAAATTCTATTGTAAGGACTGGACCGGGGAAAACAAGCAGATAAAGAAAAGGGGATATGCAACGAAGAGGGAAGCCCTTGATTATGAACGAAACTATAAAATCCGGCAGAAGAACAATCTGGATATGACATTTGGAGAGTTCTGGAAGTTGTATACAGAGGATGTTAAGGCAAGAGTCAAGCTGAACACATGGCTGACAAAGGAGAATATAGTTGAAAAGAAGATACTTCCGTATTTTAAGAATCGAAAAATGAATGAAATATCGCCGGCAGATGTGAGAAAGTGGCAGAATGAAATGCTTGCACTTACGGATGATAATGGAAAGCCATATTCGCAGACGTACAGGAAGACAATGCACAATACGCTGAGTACCATATTTAACCATGCGTGCAGGTTTTATAATCTGAAATCAAATCCGGCAAGGCAGGCTGGAAATATGGGGAAAGAAGAATACAAGGAAATGCTCTTCTGGACAACTGAGGAATACAAGAAGTTTTCGGAAGAAGTTATTGATAAGCCGGTTTCATTTTATGCATTTGAAATGCTGTACTGGACAGGAATGCGAATGGGAGAGCTTCTTGCACTTATGATGGCAGACTTTGACTTTGAAAAGAATACAGTCCGTATTAACAAATCATATCAGAGACTGCAGGGACAGGATTATATTACTTCTCCAAAAACAGCAAAGAGTAACAGGACGATTAAACTTCCGAATTTTCTTGCAGAGGGGATGAAGGAATATTTTGCAATGCTTTATGACCAGGCTTCGACGGACAGAATATTTCAGGTGACAAAGAGCTTTCTTCATCATGAAATGGAGAGAGGTTCGGAAGCAGCAGGAGTAAAGAAGATACGAATCCATGATTTGAGGCATTCGCACATTTCACATCTGATTGACCTCGGGTTTTCCGCAGTTGCGATAGCTGACAGGGTTGGACATGATAGCATTGATATCACATATCGTTATTCACATTTGTTCCCATCTAAGCAGGTGGCAATGGCAGATACACTTGATAAGGTAAATGCCAGTTTCGAGGATTGTGAGGAAATGGATGATGATATTGATATGGAAACTGTCGTGTCGGAGCAGGATAAAGCAGAATCTATAATTGATATGGATACTGTTATGGGAGCAAAAGATTCAGGAGAAAATGTTGCAGGTAATGTGGGAAAAGTAGATGATGCAAATGCAAAGGTAGTCAGTATTGAACAGTACAGGGCAGGATAATAATCATGACATTGATGTGGAAGGAGTGCATATTATATGAGCGAAAAAAGGCTGGATGCCAAGAACAGATGGAGAAATGTTGTTGTAGCATTTCGTATGTCACCAGAGGAAGCAAAGAAATTGAATGTAAAGGTTTCCTTAAGCGGTCTCTCAAAGCAGGACTATATCATTCAATGCCTGCTGAAACATGAAATCAGAGTAGTTGGTGGAATGAAGGTTGCGAGAAAAGTCAGAATTCATCTTGATACGATTCTGGAAGAATTGCAGTCACTTGATGATTCAGACAGGAATGTGGACATTGAGGAACTTCTGGTTCCGTTAAGACATGTGCCTGATATTTTAGATGGTGATGAGAAAGGTGGTAACTACAATGAGTAAAACGACATTTGAAAAGCTCGGAATTCCATATGTGAAAAGAAATGGAATTTTTTATCCGGTACTTGTGGCAGGAACAGAGCAGGCAGATATTGATGCAGGAAAGTATGGGCGCATGTGGATTAAGTATATGAAGGATGAATATCCAGTCAGATACAGAAGTCTTGTCAGATTTGCAGAGCTTGAGGAAAGAGCTGCAGAGGTAAATGAGACAGCATATGAGCTACTCGATGATATTGAAAATTCATGGCTGAAAAAGCATAAACCGAAAAATCCTGGTTCTTTCGCAGAACAGCTACAGCTACGGACACAGGCAAGAATGATGGCTGAAGAGATTGTTCTTGCAGATGTGGTAATGCAGTTTCACTAGAATGCATTCTAAAAAAGTGGGGGCGGAAAGTGCCGTCAAAACATGAAAATGGGGGCAAAAAGCGCCCCCAAAACCACAAAGTGGGGGGCAGAAAGTGCCCCCCACGCAAATCAGAGCTGAAAAAGTGTGGAGGCGAAAAGTGCCGTCAAAATGCAAAAGTGGGGGCGAAAAGCGCCGTCAAAACAGCAAAGTGACGGCAAAAAGTGCCACCACTCAAATCAGTAGGAAAAAGCTATGGTGGCGGAAAATGTCACCATAACAGCAAAGTGATGGCAGAAAGTGCCACCATATCAGTAATTGTGGTGGAACTTTAACCACCACATATCATATATCGGGTGCAGGAACTCCCGCCAAGACGAAAAATTATGTAAACGCTGATGCGTTTATATTTTTTCGGGAAAAGGTCCGACCTTTTCCGCATCTTGCAAAACCAGTGAACACAACTTTTAGAAAGGAAGAAAAAAGCAATGGTACAGATAAAAAGAAATTGGTTTAACACAGGAATTTTTATATACGAAAGGGGATGGAAGCATGGCAGATGGAAAGAGAAGATACAAATCTGATAGGAAAGATTATAAGGTGTCTGTGAAACTGTCGGAGAAAGATATGGATATATTAAATGAAGCACTCAAGGGGACGGGAATGACAATGAGTGCATATATCAGGGAATTAATCAGAACAGGCGGCAACATTGATAAAAGCGATCCAGATGACAGGGCAAGAGTAATCCGCATTATAGCAGGTATTGCTAATAATATTAATCAGGCAGTAAAGCTTGGAAATTCACAGGGGAAATTATATTACAGTGATATAGATAAATTGCAGAGCAGTGTGGATGATGTAAAGAAAACATTTGGGGAGGTGCTGGAAATATGGCGATTACAAAGATCTTAAATATCAAGGAATCCAAAGGTAGAAATCCGGCATCACATCTGGAAAATGCTCTGAATTATATCCAGAATCCAGACAAGACAGAAGAATGTGTATTGGTGGGCGGTATTAACTGCCTGCCAGAAACAGCATTTGAACAAATGACGGAAACAAAGAATATATTTCATAAGTCAGGTAACAGGCAGGGTTATCATGTAATCATATCATTTTCGTCAGAGGAAAAAGTAACGGCAGAGCAGGCAATGTATGTACTGGAGCATTTTGCGAAGGATGTGTTGCGGGATGATTATGAGGCTGTGTATGCGGTTCATACCGACAGGAATCATATGCATGGGCATCTGATATGGAACAGTGTCAGTATGACAACAGGCAGAAAATATAATTCGCCTAAGGGCAACTGGAAGAATCATCTGCAGCCGATTACGAATAAATATTGTGATGAGCTTGGACTTTCCATCATGCCGGCAGAGTACAGCAGGAATCCGAAAAATATCAGCAGAGACAAGTGGGAAAGAGAAATGTCAATGAAGGAGATTATACTTCGTGATGCTAAGATGTGTGCGTATGCGGCAGGAAATGTGGAACATTTTCAATATCTTATGAAGAGTCTTGGGTATGTATTCAAGAAAGGTGCGTGGATGGAGGTGCAGGCACCGGGATTCAGATATTATCACAAACTTGCAAAGCTGGACGAGATGTTTTCAGAAGATATGTTACGGCATTATGTGGATATGCCCTGGATGGCAAAGCCTTACTTTTATTCGTCTGATATCAGGGGATTGCACAGGGCGAAGCTATCACCATTCCAGAAGAAGTTTTATGCAAAGTTATACAGGCTGAGAATTGTAGAGCAGAAACGATTTGTGGTTGGTGGAGCAAAGTATACGAAAGAATTGAAAAGGTTTCATCAGTTACAGGACGAATATCTGTTACTTGTGAATAATGATATCAAGGATGTTGCAGGACTTGTGAAGTACCGGAGCGAACAGCAGGAAAAGATGCAGCGGATTGATGACAGACAGTGGGAGATATATAAGGAAAACTCCAGCAGGAAACGCAGGATTAAGACAGATGAGCAGTATCGGGAATATCAGGGGTGGCATGTTGGAGTGCAGGAAGAACTGGATGAGCTGAAAATGGAGAAAAGGGAAGTTAAGAAGCAGCTACAGCTTGTGGAAGGTATTATGAAAGAGGATTTGTATACGGCGTATTATGCTGTGTCGGAGGATGAGGAGATTGTTAGGGATAAGGAGATTGAGATACCGGGGATGGATGAGTGCAAGGATGTGGCTGAAGTTGAGGTAACGGAAACTGCTAATATTAAGCATATTTATACAGGAATATGTGGAAAGGAAGATTTTTCTGAAGCAGATGGATATAGTGACATCGAAAAAGAACAGTCAGACTTATATGTTGTGGAATCTCGTGAAGTGGATGATGGTAATTCGGAACAGATTTATGCAGGTGAGAGAAAAACTATAGAGGATGAGGTGGCTATTACTCAAGGGGCGTCGGATAAGGCACAACGGATTGCTGATAGGTTATCTGCGTGTGGAGCATATGCAAATATCGATGTTGCTGTTAAGACGGATATATTTGGACTTGATATTGCAGATGTAAGTGGAAGTATAAGATTGTTTTCGGATGTTATTAGAAAGCTTGGGATAAGGCTGGACGGTGGTGAGTTTTATGAGGAGTTTCAGAGAATTTATGATGAGAGTGTTGGCAGGGATGCAGGGAAGGAAAAGGCAGAAGATAAGGTATGGAATAGAGGCAGAGGAAGATGATTCCTCTGCATATTTATTTGATAAAACGCCTGTTTTATGCTATGATAATGATTGTAAAATGAGCAGGAGGCACAAGTATAATGAAATTATCCGATAAAATAAGAGTATTAAGAGAAAAGTTTTTAATGACACAAGAAGATTTCGCAAAAGAGCTAGGTGTAGCGTCTTCGACAGTGAATAGATGGGAAACTGGAAAGGCTAGACCTAATATTGCTGCTATGAGAAATATAAAGGGATTTTGTGAAGAACGAGATTATCCTTATGAAGAAATAGAAAATGAATGGTTAAGTCATTAATAGGCTTAAACATAATTTGTAACAATTAATTGAAAGGTAACATTATAAATGAATAAGTTAAAACGACACAAACAAATTAGAGTATTTGAAGGCTTCGCCGGCTATGGAGGTGCAACATATGGACTGCAACGAGCGGGGATAAATCACAAAGTTGTCGGATATTCGGAATTTGATAAATTTGCTTCTGCATTATATGATGCTAATCATACGGACAAAAAAGGGAAGCCTATACATAACTGGGGAGATATAACACAGATAAATCCAGAAGATTTACCTGATTTTGATTTGTTTACAGGAGGATTTCCTTGTCAACCATTTTCTACTGTAGGAATGCAACAAGGAGAAAATGATCAGTATGGAAGGGGAACATTATTATATGATATTTTAAGAATTTGTGCTGTAAAAAAACCAAAATATATTTTTATGGAAAATGTAAAGGGACTAGCTACGAAAAGGTTTGAAAATACATTCAACACGTTGAAGAATTCATTAAAAGAAATGGGGTATGGAGATTTAAAATATGCGATACTTAATACAAAGGATTATGGGATTCCACAAAACAGAGAAAGACTATGGATGTTTGCTCGCTTAGGAGGATTGCCAGATGATTTCTCAATGACACCACCGACTATTGAAAATGGATTAAGATTGAAAGATTTTGTTGATGATAATCCAGAAGATTTCTTGTATTTGTCACAGAAACAGATACAGAGGATAAAGGATTTTTATGGGATACCATCATTTGTTGTTTCAGAAGCATCTTGCTTTGATTTATACAATAGAAAGATAAGAGATGATGGCATTAGCATTACAATTTTAGCACCTGAGCATAATAAATTAAGATTGGTTGAGCCTACAGGTTCTGATGGGATAGAGGTTGTTCGTAAATATTCGGTGACAGAACAATTTAGATTGATGGGATTTAAGGATGGAGAAATTGATTTTGCAAATCAATCATATACACAGTTATCTAAGCGAGCAGCTAATGGTTGGGATGTAAATCTTGTTGGAATATTATTAAATCATATATGGGGGCAATTATTATGAAAATAGATTTTGCAACACTAGCATTTGGGCACAAGGTCAAAGTTGGAGGTTCAACGCCTAATTGGGCAACGGCGTTGGGACAGGGAAAGGAACATAAAATAAATAATGATGCAGAAATTGATGAATTATTAAAAGGAATGGTATATTCCGCAGTTCCACTGGAAAAAGTTTCAACTAAAATAGGAAAAGGTGGAAATGTAGTTTTTGGAAATGTAGAGAACTCACCAGTAGTTTTAGCTGCTCTTTTTCAGAAAGTATATGTAAATGATGTGCTTATAGATGGCGGGAAATATATTCTGTTAATTACAAGAGACACCTCTATGTCTCATGCAGGGAGACTTAGGGTTAAATATGGACCTAGTAATACATATTATGACAATGAAGATATATATTCTAATGATATCTTTATAAAACAGATGAAGAAGCAATTAGGGTTAGGAGAAAATGCATGTTGGTTTGTTTCAGATATAAATATTAGAAATCAAAATGAATTGATTCTAACAGCAACAATTGTTAATGATACGGAAAATGTTGAATATGATGATACAAAGGCTTTACATATGGCATGGGGAAAACTTAACCCTACTTATGTATATTCTATAGATAAGCAGAATAAAGGTGAAAAAAATAGAATAATATTTGGTGCACCGGGAACCGGTAAAAGCCATAAACTTGAAAAAGATAGTGAGGTTTTTGGTGATAATGTTGAAAGGGTAACTTTTCATCCTAATTATTCGTTTTCACAATTTGTTGGCACATATAAACCTGTTCAGGGAGAAAATCTAGGGGATATAACATATGAGTATGTTCCTGGACCGTTTATGAGAGTTTATACACGAGCAGTAAATAATCCAGGGGAGGATTATTTGCTTATTGTAGAAGAAATTAATAGGGCTAATGTAGCAGCAGTTTTTGGAGATATTTTTCAGTTATTAGATAGAAAAGATGGTGTTAGTGAATATCCGATTGCAACGACAGAAGATATAAAAAAATATTTGAGAAAAGAACTTGTGTGTTTGAATTCTGAAGAAAACGATGAATATGGCAATAAAATATTTAAACAGAAGGATGAAGATAAATACACAAAAGAGGATATTAGTAAGTTATTATATATGAAAATTCCAGAAAATATGTACATATGGGCAACAATGAATAGTGCAGACCAAGGCGTATTTCCAATGGACACAGCATTTAAGCGTAGATGGGAATTCGAATATTTAAGTGTCAATGATGATGAGCAGGTTGCAGCAATAAAAGATTATGTTATACCAATGTGTTTTAAGGATTATAAAGCAGATCATTATATTGGATGGGATAGTTTAAGAACAAGGATAAATAATATTTTGACATCTGAAAAGTGTAAGGTTAATGAAGACAAGCTTTTAGGACCATTTTTTATATCTAAAAATATGTTAGACGAGATAAAGAATAATAAGGAGCAAATAGACGAATTAGAAGCAAAAGATGAAGCTTCTCGGACTGAGAAAGATAGCGAAGCACTTAAGGATATGCATCAAAAAGAGAACAATTATATAAAAGCATTTGAAAGTAAAGTAATCATGTATTTGTTTGAAGACGTTATGAAGATGCGTCCGGAGAACATATTTATAGGTCATCATAAAAAGAATGGAAAGATGATTTTTTCAGAAATATGTAAAGCCTTTGAACAAGATGGTGAAGGCATATTTGGAATTGAAGATTTGGAAAATATATAAAGAGGAGATGAGAGACAATGACGAAAGGTTTCTTTCGTGAGAGAAAGCATTATTCTTTACAGGAAATAACAGACAATTTGATTAATATAAATATGGAAGAAACCAGACGCATTGTTGGGATTCTTAAAAAATATGGAGTAGTTAAAGCTGTAAAAAAGAATAAGCCGGATTTTGGTGATTTATCAAATGAGGATATTGTCTTGACGGATGTGGTAGACAGCTCAAGCGATATAGAATATATATTTGATTATGTTGGTGTCGTTGTAATCGAGGGACAAGTTTTTAAATGTTATCCTAAATATATCAAATCAACAGAACATCTATTTGAAAACATGAAACAGGTTTTAAAGGTCATAAAAAAATACAATGCATCAGAGCAATTAATTTATCTGTTTAATGGAGAAGATGATAGTAAGATTTTTAATAGATTGGCTGTATCTATTCATTTGTTAGAGACATATTATGCTGATGGTTTGTACACAAATCAGAAAAATATAATTGAAACAAATGGAGAAGGTGAGATTTTATGGGATAAGACTATAAATGAAACATTTGCAATTATACAGAATAACAAACCATATTATGTGGAATTACAGACCAAGAATACTATTGACAATGACTATGATTATTTTCGGCGGTTACATGAATGTGTTCTTACACAATGTAGCAGAGAATTATCAGATGTAGGACTTTTAGAATTGTTTGAACTGACAGAAGTTGAGCTGACACAAGAAGAGTTATCTGATTTTGGTGATGCGAGTTATATATTATATCGGTTGCAGTCTGAGATACAAACTCAATATATTACAAGGAAACAGAATCTTCTAAAAACAATATATACATATATTGCTAACGAGAAAACAGACAAAAATGATGTGAGCTATAGTTTATATGGAACTAATAGTTTTAACTTAGTTTGGGAAAAAGTATGTGCTGATAATTTTGGAAGTGTTCTAGATAAGAAAATAGTAGATCTTCCATTAAGTAATCCGGAATGGATTAAAGTTGAATATAAAGATAAGACATTAAGAAAAGTGATTAAATCACCAAGATGGAGAAAAACAGAGTTTCCGGATGTAGAAGATCCAAAGGTGGAAACATTAAAACCTGATTTGGTATGCATATATCCTGTTGATGAACAGAAAAAAGATTATTGCTTTGGAATATATGATGCAAAATATTATTGTATAGATTATAAAATACATGGAGATAAAGCTATCATTAGTGGACAACCGGGTGTAGGTGATGTCACAAAGCAATATTTATATCAATTAGCATTTGATGATTTTATTATGAAACAGGGATACAGATATGTGCAAAATATGTTTTTCTGTCCTGATGAAGTTGGAGATAAGCAGTATGGTTGGGTACAGATGGAAATTCTAAATCATATTGGGAATAAAAGATTGGAAAACATAGCAGTTGTAAAATTATGTGCATCAAAAATGTATCAATTGTATCTTGATAATCAGACAATTAGTGAGCATGAGATTAATCAATATATACCAGATATAGGTAGACAAGAAATATCAGAGCAAAATTTTGCTAATCGAATGCTGGCATATCTTATGCGTATTACAAACGCTAGTAAAATGGCTGAGGAAAAGCTTGAGATGAAAGCAGACCAAGGTAAATTGATATATCCGAGACAGATAAAAAGAGAACTTGGAGCAAAAATTATTTATGATGCTATTTGCCCGGTTGCAAGCAAAGCTTTTTATGGATTTAATCCATACGAAAAAGAAAACTATGGCAATATGGTAGCAGAGGATATAGGCAACTCTTATGGAAGATGTAATCAGATTGCGGATGCATCCATTGAAATAGAGAAAAAGATAAAAGAGTTGTCAGAAAAGGAACTTCATGATGAAAAGGTAATTATAGATATTCTCAGGAAGTGTTTTGAGGATAAAGAAGATATAGCATCTATGGTTGAAGGGGAGAACTTGGAGATGCTGGCTGAAAAAGTTATGGAATTGGTTAGAGAAGTGTATTTGTGATGAGAAGTTATTAGAATTGGAGTGAGCCATATATGGACAAAAAATTTAAATGGAATATGTTTATTACATCATTTATACCCTTATGGTTATCAATAATGGTATCAGATATTTGGAATATAGCTGAAAGTGGAATTAAAACTTGGAGACATTGTGATTCTATATGTATGAATGTTTTTAATATATGTAGAGAAAATTGGGTTTGTGTATTTGTTGTGTTAGTAATTGGAATATTGATGCTGACTAGTATTATCTCTATAAATAGATTTTTGAGGGATAAAAAAAGAAATAACACTCCACATAAGGTTAAGATAAAAAAAGCTTTAAGGGCTAATAAATTATCTTCAGAATTCCTGTTGGCGTATATTTTACCTATGATAGCTTTTGATTTTGCAGAGTTCAAAAGCGTGGTTTTATTTATAATTTATTTTGGAATGCTTGCTTTTTTATGCATTAGAAATAGTAATGTATATACTAATATATGGCTTGAAATAAAAGGGTATCGCATGTATTTATGTGATTTAGAGACTAATATAATAAATAGACCACATATTTATGAAGCGTGTTTAGTAATTAGCAAAAATAATCTTACTATTAAAATTGAGAATGATATAGAATGTTGGGATTTTGATAATTATATTTATATTGATTTAAGATAGGGATAGGAGGCATACAATGGATAAAGATTTACTCATTGAAATTATGAACAACGCAAGAGAAAACATATATAGCTGGAGCTTATATTTTTTTAAGATAGATAGAAGAAATAATAATCCCTTTACTGCATATAAAATAAGGTTCAAGAATAATGAATACCTTCCAGAATATGCAAGAATATTAATTGATATGGTTGTAAAGTATCAGCTTGATAAAATTACAGAGATTAAAGATTATACAGGTGAAAACACAAAGGTTTCTTGCGATAGGATTGAAACGAATAATGTACTTGTTAAAGAGCAATGGGATTATTTTGTTGAAGATATAGCATGTGCTTCGGATGAAAAAATTGAAGGGAAATATAATGGATATGTACTAGAAGGAACCCCCTCTAACAATGATGGAAAATCATTGGTGTTTCTGAAAATGGCTAATCCTATAATTAATTTGAAAAATAAACGGAATGTTGTATTTACATTTGATGCGGATAATGAATTGGCTGAAATGACAGATGAGGTATGCAAGTTACGTATGGATGCAGACTGTATAGTGATTGATGAAGTAATATATTCATTCAACTATAAATTTGAAGATTTATTAAATATGGATAAGACAATGCAAAAAGTGAAAACTAAAGCACTTGAGAAGATTTTTGAACTTGATGCATTTGAAAATAAAGACGAGTTTGAACAAATGGCAAGGGCGTATAAGGCACCTAGAACTTTTATTACATTAAAAAGTGAACGCGTCAATCGGATAAAAAATAAGACAAAGAGAAAAGCAGTTGCAAGTATGTTGAATATTGAAATAAGCGATAATGGTAAGTTTGTTTTTAAGAATGAAGAAGAAGTTTCATTGTTGTTGAGATATTTGTGCTTTAAAGTATTTAAAGATGCTGAGACAAAAGATTTGCTTGAAGCAAACAATGTAACAAAATTAGAATTGAATTGAAAAGAAATATTTGTATTGAATGTTATACAGAACATACATAGTTTAACGTATGAAGAAGCAGAAAAATTCACCATAAACTCAGAATCTATTATGAAAATGATAGAGTTAGATGTGTCTATATTGGTTTCAGGTGAAAGAAAAAACGACGCAGAACTAGCTATGGAAAAATGGATTTATAATGTATTGGAAAGCTCAGAAA
>ERZ772991.2570-NODE-2570-length-12090-cov-32.409888_pt1 | contig 12090 bp, 14 predicted proteins | sample MGYA00511128_ERZ772991 | MGnify/ENA primary metagenome ERZ772991 (study PRJEB29015, sample SAMEA2737655) | human gut metagenome | biome: human gut; feature: human-associated habitat; material: faeces | place: China | collected 2012 ... | reverse complement strand
CATCGCCAATTCTGATGATCCTGTTTTCAGCAGGCCTCGGAATCTTGTTTTGGTGAATATTCTAGCATGGCGATTGATTTTATTTCCAACTTCAATAGCAATTCCTGCTGAACCGCGCTTATTTCATTGCGTATAATTTCGAGCGACATCACCCTTCATTCATGATGCCGCTCCGCGCTTCGACAATACCATTCTGCCACAAATGAGCTGACCATCCCCTTATTTAATACTATAGTTTACGTCTCCGATATATCGGTACAGTTGTAGTTATTTGTTTTTTCAAAAAAACAGTTCGTAAAATTGCACTTTTACGAACTGTTTGTATTTTTGGTCAGTTTTGCAAACTGGAATTTGTCTGTTAATTTGAAACAGATGTAGCACTTACTTTCTTGTCAATAACAAAATATGTAACCACCATTAAAATAGAAATTACCAAACCAATATAAAACTCTGGGAATACAAATCTAATGCTTTTATGGATACTTACTTCGCCTGTTATATTCATTACGTGCCATGTGAAGAACTTATATATCTCAGAAACAACAATACCAATTGTGCCTAATACACCTAAACTTTTGCCAACAACCTGTTCCTTGAAGGGAAACCATACACCCACAGTAAACAAAATAACAGACACCATTACAATGGGATTGAGCAAATTTATTAAACCTGTGATTTCCTGTACGCCTTTTAGCCCGCCATATTGATTAAGGAACATTGGTAATAAACTGATAATAAATGCTATTGATAGAATAATTTTCTTTTTCATATAATCGCACTCCTATGTCAAATACCGATTGAGATTTCACCTGTTTTAAGCGATTTAATAACTGTTATATTTTGTTATTAAATTCTCTGCAAACCCTTGAAAACGCTGAATTTTACTTTGTAATTATGACTTTTCCTTCAGAATCCAGAAGAGGTGTAATACCAGCCCCGTATCCAGATTTCCAACAAAGATAATTAACTCCAGTCTCATTATCTACAAGAATTTGTCGAATCCCTTCATCTTTAAGCGAACTTCCATCTCTAAATATAACTTCAAATCTTTCTTCTTTCTTTGCCATGTTTATTTCTCCTTTTTTCAAGCGTTAAATACCGATTTGCATGTCTCTATTATACCATAATGATACCAGCATGAAAAATAAAAATAGGGGCTGTAAAATAAGTCCCTTTTTTATGTCAGTGGTCTGGTGCTTTCTCCCTGGATGATAACAGGAAGCGTTGTATAGCTTTGGATGAGAAGTTCCGGGTTCTGAAGCTTACGGATCATCATGGAGCCTGCCTGCACACCGGTATCATAGACATTGATGTCTACAATGGTAAGCTGTGGGTCGATGATGCTGGAATATGGGTAGACGTCAAAGGTAAGTATGGCAATATCATCCGGGATTGAAAGCTGCCGGTCTTTGACGGCCTGGATGACACCTAATGCGAGGGTGTTATTTTCACATACAATAGCGCGAGGCGGTACAGGCTGTGTCAGCATATCAGAAGTAACAGAATAAGCGTGCTGGCAGCTGGAATCGGTATTTCCGATACGGTCAGCCGGAATGTGAAAGCCTCTGTCTAACATGCCTGCCATAAATCCTTTTTGACGCTGGGCAGAAATATAATCGGTTTTGCGCTCTCCGATAAAGGCAACATCTGTATAACCACAGGCTATCATGTGGGCAGCGGCATATTCACCGGCAAGGGCGTGGTTGGTATCTACCCAGCATAAGCGGCTTTCAAAACTCGGATGCCCAATGATAATGTGTGGAAAGCCTGCATCCAGAATAAGATTTGCAATTTCTTTATTAATGGCAGAACCGTGGATGATAAGACCATCGGAGGAACCGCTTGTGATAACTTCACTGACTTTTTCTCCGGGATAGTGTTCTTCAGAAGTGTTGACAAGCGTCAGGGAATAGTTGTTTTCGGACAAGGTATGGTGTACGCCGCACATAATGTCAAACATATGCGGATTCCGATAAGCAGTATCTTTCTCCAGATTGGTAAGATAGACAATATTGGAAGTAGCACCTTTTGCAAAGCTTACAGCCCGGGAGTTAGGGGTATAATGAAGCTTTTCAATTGCTGCATGAACCTTTTCCACAGTGGCTGGGGATATGGTGGTCCAGTGATTTAAAACTTTAGAAACAGTGGATTTGGAAACACCGGCTTCATTGGCAACATCATTGATGGTAACAGACATAAAATACCTCCTGAAAAAATGTATAAATTTAAAAATATAGTATAGCGGTTTCCTAACAAAGTCAATCATTTTTGACAAATAAACATTGTAAATAAAGGAAAAAAGTGATAAATATAGACTTAGCAAGAGGAACCAATTGCATGGAAAAAATAAAATAAAGAAAACGGTTTCCTAAAGAAACCGGAAAACGGAGGTATTTTTATGAAGAAAAGGGTGTTGAGTCTGTTGCTCTGTACCGCAATGACAATCGGCACATTATCCGGTTGTGGAAAAGAAGCAGGAAATGACGAAGGAAAGACTACAGAAGTACTTGGAAATGGTGCAGAGGATGAAATGACAGAAGTAAAAATCTGGCATGATGGGGATGAGAATATCATGCAGACCATTGCGGATTGTGCGAATGAGAAACTGGCAGAGGATAATATCAAGGTTACCTTTGAAAAGAAGAGCGGTCTGACCGACCAGCTTCAGTTATATGGAAATGATGAATCCAACGGACCGGATATGTATCTTTATGCACATGATTCATTGGGAACATTTGCAGAAATGGGGATTTTAGCTCCGATTACGGATGTTATCAGTGAGGATGTAATGGCGGATTTATTACCGATGACCGTAGAAGCAGGTAATTATAAGGATACCCAGTACCTGATGCCGGTTTATTATGAGACATTGCTCTTTATGTATAATAAGGCAAAATGGGAAGGTGATGTGCCGGAAACAACAGATGAACTGTATGATTATATGGTAGCGCATACCGATGTGGATGCGGGAACTTATGCGCTGGTAAATCAGCATTCTACCGCATACAATGTGGCACCGGTGATTAATGGTTTTGGTGGATATATTATTGATAAAGATGCAAATCCTGGATTAAATACACAGGAAACCAAGGATGCTATCGCATACAATAAGAAATTTGCAGCATTGGAAGCAGATGGAGATTACAACACAGTAACTGCATTATTCAATGAAGGCCAGGCAGCGGCAATCATTGGTGGACCATGGCTGGTATCCGGAATCAAGGCAGCGGGCATTGACCTTGGTATTAAATCCTTAGCGGATTTTAAACTTCCGAATGGAAACGGACTGGCACCATATTCAGGTGTACAGAGCATTGGTGTCTTAAAATATGCAGCAGAAAATAAGAAAGAAGCAATTGCAAAAGTATTAGAGACAATTGCAAGTCCGAAAGTAGGTATTGCACTGGCGAATAAATCAAACTGTGCACCGGCAAACAGCAAAGCATATGATGACGCAGATGTTGCTGCAAATGAGATGATTATGGCAATGAAAGCAACTGCAGAAACTGCACAGCCTATGCCAAACATTCCGCAGATGAGCGTTATGTGGGGGCCGGCAGAAGCATTTTTGGCGGCAGTCAACAAATCCGGGGAGGATATTGATACTGCAGCAGAAACTTATCAGCAGGAGGCATTGGATGCTATTGCAGATATGCAGTAAGAAGGAGTTTATTTAGAAGCAATAAAAAGGAAAATTAGGAAGAGAAGTGTGTATATGAAGAACAAACGGAAATTAACGCCATGGCTTTACAGTATGCCGGCACTGATATTGATTGGAATGGTTATCGTATTCCCAATTATTTATACGGGCTATATATCACTGACCAATATGAATCTTTTTCACTGGTCAAATTATGAATTTATCGGACTATCCAACTATAGCAGGGCATTATTAAAGGCAGACTCCGGTTTCCTTGGAGCACTGTTTACAACATTACTTTGGACCACATTAAATATGGTGATACAGGTAGTTGTGGCATATTTTATTGCATTGGGATTTCAAAGAGAAGATTTAAAGGGAAAACGTGTATACAAGACTCTTTTGATGTTCCCGTGGGCAATGCCTGCATATGTGTCCATTCTTTTGTGGAGGGTAGGCATTTATAACACAGAGTTTGGTCTTCTGAATAAGATTCTGGTGGCACTTGGCTTTGGAAAGGTAAATTTCCTTTCCACCAATGTGCCGGCATTTCTCTCCTGCATGACTCTAAACCTGTGGATGGCATTGCCGTTTATGATTATGATGATAGACGGTGCACTGTCCAGCATTGACCGCAGCTATTATGAAAGCGCAGAACTGGATGGAGCAGGTTTCTGGTCAAAGAACACCATATTACCGTTCCGGCAATGAAAGGAATTATTGCACCGGCGGTTATTATGACGACATTTACCACATTTAAGCAGTTTGATATCGTATATCTTCTTACGATGCAGAAGGGAGCATATTCAGGGGCAACCTTACAGACCATAATTACTTATGCACAGCAGAATGCGTTTGTTTCAAATAACTATGGGCTGTCCTCTGCGGTATCCATTATTATCTTTTTCCTCATCATGGTATTTTCGCTGTTTACCAATCGAGGGGTAAAGGAGGAAAATTATGACTAAGAAAAAGAGAAAACAGATTTTACAGCTTAGCGGATTACATATTTTTTATATTATACTGTGTCTGCTGGCACTGGTACCGATTTTATATGCGTTGAATCTTTCCTTTGAAAGGGGAGGTGGAGCATTGTCCTCCGGATTATCTTTGTTTCCAAAGGAATTTACACTGGATAATTATAAAAATATACTGACGCAGAAGCCGTTTTTGCGGTGGTTTTATAACTCTGCCGTATTAAGCTTCTTTACAATGGTCATTGCTATCGGATTTGCCATGGTGTCATCTTATGCATTTTCAAGATACCGTTTTAAGGGAAGAAATGGCATTTTAAAATTACTTCTTCTCTTAAATGCATTCCCGCAGATTCTGTCCATGTTTGCATTATTCCGTCTTTTAAAACAGATGAATATGCTGGATACGAAACTGGGACTGGTGATTATTTATGCGGGAAGCATGTGCATTTTCTCTATCTGGAATATGAAGGGGTATTTTGATACCATTCCGATAGAAATCGAAGAAGCATCGAAAATTGACGGTGCATCGGATTTCCAGCTGCTGTGGAAGGTAGTAATGCCGCTGGCTCGTCCGGCAATCATTGTAACTTCTGTGATGGTACTTATTTTTGTATGGAATGAATATCTGTTTTCCACAACATTTCTACTGAATGAAAACAGTTATACACTGGCAGGTGGATTGTATCAGTTACAGTCCAACGATTACACCAGAAGCTGGGGAATGTTCTCCGCAGCCGCTATCCTGGTATCTGTTCCGGTGCTGATTATTTTCTTCTGTATACAAAAGTATATGGTATCCGGTCTTACTGCAGGTGGTGTGAAAGGATAGAAATAAAATGGAAAAAGAAGCAATTTTGCATATTCCACTGTCACAATTTGCTTTTGCAGAAAAAGAAGACCGGCTGGTAATAAGAATCCGTTGTAAAAAGGGCGATTTAAAACGGTGCGTGCTGCTTTGGGGAGACCGGGTGGCAATGGAAGAGCCACTTCCGGTGAAACAAAGTGAAATGGAACATGTGGCATCCGATATGCTTTATGATTATTATGAAGTTAAGATTACGTCTCCGTATACCAGGGTATGCTATTATTTCCGGTTAGAGGACGATACAGAAAGCCTTTATTATTATGGGAGAGGATTTGCAGAGAAACTGTCCTGTGGCAGGGCAGAATATTTCCAGTTTCCATATATTAGAAGAGAGGATATTTTAGATATCCCGGAGTGGGCAGAAGACATTGTTATGTATCATATTTTCCCGGACAGTTTTGCAAATGACAGACGGGAACTGACGGAAAAAGCAACAAGGCATATGCTTTTGCCGGATGGAAAAAGCGACAGCAATGGAAAAATTTTACCGGATCGGATTTGCAAGAATCATCTGGGTGGTACACTGAAAGGAATTTGTGAAAACCTTGACTATATCGAAAAGCTTGGAATTAACTGCATTTATCTGAATCCGATTTTTGAAGCAGCGTCTTATCATAAATATGATACCATTGACTATTTTGAAATCGACCCCTGTCTTGGAAATAAAGCGGATTTAAAAGAACTGGTGCAGCAGTGCCACAAGAGAGGAATCCGGGTTATTTTAGATGGAGTATTTAACCATTGTGGAGCAGATTTTTTTGCATTCCGGGATGTGCGGCAGAAGGGAAAAGCATCAAGATATTATAACTGGTTTTATCACCTGCCGGAAACGATACAGTACGCTGATCCGCCAGATTATGAGGCGTTTGCCTATGTAAAGGAAATGCCAAAGCTTAATACCGGAAATCCTGAAGTGGTGGAGTACCTTTGCAATGTTGGAACTTACTGGATTCGGGAAGCAGATATTGACGGCTGGCGCTTGGATGTGGCAAATGAAATCAATCATGAATTCTGGAGAGCCTTCCGTCATGCGGTGAGAGCGGTAAAAGAGGATATATTTCTAATAGGCGAAATCTGGGAAGAAGCAGGCATCTGGCTTCAGGGAGACCAGTTTGATTCTACGATGAATTATACTTTTTCTTATCTGTGCCGGGATTTTTTTGGAAAGGGAGAACTTTCGGTCAGTGAATTTGATGCCCAGATGCAGCGGATGATTTACCGCTACCCATGGCAGGTTAGCCTGGCACAGATGAATTTTCTTGATTCCCATGATATTCCGAGATTTTTAAGCTATTGCAATGGAAATAGAAAGAGAATGGAGCTGGCATTTTTCTATCTCTTTATGGGAGTGGGCGTGCCATCGGTATTCTACGGGGATGAAGTGTATATCGAGGGAATGAAAGAACTGGAGTATCGGGCAGCCATGGACTGGCAGGCAGTAATGGAGCAGCAGGCAGAAAACAACAGATTACAGGGAAATCTGGCAGAGAAGTTCAGCTGCTGGATTGCACTCCGAAAAGAGCATGTGGCATTACGCAAGGGCAATTACCGGACAATTTACTGCAATGATATGATGGGAGTATATGTATTTTTACGTAGTTTTGGGGACGACAAAGTCCTGGTATTTTTAAATACCGGCACCGGCAGTGTGACACTGACATCAGTGGAGGTTCCGCAGCTGCAGGAAAAAAGGATAATTCTTTCTGCTTGTGAGGGAAAGCTTTTGGTTGTTTTGTAAAACAAAAGATATATTGTGATTATGGATATAATTTTGTGGGCGATAAGCTCGCGAGGAAGCATTGGACGATGAGAGAGATGATGAAGAAAACTGGAATGCAACTCATAGCTTTAGTGGAAGGATATGGAGAGTATCAGGTATTTTATGTATGCTATGCACATTACATTTGATAAAAACTGTGAGTAAAGAAGCTTGCATAAAAGCTAAGTAAGTTATTAATAAAATTGTGTGATTTATTTCTCATGGAAATTCATCTCCTTTCTGTTTATGATGTCATTATAGAATACGAAGAGAATTATTACTTGCCAAAATAAAAGAATATATAGTCAAAAGTTGCTTAATATATTGACAGGGTAAAATATCCTGCAATACTGTCATTGGCCAATTTATTTATACAATTTAATATTGGAATATTTTACAACTATGACACAAGTATGCAACATAATAAACGAATGCTTCTGATAGAGTAATGATACACAATATCAGTTACACAGAAGCAGGAGGGTGTAAAGTGGACATGACACAAAACAAATGTTGCAGACATGGGGCAAATTTACGTCGAAAAAGACGCAGGCGCAGAAAGATACTGCGTTCTATCATATTTTCCTGTAGTATCATAGCTGTGGCTGTATTTGTGGCTGTTGGAAGCCGTATGATAAGATCCGGTGATGGCAGGACAAATAAATATGATGTTGAAGCCGGAAATAATACATATGATGTTAAAGCCGAAAATAATACATATGATAATGCTGTTATAGAAAATAGCAAAATCTCTGAAAAGAATAAGATACAAAATGATAAGTCGATGCTTGATGATATAATGAACAGTACCCAATATCCAAAACAGCTACAGGAGCTTGCTTTAAAGAATGAAGAGGCACTTGAGTTTGTGTATGATTATCCGACGGAACATGTGAAGGAACACACAACAGGGATGCATCACCTATTGCAGTAGCAAAGTATTCAAAGGAAGCCGGTTACAGTGTGGATGGTTCGGGAAGTTCATGGACGCTTATAAGTGAAGGCTGCAGGCACTACGGCATAAAAGCAAAGACAGTGGCGCTGGATGAGAGCAGAATGAAGGCAGAGCTTGATGCAGGACATCCTATTGTGATAAATGTAGGACCGGGAGATTTTACAGATACAGGACATTTTATGGTTATAACAGGCTATGATGATGAAGGGTTTTCAATAAATGATCCAAACAGCATTGAAAAAAGTGGCAAAAGGTGGTTATTCAAAAATATATCATCTCAGATTAGAGCTGTCTGGAGTATGTATGTGTGAGAATATATTTGTATAAGTGCCGGTAAAACATCCTATTATTGAGTTAAATAACAGGGTGTTTTTTACAACTATGACACATCTTTATGCTATAATAATTCTATCATAATCATCATAGAAGAGGAGCAGCTTATGACCAGGATTCTCATAGTGGAAGATGACAACGACATAAATAATTTAATATGCAACACCCTGAAGGCAGAGGGATATCAATGCGAAAGAGCGTTTGATGGCAAGGAAGGGGCGGACAAAATTGAGCAGAACAGATATGATCTGCTGCTGCTTGATATTATGCTTCCTGAGATAAATGGTTATGAATTGCTTGACTATGTCAGGAGAATTGGGGATACTCCGGTCATAATAATATCTGCCATGGGACAGGTGGATGAAAGGATACGCGGGCTTCGTATGGGCGCGGATGATTACATATGCAAACCATTTCAGATAGGGGAGCTACTTGCGAGAGTGGAAACCGTATTAAGGCGCACTCAGCGCATGGCAGAGCGTCTGGAAATAGAGGATGTAGCTATAGATCCTAAATCACGTACAGTGACAAAGGCAGGTGAGCAGGTAGAGCTCACAGTAAAGGAATTTGATCTGTTGTATGAGCTTATGAAGAATAAGAATGTTGCACTCAGCAGGCGCAGGCTTTATGAACTTGTATGGCAGGAGGAGTATACCGGGGAGACAAGGACACTGGACTCACATGTACAAAGACTAAGGAAGAAGCTTGACTGGAATGAAAAGATTGTCACAGTTTTCAGGATTGGCTATCGTCTGGAGGTTCACGGATGAAATTTTTCTATAAAATGTTTCTTGGAATGACAGTGATACTGGCTGTTGCCCTTGGAATGATAGAATATGTGACTCTATCATATTCACTTGAGCATGCAGTGAAAAGGGAGCAGGACAGTGCACTTTCACAGCATCAGATGATAAAATACTCGATTGAAACGGTAATCCTTAATATGAAGAGTGAAGATGTGGATAAGGAGCTTACAGATATGATGTCGCAGTCGGCAAAATCCATTGTTGGAGATGAAGGAGGAATGTATCTTGCTGCTGATGATGGAAAAAGGATATATGCCAATTCATGTAATTATGAGCAAAAGGATATAAAGGTAAAGGATGGTACGCTTACATACAGTATAGTGTCAAAAGAGAATACTAAAGATACCGGTGAAAAGCAAAGCAGCAGATATATCCATGTCAAAAGCAGCTTTAAACTGAATGATAACAGGTATATTCTGATAACGGAAAGTGATATTACACCGGTTTTCGATGAGTCAAAGGAGCTTAGGTATAGATGCAGCGTGTACTACATTGTTATACTTGCTGTTGGTATGATGGTCATATTGATACTTTCCTGGATGATTACAAAGCCTCTTGCCGGATTAACAGCCACCACCAAAAAATTTGCAGATGGTGATTACACAGCAAGAAGTGATGTAAAGACAAAGGATGAAATAGGTGAGCTTGCGAGGGCTTTCAACGAGCTTGCGAAAAACCTTGAAAGCAAAGTTTATGAACTTCAGATGGCGGCAAAGAAGCAGGAGGATTTTACTGCAAACTTCGCACATGAGCTCAAAACCCCAATGACATCAATTATAGGATATGCCGATACCCTGTATCAGAAAAAAATGTCAGAGGATGAGGTGCACAGTGCTGCCGGAGTCATACTGAATGAGGGCATGAGGCTTGAAGCATTATCATTTAAGCTGCTGGAGCTTATCACTCTTGATAAAAATGATTTCAGGCTTGAAGAAACAAGAATATCTGAGATTATAGCAGATTGTGTGGAAACCGCACATGAAGCGGCAAGAAAGCATAATACAGAGATTGTGTACAGTGCGGATGAGGCATGGGTGTGGCTGGAATATGACCTGTTTAAGACCATGCTTCTTAATCTGATAGACAATGCAGTGAAATCAGGAGGCAGCAAGGTAGAGGTATCAGGCAGACTTATTTCGCACAGTATTTATCGTATTGCAGTTTCGGACAATGGAAGAGGAATACCGCCTGAGGATATAGAGCGCATTACAGAGGCTTTTTATATGGTTGACAAGTCGAGGTCGAGAAGTGAGCATGGAGCAGGGCTTGGGCTTGCACTTGTATCAAGGATTGCTAAGCTGCATGATACAAAAATCCATTATGAGAGTGAGTCAGGTAAAGGAACCAAGGTGTATTTTGACATGAAAGCGGAGGCATTGGATGAGAAGTAAGCATTTATCAGTGCGCAAATGTATTGATAAAAAACCGGATAAAATCAAGGGAATAGTGTGTATATGCATTATTCTGGCAGTTGTATGTGCGGGAAATATGATACCGAATTATCTGATTTCACTTAAAGCAGCAAAAATTGCCAAAACAAGTACTACGATAAGCAACGCAGATATAAGCCCCTACAGCCACTCTATTTCAGCTGAAGAGAGGCTTACAAAGATGATGTCTCTGATGCAGGATAATGTAAATGAGCTGTGGAATGGGAAATATAATGAGAAAAGGGAACCGTTGGATACTGAGATTCCGGTGGGACAGGCTTATACGGCTATTCAGACTTTTCTGAAGGGTGCCTGTGAGCTGCAGAAGCAGTCAGGTATTATGCAGATGCTCGGTGAAGACGATATAGTTATGCTCCAAAGCCTTGAAAGTAACTATTCAAAGGATACAGACAGCGAAACAGAACAGACATATGAAGCAGCTCCTTGGCAATATGGTGCAGGAGTTGCTTTGGATGATAGCTTTGACAACACAATATCAGATTATTTTGTAACATCGGATATAAGCAAGGAATTGTCGGCGTGGATATTTATAATATCATTTGAAGATACGAGAATGCTGGCTGCTGTTGATGCGGTGCTTGGAGTACCGTTTTATATTACATATTATTGTGCAGATGTGGATAGTCCTAAGGCACAGGCTGCAGTGATGAGAGATTTATATGCAAAGACATATGGTAGTGATTATTCTATGGGTGATCCAAAAGAGTCTGAGTCAAAAATAGATTCTTCCTTTGAGACAAATATAATAGAGAATTTTTATTATGGGAATAATTATACGCAAGGGGATGATGAATATACCGGTTTTGAACCTTATGTATACTCTTGTTCATCGGACAAGCTACAGATGGAATATCAGGTTATTACAAGATTCCAAAGTGAAAAAAAGGGAAAGCAAGTGTCATCATATAATTCGCGTGTTAATATATGTCTGTATTAACCGGACTAAAAAGCTCTCTGTGCAATGCACGGGGGCTTTTTAAATTGCATGAAAGCATCAATGATGCCTTTTGACCCTCATTTCATAATACAGTAATTATAACAGTATCATTTAGTGCATGATTTGTACAATTTATTACATTGCTCTTTGCAAGGGTTTTGTTATATCTTAGATACAACAAAGTAGTTATTGTTCTTGGTTTTATATATTAATAATTGGAAAGTGAGGAAAAATATGAACGCTGATATGAAATGGCTTGATAATCCGGAAGTGTTTAAGGTAAATCAATTGGAACCACATAGTGATCATTGCTATTATCTGGATTATTCAGACATGAAAAAAGAAAAAAATCCATTATTACAGTCAT
>ERZ772991.2568-NODE-2568-length-12104-cov-15.656569_pt1 | contig 12104 bp, 8 predicted proteins | sample MGYA00511128_ERZ772991 | MGnify/ENA primary metagenome ERZ772991 (study PRJEB29015, sample SAMEA2737655) | human gut metagenome | biome: human gut; feature: human-associated habitat; material: faeces | place: China | collected 2012 ... | reverse complement strand
AAGTAAGCACAAACCTAAAATACAAGAAAGAATGCCCACCTCCAAGGCGGCGCTCGCCACCGTCGCCCTGTACTCCACTGTGTATCACTGGAACGAATGGTTCAACGGCATCATCTACAGCAGAGGTCCGGAGCAATATCCTTTGCAGAGCTACATGAGAACCATCGTTATTGACCAGAAGCTCACGCAGATGGGCGCCGGCGACTGGGAGGCGCTTGCCTTGGTATCCGACAAAACCGTGAAATGCGCCATGATTTTTGTAGCATGCTTCCCGATGCTGGTGCTGTATCCTTTCTTGCAGCGCTACTTCGTCAAGGGCATGGTGCTGGGGTCTGTGAAGGGATAATTGCGCATGCATAAACAGCCGCTGGGTCTAAATCGCCGTGGGTTCATTCGCCTGCTGGCCATCACGGTTGCCGTGGTGCTGGTGTTCTATGCCATCGGGCTTTACCTGAACCATATGGGATTGCAGACCCTTCATGGGAACATGGAGGCGCTTAGCGAACGGGAATGCAGCTATATTGCGTCGCAAATCAATCTGGAGGTCGGAAATCTGATTACCCAGTGTCAGGAGCTTGCGGCGGATAAGGAGCTGCTGCGGTATGTCATCGCCTATCCGCGGCTCAGCGCCTATCAGCGCATCGCCAGCATTAGCGGTCTGTCTGATAAGCTGCTCCGCATGAAGCGCTCGTGTGATTTGCTGGAAAACGCAAAGATCCTGCTGCCGCAGATCGACCGCGTTATCTCGACGGAAAAATCCATCTATGATACGATGGATCGGAGCGAATACGCGACTTTCCGGCAATTGGTGGACGGAAAGCTGCTGCGCATCGCAGAGCATGGGGACAATCTGTACATGCTTTGCAGCCCTGTAACGCGGGGCGAGCCGATGTTCCTCATTTCTGTCTGCATATCGCCGGAACGTCTCGAACGGCGAATGCGCCTGTTGGCCAGCGAAAACGCGCTGGACATGACGCTGTATACGCCGGAAGGCACGGTGTTTTTCAGTGCCGGAACGAAAAATGGGTTGCTGTCCGCCGGAAAGGAGGGCAGCAGCCTTTTGGGCGTGCAGGGGGAAAGCACTTTTTCCGCAGAGGCGGAAATACCGCTGCTGCATCTTACGCTTCGCTGTGTCGGCACGATAGCGGATGAATTGCAGCCGCTGATGCGCCATCGTATGTGGGTCTGCCTGCTGACCGCGCTGGCGCTGGTGCTGCTGGTTATTTATCTTACCTATTTCCGGCGATATATCCTTCAGCCGCTGGATACCATTGCCGATTCCCTGCGTCAGGCAGGCGAAACGGGACATTTCCATATTGACCGCTCGGATGCGGGCTTTGACGACCTCTACGCCCAGTTTAACTCCATGATGGAGAATCTGGAAAGCCTCAAGGCGCAGGTTTATGAGGAACTGCTGCGCGCACAGCAGGCGGAGATTTGGCAGCTGCAAATGCAAATCAATCCGCATTTCTTTTACAACACGCTCTTTATGGTCTACCGCATGGCGCAGCAGGACGGCAACGAAGACATTGCGCGGCTGAGCCTGAATCTGAGTCGCTATTACCGCTACATCACGACCATTCCGGAGCATGACGTTCCCCTGCGCGACGAGGTGAACCATATCAGACAGTACCTGGAAATTCAAGGGATGCGTTTTTCTCCGCGGGTGCGCGTGCATATGAACGAGCTGCCGGAGGAAATCGCGCAGGAAAACATACCGCCGCTGATTCTTCAGCCGGTGGTGGAGAATGCCTTTGTGCATGGCGTGAAGAACAAGCAAAGCGGCGGCGTGGTGGAGGTCAGCTTTATCATGGAGCAGGATCGCTTCGGCGTAACGGTATATGATAACGGCGGGACGATGGATGCGGAGAACGTGCGCCGCCTGGACGAGCGAATGCGCGCCGGAGAACTGGCGGAGGGCAGCGCGCTGTATAACCTGTATCGCCGCATGGAGCTGCTCTACGGTGATCATTATGAGCTGAAACTGGAAAGCTTTGCGGACGGATTGTCTGTGACAATCCTATTCCCGAGGACAGGGAGGTGAGGCGGCGTGGAATCGCTTCTTATTGTCGATGACGAGGTTATCATTGCCGACGGATTGTACCATATGCTTCAAGAGGTGTTTCAGGACAGGCTGGAGGTTCGCCGCTGCTACAGCTGCGACGAGGCGTGTGCCGTGATGAACCGCAACCGCGTGGATATTCTGCTGACCGATATTGAAATGCCGGATATGAACGGCCTGGAGCTGAGCCATCGGCTGATGGAATACCCCAACATCCAGAAAATATTTTTCAGCAGCTACAGCAATTACGAATACTTCCGCGCGGCGCTGCAAAACGGCGTGGCGGATTACCTGATGAAACCGGTGGCCTACAGCGCCCTGCTGGAATGCTTTGAAAAGGTCAAAGCCCGGCTGGATGCCCGCAGCGCCGTGCAGGAAACCGCCCCCAAGGCCTATTACGACCAGATCGTGTACGATGTGCAGCAATACTTAAAAGATAATTACCGCACAGCCACGCTGGAAGAAGCCGCGGCCAAGGTTTCCTTGAGTCCGGCTTATCTTTCCCGCGTGTTCAAGGAAAAAAGCGGAACCAGCTTTTCGGAGCTGCTGCTCAAGACGCGGATGGAAAAAGCATGTGAGATGCTGGCGGATATCCACTATAAAAGCTACGATATTGCCTATTATGTCGGGTACGATAACCCCAAAAACTTCTCCCGTGCGTTCAAAGCGTATTATGGGCAGAGCCCATCGGAATACCGCAAATCCCGCCTGGATGGTGCCGCGCTATGAAGGGAATGAAGCGGAAGTTCTTTTTGAAGCGCATGTGGAACTTTGTGGTGGTCATGCTGATCCCGGCGCTGCTGCTGGTGGCCGTTACCACCTACATGACCTTTGTGACCCAGATGCACCGTATGACGCAGGACAATGAGCGCGGTATTGAGGCTGTGCGCTCCAACATCTCGCTGGTGCTGGATTCGGTCCTGGCGCAGAACAGCTACATGACCGGCATGACCCGCACCAACATGGTGCTGAACAAAGCTCTGAAAAGGGAAAGCCTTTCTTACACCGATGCCATCTACCTGCGCAGCCTGGTATCCTCACTGAACAGCATGACCAACGCGTATGATTACGTGGATTCGGTTCTGATCTATATGGATGGGTACGACCGTGCGCTGACGTCCAGCGGGCTGGTCAACCTTTCGGCGGATGATTACAGCGGCTGGTACAGCGTGTATTCCTCTATGTCGGATACCGAGCGCACCTGCATTGCCCCGGTGGTGGTGAACGCAGGCAAAGCCAGCGAGAGAAGGCAGCTGGTAGTGTGCGCCCGGATGCTGACGATGGAAGGCTGTGTGGCCGTTACCCTGAACATCAGCCACTTGCAGGAAATAATTGCCGTGCTGCGCCCGTCCGATAACCAGCACCTGTACCTGGTTGACGGCAGCGGCCGCCTGCTGGCAAAGGCAGGGGACGCAGGCGCGACGGAAGAGCTGCAAAACCTGATGGGCAAAACGCTGAGCGGGGCAGGGAACACGGCGGAACAGGAGCACGAGTTCTGGATCAAGCTGGATGACCGGGACTGCCTGTTGAACTGGCAAAGCTACCAGAACCCGGATTTCTACATCGTATCTACCATTGACCGGGCCATGATCCTGGAAAACCTGGGCGAACGGTTGATGCCGCTGCTGCTGATGGCGGTTGTGGCGCTGTACGCCATTGTGTTTTTGGCATACGTCAACACCAAGCGCAGCTTTGACGAGATCAACCTGATGCTGCAGATGTTTGAGGATGCCGAGGCGGGCCGCACCATCCAGCGCCCCCAGCGCAAGGTAAATGATGAATATGACGTTATCATGAACAACATCCTGATGATGTTTTTGAACAACACCTACCTGAACATCCAGCTGAAAGAAAAGCAGTACCGCCAGCAGAACGCCGAGCTGACCGCCCTGCAGTTGCAGATCAACCCCCACTTTTTGTACAATACCCTGCAAACGCTGGATATGGAAGCCCGCAAGCTGAACGATGATGGGCGCATCAGCGCGGTGGTGGGGTATGTATCGGATATCCTAAAGTATTCGCTGACCAACCCGCAAAAGAGCGTCAGCCTGCGGGAAGAGCTGGACTACCTTAAAAAATATGTGGAAGTGCAGCACTACCGCTTTGGGGACAGCTTTATTATTTATTATGAAGTGGACGACGATGTGATGGACGCCGAGGTATTCCGCCTGATGCTGCAGCCCGTGGTAGAAAACAGCCTACTGCACGCCCTGCGCGGCAACGAGCGCGGTTACATGAAGGTGCGCGCCCGCCGCATTGGCGATAAGGTGAACCTGCGTGTGATCGATAACGGCGACGGCATGACAAGGGAAGAGCTGGAAGCGCTGCGCAAACGCATTGCGGACCGCAACAGCCGCAGTATTGGGCTGACCAACCTGGACCGCCGCCTGCGCCTGCGCTACCCGGAGGAAACGGGGCTGCGCATCTGTTCCATAAAAAACCTTGGCACCAGCGTGTCGTTTTGCATCCCGTACAAAAAATATACCCCGGATGCCCCGCAAACGGGTAAAACAGAATAATAAAATGCCGGGCAGGTATCTTAAATTGCGCCAAAACGCAAGAGATGATACCTTCCCGGCGTTTTGTGTCAAATGATGAATCCTTTTAGCAAGCGTGAGTCCTTTTATAAATCTGCCAAACAAATTATAATAAAACCATGATAAGGCTCGACGAAAAGGGCCGATTTAGAAGGAGGAAAACAATATGAAAAAGCAACTTATGGCCGGTATGATGGCCGCCAGCATGGCATTGTCTCTGGCCGCATGCGGCGGCAGTGCTGCCAGCAGCGCAGCCTCGGCAGCCGACAGCACCAGCGGCGCTGCCTCTACCAGCACCGCAGCTTCCACTTCCAGCGATGAACAGGTGACTTTGCGCTTTGCCTGGTGGGGCGGCGATGAGCGCGCCAACGCCACCATGGAAGTCATCAACAAGTTCATGGAAGAAAACCCCAACATCAAGATCGAAGCCGAGTATGGCTCTTCTGACGGCTACCATGATAAGCTGGCAACCCAGCTGGCATCCGGCACCGCCGCCGACATCGTGCAGATTGACCCCGAAACGATGCCCAGTTTTGTTTCCACCGGCGATTACTTCCTGGATTACAAGGACTACGACTTTGATCTTTCCAACTTTGACCCCAACTACATTGGCCTGCGCGTGAATGGTAATTATGACGGCAAGCAGCTGGGCCTGCCCACCGGCATTGCCGGCCCGGCACTGGTTGTGAACGAAGAGCTGGCCGAAAAGTACGGCATCGACTTCAACACCCAGTACACCTGGGATCAGTTCATTGAATGGGGCAAAAAGGTCCATGAAGCAGACCCCGATACCTACCTGCTGTGCACCAACAAAGAGTATGTGACCAACCTGGTGTTCTTTACCTACATGAAGCAGCTGACCGGCAAGACCATCTTTGACGCTGACTCCAAAGCGTTCAATTATACCGAGGAAGATATCCAGAACTGCCTGGATCTCGTTAAGAGCCTGTACGACAACAATGTCTGCGCACCGGCTTCCTACTCTTCCGCTTACAGCAACGACGACCTGCAGTCTGACCCCAACTGGATCGCTGGCAAGTACGTCTGCACCTTCGCTTACATCTCCACCATCAATGTTATGACCGCCGCCAATGAGGGCGCAACCTATGGCACCGGCTACCTGCCCCTGCTGGACGGCGCTAAGGACAACGGCTGGGCTTGCAACTGCCCGCAGGTCCTGGCAGTTACCTCCACCTGCAAGGCTCCGGAAGCAGCCATGAAGTTCCTGGATTACTTCTTTAACAGCGATGACGCCGAAAGCACCCTGGCCTGCGTGCGCAGTGTTCCCCCGACGGAAAAGGCCCGTGAAATCTGCGAAAAAGACGGTACCCTGGACCCGAACATGATGACCGCCGCCAACATTGCCAGCGGCTACAGCGGCCTGACCAACGACAAGTACTCCTCCGCACCGGAATCCAAGCAGATCATTGCTGATACCATCGAGGCTGTCGGTTACGGCACCACCGACCCCGCAAGCGCTGCATCCGATATGTACAATCAGCTCTCCAGCTACATCAGCGCCCAGTAAACCTCAGCGAACATCAAAAACGGGTGTCTCCCACCGAGGCATCCGTTTTATTAAAGTGTACCTGAAAAGTCGAAAATATAGTCTATTTCTACAAACACAGCCGGATTTGGCGTTAAAAAGCCTTGGAATCCACAAAGGATTCCTGCGGCTCTTTGCCTTAAATCCTGCTTGTGTTTGCGAAATATCCGTCATTTTCTTTGTTTTCAGCTACACCAGTAAAAAGGCGGATTTTTTCCAAAGAGGTGTGATCCTATGACAAAACAAACCAAAATCAAGCACTATACCAAGCGCGATTACGCGGCGTTTGCTTATCTGGCCCCGTGGATCATCGGTATGCTGGTCCTGCAGCTGTACCCGTTTTTAAGCTCGCTGGTTTACTCGTTCTGCAACTACAAAATCACCGGCACCCCCTCGTTCACCGGCCTGAGCAACTACATCCAGTTGTTCACCATGGATAATGAGTTTTGGAACTCCTTGAAAGTTACCCTGGCCTACACGCTGTACACCGTGCCCGGCAAGCTGGTTATGGCATTGGCTGTTGCGGTGTTCCTCAACCGTGACATCAAAGGCATCAACCTCATCCGTACTTTGTACTACATTCCGTCCCTGTTCGGCGGCAGCGTTGCTGTTGCTCTGCTGTGGAAGATCATGTTCATGGATAACGGCGTTATCAACGCCATCCTGACCACCCTGCACCTGCCCAACGTACAGTGGCTGGGCGACCCCAACCAGGCCCTGCGCACCATCTGCATGATGGAGATCTGGCAGTTTGGTTCTTCCATGGTCATGTTCCTGGCCGCGCTGAAAAACGTTCCGGCAGATTTGTACGAAGCTGCCGAGATTGACGGCGCAAGCAAGGTCAAGATGTTCTTCAGCATCACCGTTCCGCAAATCACCCCCATCATCTTCTTCAACCTTATTATGCAGACCATTCAGGCTTTGCAGAACTTCACCTCTGCCTTTGTCATCACCGATGGCGGCCCCATGAAGGCTACCTATGTGCTGGGCATGAAACTGTATAAGGAAGGCTTCTCCTACTTCAAGATGGGTTACGCCAGCGCCATTTCCTGGATCATCTTTATTGTGATCATGCTGATCACTCTGGTGCTGTTCGCAACCTCCAAGCGGTGGGTCTTCTATGGCGATGAAAGCTGAGAAAGGGCGCGTGAGCATTATGACAAAACAACAAAAAAAGACCCTGAACCTGGTGCTGACCTATCTGGTCATCATCCTGATTGGCTGCGTGCTGCTGTTCCCCATTGCATGGATGATTTCGGCCGCGTTCAAAACCAACGATGAAATTTTTGGCTCCATTGCACTGTTGCCCAAAAGCTTCAGCTTCCAGAACTTTATTGACGGCTGGAAAAGCGCCGGTATTTATACCTATGCAACCTATTTCATCAACTCCTTTATCATGGTCATCCCCACCACGCTGCTGACCATCGCTTCCAGTGCGCTGGTTGCCTATGGCTTTGCACGGTTCAATTTCCCGTTCAAAAAGCAGCTGTTTGCCATCCTGATCGCCACCCTGATGCTTCCCAACTCGGTCATCATCATCCCGCGTTACGTTCTGTTCAACAAGTTCGGCTGGGTCGATTCCTACATGCCATTCTGGGTGCCCGCCCTGCTGGCCTGCTACCCATTCTTCATCTATCAGCTCATCCAGTTCATGCGCGGCATCCCCCGCGATCTGGACGAATCCGCCTGCATTGATGGCTGTGGCAGCTTCCGCATCTTCTGGCAGATCCTGCTGCCGCTGATGAAGCCGGCCCTCTTCTCCGCTGGCCTGTTCCAGTTCCTGTGGACCTATAACGATTACTTCAACTCCTTGATCTTCATCAACTCGGTCAAAAAATACACCATCTCGCTGGCGCTGCGCCTTTCCGTTGACGCGGAAAGTGTTGTGGTGTGGGGCCGCGTTATGGCCATGGCCTGCGTGGCGGTTCTGCCGCTGGTTCTCCTCTTCTTTGCCGCACAGAAATATTTTGTGGAAGGCATTGCAACCTCCGGCCTGAAAGGCTGATTTTCGCTTTCCTCTTTTTAAAAATGTTTGTCCCTCCTAAAAATCATTGACCCGTTGCGGGCCGGCACTGCCCGGCCCGCATTTTTTGTTGAGGTATCATAATGAAACTGGATCTGAATTCCCAAACATTAAACGTCAGCTTTGCCTGCCGGATCGAGGATGCCTGGGTGCCGGTGCCGGAAACTGCCTGCACACAGTCCGGCTTTGACTGGACGCTGAACGGTGCGCATTACAGTGCGCAGTTCACCCCCGCTGGCGATACGCTGTGCTACACCCTGCAAATGGATGCGCCCAACCCCACCCAGCTGCGCATGTGGCTGGCTGTGCCGGGGCAGAGCGATTATTTCCATGTGATCCCCTGCAATATTTACGGCGATAACCACGCCGCGGAAGCCAAACCCGGCGAATTTCCATTGCTGACGAAGGACCACCACGAGGTGGCGTTCTGCGCACCGCTGTGGGAGTTCCGCGCAGACCGCGCCGCCATGCCGCTCGCCGCCCTCTGCTGGGACGGCGGAGTGGCCGCCGCTGCGGTGGAACCCTACAGCGAAAGCGAGGCCGGGATCATCCGCAACGGTGTGTTTGCCGCTTTGCCGGATGCGTTCGGCATCAGCCTGGGGTACACCAACGACCCCACCACCTTCAAAAACCGCTCTACCCCGGCGCCGTCCACCCGCAGCATGGCCTGCAAGGCGCAGACCAGCGGCAGGATCTACCTGCACAGCGGCCCGCGAACCGAGCTGCATGAGATCATCCGGCAGGAATACGCCCGCCACCAGGACCGCGCCGTCCCCCGCAATACCCTGCGCCAGGCCGTGCAGGGTATGCTGGACACCTTTGCCTACCAGAACTTTGACGCGGCGGCGGGGGAGTATACCAACCGCTGCTGCCGCCCGCCCAGGGAGACCGAGATGCGCCCCTGGCGGCTGGTGACGGAGATCGGCTGGACGGGTGGCGGCGTGCTGGCCTATCCGCTGGTGCTCTGCCGCGATGCCCTTGGCGCGGATGCCGAAGCGCCGCTGGCCGCAGCCATGAGTGGCGAACAGCTGTTTGACCGCATTGCCGATGCGTATAACGAAAATTCCGGCCTGCTGAACGACCTGATGGCCCCCAATGCCGCGGGCAGCCAGGTGAACGGCTGGTGGACCGGGTACGGCCTGGTCAAAGACTGCCACTGTGCCTATACAGTGGGCAGCGCCGTCCACTACCTGACCAAAACGATGGATTATCTGCACCAAAACGGCAAACCCTGCCCGGCCAAATGGATGGATGCAGCCCAAAAGGTGCTGCATACCGTCATGGATCTGCAGCGCGCAGACGGCGCTTTCGGCTATACTTACTCCACCCAGGAACGCAAAGTGCTGGATTGGAGCGGCTTTGCGGGCTGCTGGTTTGCCCCGGCGCTGGTTTACCTCTACCGCCTGACCGGCGAAGAACGTTGCCTGCACTCCGCCGAAAAAGCGCTGGATTACTACCATACCTTTGTCAAGGACCTGAACTGTTACGGTACCCCCATGGATACCTGGAAAGCCGTGGATGAGGAGGGCAACCTGGCCTTCATGCGCGGCAGCCGCCTGCTGTATGAGCAGACCGGCAAGGCCGAATTCCTGCAATATATGAAAGACAGCGCCGGGTACGAGTTCCTGTGGCGCTATGGCTACAAGACCTACCCGGAGCACACCCCGCTGAACCAGGGGTGGTCCGCCTGCGGCGGCGCCGTTACCTCGGTTTCCAACCCGCATATCCACCCCATGGGGGTTATTATTGACACTGACCTGCGCTATCTGGCACGGGTGACGGGTGACGGCTATTACGCCAGCCGCGCGGCGGATTCTGCCGCCTGGATGCTGCAATGCCTGGAACTGTACCCCGCAGCCACCGGCTATGGCCGTTACGGCATTTTGTCGGAACGCTGGTGCCCCAGCGATGGGCTGGATGTGGAGCGCTTCAGTGATGGCAGACCGTTCAGCAGCTGGTTCAGCCACAATCTGTGGGCTTCCGCCTGCGTGCTGGAAGCTGCATGTGAGCTGCTGCTGGAAATCGAACACAAGAAAGGATAAAAGCAATGGACCGTTATGTGACCGATATCAAAAATGGCTGCTACCAGAACCCGGTGCTGCCCATGGATTTCAGTGACCCCGACGCCATCCGCGTGGGGGAGGACTATTACCTGATCTCTTCCAGCTTTACCTACCTGCCCGGCGTGCCGGTGCTGCACAGCAAGGATCTTGTCCACTGGGAGCGCATCGGCAACTGCGTGGAGCGTCTGCCGTTTGACCGCTATGCCCAGCCCGCCCATGGCTGCGGCACCTGGGCCCCGGCGCTGCGCTACCATGCGGGCAGGTTCTATGCATTCATTCCCCTGCCGGACGAGGGCATTTTTTACACCGAAGCCACCGACCCCGCCGGCCCCTGGAGTGCGCTGCACTGCGTAAAATCCGCCAGCGGGTGGATCGATCCCTGCCCCCTGTGGGACGATGACGGCAGCGTGTATATGGCCCACGCCTTTGCCAAAAGCCGCTGCGGCATTAAGCACAAGATCCAGCTTTCCCGCCTGGATCCCGAAACGCTGGAAGTGGTGGAGGACGGCCCCATCGTGTTTGATGGCACCCTGAGCCAGCCCACCGCCGAAGGCCCCAAAATGTACAAGCGCAACGGCTGGTATTACATCTTTATCCCGGCAGGCGGTGTGGAATACGGCTGGCAGACTGTGCTGCGCGCCCGCAATGTGTACGGCCCGTATGAGGAAAAAATCGTCATGCACCAGGGGGCCAGCTCCATCAACGGCCCCCACCAGGGCGCGTGGGTCACAGCGCCGGACGGCAGCGATTGGTTCCTGCATTTCCAGGACCGGTTTGAACTGGGCCGCGTGGTACACCTGCAGCCTATGTGCTGGCACAGCGATTGGCCGTTCATCGGCCTGGAACAAAACGGCGATGGCATCGGCGAGCCGGTGACCGAGTGGGACTGCCCCAAAGGCGAAGCTGGTCCCGGCCTGCAAATAGGGGACAGCTTTACAAACGGCAAGCCCGGCCTGCAATGGCAATGGCAGGCCAACCCCCAGCCCGAAGCCTGGCTGCGCCCGGTGGCGGGGGATGCACTGCATCTGGTCTGCGGGGCCAGCGGAAGTTTGTGGCGGCAGCCCAATGTGCTCAGTCAGATGCTGCCTGCAGCGGATTTTACCGCAAACGTTACCCTTGGCCTGGCCGGGTGCGGCGCCGGAGCTAAAGTAGGGCTTAGCGTGATGGGGCAGAAATATTCCGCCATTGAGCTCTGCCGCACCGCGCAGGGCTGCACCGTGCAGTTGGTACAGGGCATGGTGAAAGACCTTGCCCCCACCGGCGATGCAGAAGAAACGATCCTTGCCGAAAAAATGGTTGACACGGATGAAATAACCGTTACAATGAAAATAACGGCTGCCAAGCAGGTGCAGTATGCCCTGCTGGCAGCAGATGGCACCGCAGTGCCGCTGGGGGGAGCCCAACCCGTTGCCAAGGCAACCTGGACCGGCGCGCGCCTGGCCCTGTACGCCCGCGGCGGCACCAAAGGGGATGCTGCCTGCATCAAGCAGCTGAACATTACATTTTAGCCGGGCTTTTGGCGGCAGAACACCGCAGATGCCCGCGGCAAAAAGGAGAGCAAACTGGCAATGGCAAGTGTTACCATCCGGCTGAACAGCATTGGTGAAGTGAAAGAGTTTAACCGCATTGCGGCCACTGTGCCCGGAGATGTGGACCTGCATTCCGGGCGCTACTGCGTGGATGCAAAATCCATCATGGGTATTTTTGCCCTGAACCTGGCGCGCGAACTGACGGTGGACAGCCCAACCCTGAGCGAGGAAGAACTGCACAAAAAGTTTGCGGCCTTTTTGGCGGGCTAAGGCGTATCTGAAAACCAAGGGCAACACCGCACAATTCCCGCCTTGCGGCTTAAGCACCGCTCCGGCGGCTGCGG
>ERZ772991.2564-NODE-2564-length-12110-cov-12.486271_pt1 | contig 12110 bp, 13 predicted proteins | sample MGYA00511128_ERZ772991 | MGnify/ENA primary metagenome ERZ772991 (study PRJEB29015, sample SAMEA2737655) | human gut metagenome | biome: human gut; feature: human-associated habitat; material: faeces | place: China | collected 2012 ... | reverse complement strand
ACACACCGCATTGAAGAAGCCCAGCACCGGGTTTCTGCGGCCGGGGCGCTGCTGGTCGTGTGCCACACGCACCAGTGCCACCACGCTGCCCAGCACGATGCCCAGTGCCAGTGCAATGGCAGTGACCAGCAGGGTGGTGCCCACTCCGTTGATGTACTGGAGCCAGCGGTCTTTCAGGATGAACGCCTGATAAAACTTGAAAAAGAATTCCTGCTCGAAGTTGAGCGTAGTGCCGCTATTGAGCAGCTCTTTGAGCAGTTCGTACTGTGCAGCCATTCGCATCCTCACTTTCCTGTTCTGATTTTGTTAATCTTTTGTAACCACTTATTTCCAAAAAAGGGGAGGTGCCCCAGTGGGGGCTGCCTCCCCGTGGCTCAGATGTCAGCCGCCGGATTATTCAGCGGTGATGTACTTGTCCACGATGGCCTGCAGGGTGCCGTCAGCCTTCAGCTCTTCCAAAGTGGAGTTGATGGCATCCTCCAGCGGAGAGTTCTTTGCCATGCCGATGGCGTAATCTTCCTCGGCGTAGCTGGTATCCAGGATCTTCAGGCCGGGGTTGGCAGCAACGAACTCCTGGGCGGGAGCGTTGTCGATGACAACTGCATCCACCTGACCATTGTTCAGAGCCTGCACAGCGGTCAGACCGTCGTCGTAAGCCACAACATTGTCGTCGCCGAAGTCATCGGAGCAGTAGATGTAGCCGGTGGTACCGCGCTGGGTGCCGATCTTCTTGCCGGCCAGATCGTCGGGAGAAGCAATGTCGGAGCCTTCGGGCACGATGATGGACTGGATGCCGGTAGCGTAGCTGTCGGAGAAGTCCATCACAGCCTTGCGCTCGTCGGTCACGGTAACGCCAGCCATGACGATATCGGCCTTGCCCTGCTGCACGCTCAGCAGTGCTGCGTCGAAGTCCATATCATCGATCTGCAGCTCCAGGCCCAGCTTCTCAGCAATGGCCTTGGCGGTGTCGATGTCGATGCCCTCAAACTCACCGGCATCGGTGGTCATCTCGTACGGAGGGAAGGCAGCGTTGGTGGCCATGGTCAGCTTGCCAGCCTCAACGGTGGTCAGCTCAGCGGCAGCGCTGGTGGAAGCAGCCTCGGAAGAAGCTGCACTGCTTGCAGTGGAAGAAGCGGTGCTGGAGGCGGAACCGCCGCAGGCAGTCAGAGCCAGAGCGGCAGCGGTCAGACCAGCGGCAGCCAGAAAGCTGCGGCGATTGATCTTTTTCATATTCAAACACTCCTCTGTTGATTGTATAATTTTTCACTTTCCCGGCACGATGCGCTTCACCGTGTCATCAAGGAACAGAATTAGTATATGTTGTACAAATAAAAAAGTCAAGTGTTGTGCAAAAAATCGGAACAAATGAAACCCTTTTGAAAACATTTATACAGGTTGCATCCCATTTTCAGTGTATATATTCATTTTACTTCTGTGTTTCTGTCATTTCGCTGCATTCTGCCGGAAAATGTTCCCACGGGACTTAATCCCGGACATTGACACCTTTTCCTTCCAATTGATATAATCAGGCTGGAACAACGGTAAAAAGTAACCAAGCTCAAACCGCGCTGCCCCGCCGAGATGCGGGGAGAAAGGATCCTGCTATGAAAAATCGTATCCTGAAAGCCCTGGCCGCCTTTGGTCTGTCCGTCTGCGTGCTGGCGGGCAGTTCTGTGGTCGGCATGGCCGAAGAGACCCCGGGCAAAACCGAGTGCAAAGAACACACCTGGAAGACCACGACAGAGTATAAGACTGAGTGTGTGGAGACCACCTTCCAGCATAAGCTCCCCGATGGCACCACTGAGACCCTTACACTTTGCCCCGAATGCGGCAAGGTAAAGAATAACACCCAGCTGACCAAGGTAAACGGTGTCTTTTCCAACTTTTCCAACCTGACTGTTTATACCGGAACTCTGCAAAACGGTGAGCAGGTAATGACGGCGGCGTTCTACTACCCCACTGTTATTGAACGGGTCGTCTGCGGAAAGTGCGGCACCGTAAAGAGCGAGGAGATCACCCCCGCCCGAGTGATGGCTCAGCCGGTCATTGCCAGCATCGAGGTACCCGCCAATACCGTTTCCGGCTACAGCTTGATGCAGATCAATGCCGACGGTACTGAAACGCCGGTCAGTGTCTCCTACAACACCGAGCTGAACAAGGCATATTTCCGGCTGGATGTCACCACGGGGGCCCAGCTGCTGCGGATGGTTCCCACCACCTGATTTCCCCGCATAACCAACGAGACCGCCCGGTGGGCGGTCTCGTTTTTGTTTTATCGGCGTTTCTGCGGCAGGGGGATGCCCAGCACCAGGGCAATGCCCACGGCCAGCGCCACGGCGATCTTGAAGGTGGAGATGCCGTTTGCCAGCGCCAGAGCGTTGTCGCCCTGAATGAAGTAGTAGGCGCTGTAATAGATGCCCGCACCGGGCACCAGCGGAAAGATGCCGGTGAGCAGGAATACCGTTACCGGTGTCCTGAGGGTTATCGCAAGGATGCGGGCCAGCAGCGTCAGCGGGATGACCGCCAGCAGCGAGGCTGCAAAGGCTTCCATCCCGAACAGCTCCGCGATCTCGTATACCAGCCACCCCACTGCGCCCACCAGCCCGCAGTAGGGCAGGGTGCGCCTGGGGCAGGCAAAGAGGATGGCAAAACTCAGGGTGCCCGCCCCGGCCAGCAGGAACTGCAGGGCCAGACGGCCCAGCTGCTCCCCGGTGAAAAGAAGCGCTGTCATACCACGGCCACCCCCTTCAAAAAGGCATAGAGGCTCAGCACAAGGCCGGTGCCGATGGCGATGCTGGCCGCAATGAGCAGCGCGTCGATCATCCGGATGGTGCCGGACAGGTAATCTCCCTGCACAAAGTCCCGGATGCCCATGGTAAAGGCGATACCGGGGGTCAGGATCATCAGGGTGCCGATGATGGCGTGGCTGGACTCAGTGCCCAGCAGACCGCAGCCCAGAATGCAGCACAGAGTGATGAGGGCGGCGGTGGAGATGGTGCGGAACCCGCCCCCCACGCCGTGCCGCCCGCAGAACAGCAGATAGGCGTTGGCCGCAACACCGGCCGCAGCGGCGGCAAGCCCGGCTTTCAGGTCGCCTCCAAAGATCAGCGCAAAGCAGAACGCGCCGCCCATGCCCGCCGCAATCTGCACCCAGTCCTTCGGAAAAGGGATGCACCTGGCCTGAGCCAGCCGGGTCTCGGCCTCATCGATGGTATCCACTTCCCCGGACGCGATCTGGCGGGAAAGCTGATTCACCGCCGCCACCCGCCCCAGGTGGGTGGTACGGGTGGGCACGTTGCGCACTTCGCTCATCTCCGCCGTGCCTGCGCTGGCAAAAATGCCGTTGGTCAGCACATAGACATGGAACTCCCGCAGGTGGAAGCTGGCCGCCATGATCTCCATGGTCTGCTCCACCCGGAACACCTCTGCCCCGTTCTCCAAAAGGGTCTGCCCGGCCGCCATAATAAAATCCATGATGCGGCGGCGCTGTTCCCCGTCCGGATACAATTCCCTCTCTGCCATGCTGTGGTCTCCTTAAAATTGGCATAAAAAATGACCGCCTCAACGTTTCAGTGCCTGAGCGGTCATTTTTCTTGACGAATCTATTTGTAGTATAGTCAATCTCCGGCGGCTTGTCAAGCAGGCACGCCGTTTTTTCAGAACTTGAACAGGTTCACGATCCGCTGCCACAGGCGGGTGAAGAAGTTGCCCTCCTGCACATCGGCGGTGGTCTGGGCGGTAACATCCGCAGCGGCGACCGTCTCACCGGTCTTATAGATGAACTTCACGCTGCCAGAAGCATCCTCGGACTTACCGGCAAAGCTGGTGTAGTCCTCCAGACGGCTGGTCATCTCGTCCAGCACGGTCTTCAGGCCATGGATCTGCTCCTCGTTCAGAGCGCCGGTCAGCTTGGAGATGCCCTCCTCATTGAACTGGTTCAGGCCATCGTTCAGCCGGACCGTACCATCGCTGAGCTGGCCTGCGCCATCATTCAGGGTGGTCACGCCGTCATACAGGGTCTTGGTGCCATCGGCCAGCTGGGCGGCACCGTCCTTTGCGGAGTGGGCACCATCAGCGGCGGTGGCAACACCATTGGTGTACTGGTTGACGCTGGACACGAAATACTGGATCTGCGCCAGGCTGTTCTTCAGGGCACGGACATCTGCGATATCCTGGCTGTTCTCAGCCTGATACTTCAGCTCGTCATGCACAGTCTGCTTGGCGCTGGCAGTGCTCAGATCAAGCATGGCGCTGAACATGGAGGGGTCGTAGCTCTGCATCAGCCGCAGAGCAGCTTCCAGGTCGTGGTTGGTCTTGGTTGCGGAGAGATACAGGGCAATGTCCAGCTGGCTGTCCTTGAAGCTGGGCTCCTGCTCCCAGACGGTGCGCACCATCTTCTTGCGGGCAGCGGCCAGTGTCTTTTCGTTCATGGTCAGCACTTCGTCAATGACGGAAGCGTAGTTGTCCCAGGTCATGGGGGTGTCGATCAGGCCACCCTCCATCAGGGTGCTGTTGGCAGAGGCCAGAACACCATCGGCCACCTGCTGGGCACCGGCCTGCAGGGCGGCGTTATTGGAGCTCAGGGTATCCAGACCGTTGGTCAGCTGGCCCAGACCATCGTCCAGGGCAGAAGCACCGCTGTTCAGCTGAGAAGCGCCGTCCAGCAGGGCCAGGGTACCGTTGGCCAGCTGGGAAGCACCGTCCACCAGTTGGGCGGCACCATCCATCAGCTGGTTCATGGCATCGTTCAGCTGGCCGATGCCATCGGTCAGCTCGTTGAGGCTGCTCAGGTCAAAGGCATTGGTGCCCAGCGCATCGGCGTTGGTGGCACAGGCCAGCATGACCTGCGGTGCGGTCAGGTTCTCAACATCGGCTTCCACGGTGACGCTGTCCTGCAGATAATCCTCCACAGTGGACAGGTCATCGGGCAGCAGGCCGTCCAGAGAGTCCTTCACGCCGGGCAGGCAGACGAAAGCGGCCACGCTGCTCTTGGCGGCGGATTCCAGCATTCCGTGCTCGGCGCTCAGGTTGGTGGCATCCTGACCAAAGATCACGCCCACAGCAGTGATGAGCGGGGTGACAACGGTGCGCTCCTTGCCGTTGACGGTCACGGTGCCGGTCTCGTTGTTGGTCAGGTCGATGGTCACGGTCAGGTGGCCGCTCTTGCCGATCAGGTTCTCAAGGCTGTCGGTCACGCCGTCCAGCGTATAGGTGACATTTGCGGTAATGGGCAGGGCCTTGTCGGTATTGCCCTTATAGTACACGTCGGTGTCGTCGGTGTTCCAGACCAGCTTTTCGCCGTCCTGGGTGAACGCGGCATCGCTCTCGGTGTTCTGGATATCAGTCAGAGTGCTCTCATCGGTGACATTGGACAGGCCGGAAGCGCTGTACAGGTGCTCGCTGACGGTGGTGGACTTGATGGAGCCGTCGGCGTTCATCACGGCGTAGACCGTCTCATCCTTGGAATAATCGGCCTTGGCGGCTGCAAAAGCGGGCAGGGTCATGCCTGCGGCGAGAGTCAGCGCCAGCGCCGCACTGGCGAAACGAAGCGATTTTTTCATGGTAGTTACTCCTTATCAGACTTCTTGGCGTTGGAAGATTCAGGGACCAGCCAGTGCATGGTGGTGTGGCGGATGACCCAGTCCAGCAGCATCAGGGCGGCGGGCAGAACGACCAGAATGACAGCCATACTGATCAGTGCGCCGCGGGAGATGAGCCGGCAGATGCTCTGCAGCAGCTCCATCTTACTAATGGCGGCCACGCCGACGGTAGCGGCAAAGAAGGTCAGGCCGCTGGTCAGGATGGACTGGCTGCAGTGCTCCAGCGACTGCTGGGCAGCTTCCCGCGGGGTGCGGCCATAGCTGCGCTCCTCGTGATAACGGGTGGTCATCAGGATGGAGTAGTCCACAGTCGCGCCCAGCTGGATGGTACCGATGACGATGCTGGCGATGAAGGGCAGCTGGGTACCGGTGAAGTATGGGATGCCCATATTGATGGAGATGGCGGCCTCGATGCTGGCAACCAGCAGCACAGGGATGGACAGGCTCCGGAAGGAGATCAGGATGATGGCAGCGACTGCCATGATCGACCAGACGTTGACGTTCTTGAAATCCACATCCGCGACCTCGATCAGATCCTTGGTCATGGCACCCTCGCCGGTGATGACACCGTTGGGGTCAACCGCCTTGATGAGGCCATTCATCTCGGTCAGCTGGTTATTGATGGCATCGGTGCCGGTCTTATAGGAGCTGTTGGCCAGAATGAGCTTGTAGCCGCCGGACTGCAGGATCTCGGTCACGCTGTCGGGCAGCAGCTCGGTCTGGAAGCCCGGGCCGGTGATGGAATCCAGGCTCACCACCTGGGTGATGCCGTCCACATCCTTGAGCTCATCGCAGAGGCCAGACACCTGCGTTGCGGTCAGGTCTTCATCCACCAGAATAAAGTGGGAGGTGGTCATGCCAAAGTCCTCGCCCAGCTTGTTGGTGCCAACGATGCCGGTCAGGTCCTGGGGCAGCGAGTCGAACAGGGTGTAGTAGACCTCGGTCTTTTGCTGGGCCACCACAAAGGGCACCAGCAGCACAAGAAAGACGGCCACGATGGGCATTGCGTGCTTGGAAACAAAGTAGCTGAGCTTGGTCAGCTTGGGCACGATGGTGCGGTGCTTGTACTTTTCGACCTGCTGATCAAAGGTCAGGATCAAAGCAGGCAGGACGACGATGGTGCAGATAACACCCAGCGCCACACCCTTTGCCATAACAACACCGATATCGCGGCCCAGCGTCAGGCGCATGGCGCACAGTGCCAGGAAGCCCGCAATGGTGGTCAGGGAGGAAGCGGTGATGGAGGTCATGGTCTTGCAGATGGCGGTCACCATGGCTTCCTCGTTGGAGGAGCGGAGTTCCTTTTCCTCCTGATAACGGTGGAGCAGGAAGATGGAGAAGTCCATCGTCACACCCAGCTGCAGCACCGTGGAAAGCGCCTGGGTGATGTAGCTAATCTGACCCAGGAAGATGTTGGTGCCAAAGTTGTACGCAATGGGGAACAGCAGGCCCAGCATGAACAGCACGGGCGTGATGGTGCTCTCCAGCGAGAGGAACAGCACCAGCATACTGGCACCCACAGCGCACAGGATGTACAGCGGCATCTCTTCATTGATCAGCGCCTTGGTATCCTGCAAGATAACGCTCATGCCACCAAAGTAGCAGTCGTGCCGCAGCACCTGTTTGATCTGCTTGACGGCGTTCATCGTCTCATCGCTGGCGCTGGGCGCATCAAACCGGACGATGAGCATGGTGGAATCGTTTTTGCCGAACATGAACTGCTGGACATCCGCAGGCAGCATCTCGGTGGGGATGCTGGGGTCGATGACATCGCTGAGCCAGAAGGTCTGTGTGACACCGGGCACCGCATCAATGTCCTTCTTCATGGCGATCAGTTCATTGGTAGGCAGGCCTTCCACCGTGATCATGCCGGTGGAGGCCAGATGGAAGTCGTCCTCAAGCGCTACCTCGCCGATCATGGAGTCAAGCTCCTGCGGCAGATAGGTCAGGACATCATAGTTGATGCGGGTAGCAACCGCGCCGATTGCGGAAGGGATCAACAGCAGGACCGCTACTGTTAAGATCAGCTTGCGCAGACGCACGATGCTCTGTGCGATCTTTTTCATGGGAACCCTCCATACGAAAGTTGATTGGATCTGCCCCAAAAATGACCCGCGGTCATTTCCGAGCAAGCACTATTATAACCAATCGACGCAAGGTGTCAAGATAGAAAATGACCAAAAGTCAGTTTTCTTATCACAAAGCAAAAATTGTATAGCTTGTCCGGGGGCTTTTGCTCTTGCGCTCTTCCCTTCTCCCTGCTAAAATATTGTTTACACGACAAAACAACGTCAGAAAAGAGGATGCAGCAAGCTATGAGCACCGTGGAAGGAAAGAAACAGGAAAAGCGCCGTGCGCTTCTGGATGCAGCTTACGAGCTGTTTCTGGAGCGGGGCACCTCCAAGACCAGCGTGGAGGATATCACCTCCCGCGCCAAGGTGGGCAAGGGCACGTTCTACCTCTATTTTGCCGATAAGGGTTCGGTCACGCAGGCCCTGCTGGCCCGGGTGAGCTACCAGCTGCTGGACAACGCCTGTGCCGCCGCCGAGCAGCACGCCGCCGAGCTTACCAGCTTCCCCGACCAGATGATCTTTGTCATTGACCATATCATCGAAGCCCTGCGCGCGGACACCCTGATGCTCCGCTTCCTGGAGCGCAGCTTTGTCTGGCCCGGGCTGGATCAGATCGAAGCCAGCGGCGAGGCCGAGCCGCTGATGCGCAAGGTCCTCCAGACCGTGATGTGCAGCCCCGAGATGGCGGGCCGCACCGAGCGGGAGATCTACCAGCGCATCACCGCCCTGGGCAGCATGTGCATATCGGTGTGCTATACCTCCGTGTTGGAGGGCAAGCCCGACAACATCGACAACATGAAGCCCATCCTCTATGACATCATCCGCCGGGCGCTCTGAGCGCACCTCTCCCCTGCCAGCCCCCGCAAAGGGGCCTTTGCGCCAATCCCCCGGGGCAAAAAACGGAAAAGGCAGACTTTTTTCAAAAAAGCCCTTGCAATTGCGCGAAAAATGTGGTATTATATTTAAGTCGATACGACATCTGGACGGTTAGCTCAGCTGGTAGAGCATCTGCTTGACGTGCAGGAGGTCACAGGTTCGAGTCCTGTACCGTCCACCATACAGTTCGTACTCGAACCCGATTCTTTACGAGAAAGGGTTCGGGTACGTTTTTTGTTTACAGGAAGTTCTGCGGAGGGAGTACGCAGAGCGGTAAGCGAGAACGAGTAAAGGCAGGGTATCATCATGGGCGATGGTATCCTGCCTTTTGCTTTGCGGGATCAAGTTCGCTTTGTGCGAACTTGGTCGTCCACCCTATATGGCGCATTGAGGGCTAATCGCTGCGTACGTCCGTACATGGCCGGTACGCACGTACGCAGAAAAAAAGGGAAAGTTCTGACATATAGGGGTGTTCTTTCAGCTGGTAGTATGGTATACTCGGCTCAACAAATCGGAAGTTAACGGTATGTAAAAGACCTTTGACACACGGAAAACACAGATGTCAATGTCCTTTGATTGCGAAAATACAATCTTTTGATTAGTATGAGTATGCAAGGAGGTGAAGAGATGGAACTCGGAAAGCAAATAAAAAAATATCGCCAAGAGTTACAACTGTCTCAAGAGGAGTTAGCCGATCATGTTTATGTTTCAAGGCAAACAATCTCAAATTGGGAAAATGACAAAAGCTATCCAGATGTAACCAGCTTGGTATTACTGAGTGAAATCTTTCAAATCTCACTTGATAAACTAATCAAAGGAGATATTGATACTATGAAAGAAGTAATCAAACAAGAGGAAATCAAAAAACTCAATCACTATGGCGCAATCTATACGGTTTTTCTCGTTATTGCTGTTATTTCGGCAGCTCCGTTATTTTACATTGGTAATAAATGGGCATTGATCCTTTGGTGTGTCATTGCTTTAGCTGCCATGTATTTTGCAGCAAAGATTGAACGAATAAAAAAGGACAATGATGTTCAAACATATAAAGAAATCGTAGCATTTTGTGAAGGTAAAAGGCTGGATGAAATCCAGAGCGCCAGAGAATACGGCAAACGTCCTTATCAAAAGGTTTTATGGTTTATCGGAAGTGCTGCAGTAGGAGCAATCGTTAGTTATGTATTGAGTCTTTTGCTGCAATCATTTTGATAACGACACTCAATAAATCTTATAATTTGGAAAGGAATGTATAGCTATATGAAAAATAAAAAAGATGATAAGCCTCACTATTTACCGACTTTTATGAGCATAGGAATTTCTATCGGTGCGGCTATTGGTGTAGTAACCAACAATATTCCACTCTATATGCTTGTCGGTTTAGCGCTTGGTGTAGGCATAGGGTCTGCTCTCGATGGTCAAAATCGAAATAGGGAAAGTGATGAATCTCAAAAGGATAACGAAGAATAATCAACCAACTAAATTCCCGTTTGTCGTAACCTCAGAAGCAGGGTTTGGGACAGGCACGCCCCAACAAGAGCACTTCAAAAACGCGGGAGCGTTGCAGAAGTGCAGTCCCGGATGGGCAAGAAATTTTCAAGAATTGAAAATTTGTGGCCACGGGACGATTCTTGCTCTCACACTTTCACTCTCACACTTTCACTCTCTTTGCGATTTTCTTTCTTGAAAGTCTATCGTTCTTTCGTTATAATAAAACTGAAAGAAGGTGGGCATTATGACTTTGCAATATTTTGTCACAGCATCCGATACGGGCAATAGGATTCCGATTGAGGTTGACAAGTCAACTCCCGCTGACCTTGCTGCAACCAAAGAAAGCTGGCAGACCGACTGGACAAGTGAGTTCATCGGTGACCCCGCACTGGAAAAGTACACGGCTAAAACCGAAAACGGCGAAATCGTAGCATTGGGTGCTTACCGCGAAACAGAATCCAGCATGTTCGTTTATATTGAGTACATCGAAAGCCACCCGGAGAGCAACCCGACGCTGACCATTCAGAAAAAATATCTGGGCATCGGGCGTATGATGATCGCGTTCGGCATCCAGCTTTCCATTGATTCCGGTAAAAACGGCGTCGTCACTTTTGAAGCTAAGACGGATGAACTTGCAAAACATTATATCCGGGATTTTGGCGCGATCCGGGTCTTTGCCAAACAGTCCGGCGGGCCAATCATGCTGATGCTTGCCGACAATGCGGCGCTTTCGCTCTTCAATACGTATCTTTCCTGAAAGGTGGTGCTCCCATGGATATTGAAGTCAAACGCATGTCCCCTACTGCTATTGAAATGCTTGACCAACTCAGCGCAGTCTGCAAACGGTTCGGCGTTGATTACTATGCAGCTTCCCAAAATCAGCGTGATCTGCTGGACAGCATTGCCCTGCACGAATATCAACTGAAAAAAGCACACGAGCAAGGGCTGAAGCGTTCCGAAGTGCCTCCGTTTCTCGGTTTGAAGCGCTCTGACCGCAGCAACGATATGCCTGCCTAAAGGTTCGACTGCTGCTGACAATGCTCCACCATACAGTTCGTACCCGAACCCGATTCTTTATGAAAAAGGGTTCGGGTACGTTTTTTGTTTACAAGAGGTTCTGCGGAGGGAGTATGCAGAACGGTAAGCAGGAACGAGTAAAGGCAGGATATCATCATGGCGATGGTATCCTGCCTTTTGTGTTACAAGGATATTCTGGGGGCGATTGCTGCGCACAAAGCGCCTTAAGCCCCTGTGTTTGCTTCGGTCAGCACAAAGGTCAGCTCCGCTGTGGCGGCGCACTTGCCATCCACATAAGCAGACGCTTTCCCGATGCCCACCGGGCCGTGCTGTTCCACCAGCTCACAATGGAGCGTAAGAACATCCCCTGGGGTGACCTGTTTGCGGAAGCGGGCATTTTTGATGCCGCCGAAGAGGGCCAGCTTGCCTTTGTTTTCGGGAACGCTCAGCGCCGCCACGGCTCCGGTCTGGGCCAGTGCTTCCAGGATCAGCACTCCCGGCATGACCGGCTGGCCCGGGAAGTGACCGCAGAAGAATTCTTCATTGCGGGAAACGCACTTGCGGCCAATGGCCCACTGACCCGGCTCGTAGTCCAGGATACGGTCCACGAGGGCAAAGGGGTAGCGGTGGGGCAGAAGGGCTGCGATCTGCTCACTGTTCAGAGCGTTTGCGTTCTCCCGCACGGTGCGCGGTTCTGCCATGGCTCAGCCCTCCCATCTGCGCAGGGCGATGCAGGCGTTGTGCCCGCCAAAGCCCAGGCTGTTGCTCAGTGCGTAGGTCATGGCCTGTGCACGGCCTGCATTGGGCACATAGTCCAGATCGCATTCCGGGTCAGGCTGCTCGTAGTGGATGGTGGGCGGAGCAAACTGGTCTCGCAGGGCCAGCGCCGTGAATACGGCCTCGATGCCGCCCGCACCACCCAGCAGGTGGCCGGTCATGCTCTTGGTGCTGACCACGGTCAGCTGCTTTGCGTGTTCACCGAACACGGCATGGATGGCAGCCGTCTCGCAGGCATCGTTCATGTGGGTGCCGGTGCCGTGGGCGTTGATGTGATCCA
>ERZ772991.2552-NODE-2552-length-12175-cov-11.316172_pt1 | contig 12175 bp, 8 predicted proteins | sample MGYA00511128_ERZ772991 | MGnify/ENA primary metagenome ERZ772991 (study PRJEB29015, sample SAMEA2737655) | human gut metagenome | biome: human gut; feature: human-associated habitat; material: faeces | place: China | collected 2012 ... | reverse complement strand
TCCAGTTTGCCGGGTAGACACCATGGATGTTGCCGATGCCGGCAGCCAGGAAGTCGATGCCCAGAGCGGTGATCTTTGCGCACTCTTCGGGATCAGCAATCTCGCCAGCGCCTACAACGCCGTCCTCAACGCCGCCGATGGAGCCGACCTCGGCCTCGATGCTCATACCATGAGCGTGTGCCAGAGCAACCAGCTCCTTGGTCTTTTCCACGTTCTCCTCGATGGAGTAGTGGCTGCCATCGAACATGATGGAGGAGAAGCCGGCCTCAACGCAGGCCTTGCAGCCCTCGTAGGTGCCGTGGTCCAGGTGCAGGGCAACGGGAACAGTGATGCCCATGGTCTCTACCATGGAGCTGACCATGGCGGCAACGGTCTTGAAGCCGGTCATGTATTTGCCTGCGCCCTCAGAGACACCCAGGATAACGGGGCTCTTCATTTCCTCGCAGGCGGTCAGGACTGCCTTGGTCCACTCCAGATTGTTGATGTTGAACTGAGGCACACCGTAGTGGCCATCGCGTGCCTTGATCAGCATTTCGGTTGCATTTACCAACATTATTCATTACCTCCGCAAAATCATTTTGGGGTGAAAAAGCCGTTTTGGATACAAGATTGCGCATCCTTTAACGAACCTAAGGGTAGTATACCCCAATTACAGGATAAAATCAAGGCGGTTCCCGCGGCGTTTTCAACACAAATTCACATTGGGCATTTTGATGTTGGAGATTCTGGCAAAAACCACTGGATCTCCCTTCAAAAAATTGTCATAATTCCGACTTGAATTTTACAAAAAGTACGGTGAAAAGTTTGCGTGTCGAACCTGGGAGGTTGAAAACTCGGTGGAAACTGTGGAATTCCACCCGGAAAGTGGGCGTGCAAACTTGATTTTTGAACATTTTCCACTGGGTTTTCAACATGTGGAAAAATCGGAGCCGAATTACCGATTGTATAGCCTGCTGAATGTGGAAAACTTTTGCCTTCGGCAAACATTGCGAAGAATGCCGGGGTATGCTATACTTTAGAATGTATCAGTGTCAAAATATAGTAAAACTGAAACAGAACGAAACCATGGCGCGGCTCAAATGGCCCGCCTTGCCATAGAATGGAAGGAGAACACATCAATGGACGAACAGAAAATGCCGCGCCGCCCCCGCCGCAGCACGGAGGAGCAGCCCAGGAATGAGAGCCTGGTCTACGGCAAAAACCCCGTGACCGAGCTGCTCAAGAGCGGTTCCGGCGTGGATACCGTGCTGATCGCGGAGGGCATGGCCCCCGCTGTGGCAGCTTACTATACCGCCATGGCCAAGGAGGCCGGGGCCACGGTCAAGCGGGTGCATCCCAACAAGCTGCGCCTGATGACCGGCACCGAGAGCCATCAGGGCGTGGCTGCCTTTGCCAGCGAGATCGAATATGTGACCGTGGAGGATCTGCTGAACGTTGCCAGAGAGAAGGGGGAGCCTCCTTTCCTGGTGCTGAGTGACGGCATCGAGGACCCCCATAATCTGGGCGCGGTGATGCGCTCTGCTCTGCTGTGCGGAGCCCACGGCATCGTCATCCCCAAGCGGGGCGGCGCGTCCGTGACCCCCACCGTCATCAAGTCCAGTGCCGGTGCGGCCGAGCGCCTGCCTGTGGCCCGCGTGGCCAACATCGGCGAGACCATCCGCCGCCTGAAGGATCAGGGGGTGTTCGTCTACTGTGCCGATATGGACGGTGTGCCCCTGCGCAAGAACAACCTGACCGGCCCCATCGCACTGGTGCTGGGCAGCGAGGGCAGTGGTGTATCCCAGCTGGTGAAAAAGCTCTGCGATGGTGTGGTGCGGCTGGATATGGCCGCTCAGGGCACCGGTGTGGACAGCTTCAATGTCTCGGTGGCGGCTGGCATCATCCTGTACGAGATCCAGAGCCAGCGCGCCGCAGAGTAAGAAACAGCGGCCAGACCGCCGTGACCAGAACAGGGAGGGACTAGGATGCCAAAGGATGATAAGCGCAAAGAGCTGACACAGGAAGAAATCGATGCGCAGAACGAGAAGTTCCGCACGTTTTTCAGCACCAGCGTGGCACAGGTGCCCGAAGAGATGAAGCGCCGCGATGAGGAAAAGGAGAGCACCGGCAGCCTGCTGGGCAAGCTCTTTCGCCGCGAAAAGGACAAAGAGGAGCCTGCCGCCGCCCCGGCTGTGCAGAATGAGCTGCCGCCCACGGGTGAGATCGTGCTGGGCCATGAGGAAGAAGCCGAGGCCGGCCTGGAGCTGGCATTGGAGCCCGGAGAGCTGGAGGAAGCAGAGCCTGTGGCTCTGCCCACCGCGCCGGAAGCCCCCGCAGCGCCGAAGCCGGAACCCCGGCCCGCACCCCAGCCCGAGAAAAAGCCGGAGCCGCCCCGCCGCCGGGAACCCCTGACCCCGCAGGAGCAGCAGGAGGATGCAGAGATGGCCGAACTCAAGGCCATGCTCTATGGCACCCCCAAGCCCGCCCCGGTGGAGGAGGTGCAGGATGCCCCCGAAGAGGTGCTGGCCGTGGAGCCGGAAGCTCCCGCAGCGCCTGAGGGCCCGGCCATCCCCATGGTGTTTGCCGAGGATCAGTCGGTAAAGCAGGCGAAGTCTGCCCCGGAAGCCGCGCCAGAGGTTGAGCCGGAACCGGAAACGGCTTTCCAGTTCTTTGGCAAGGGCGCGGACGAGAACGAGCCGCAGGCCCCTACCCGCACCGAGGCCCCCAGCAAGGACGACAGCATGAGCCTGCCGCTGATGGGGCTGGAAGAGGACGAAGCACCCGCCCGGCCTGCCGCCCCGGCAGAGGAGGCCCCGGCCCAGCCTGCTGAGGAAGCGGCCCCTGCCGCCCCGGAGGCTGAGGAGAAGCCTGAAGAGGAAGCCGAGCCGGAAACGCCCGAGCAGGTGGGGGAGAAGCTCCGCCGGATGGGTGCGGAGCTGACGCTGCGGTGTGTGCTGGAGGGCATCCTTGCCGTGGTGCTGCTCCACTTTGGCCTTGTTGCCGAGGGGCTGCTGGCCCCTGTGGCCTCCCTTGACCCCGTGATCGCCCCGGCGGCGTTCTATGCTGCCAACCTGCTCTTTCTGGCCGGTGCGCTGGCTGTGGGCTGGCCTGTCCTGCGGGATGGCCTGCAGGGCCTCAAGGGCCGCCCCAGTGCAGACACCATGCCGGCGCTGGCTGCCTGCGGTGCGCTGGTGCAGGCTGCGGTCGCCCTGCTCAACGCCCAGAGCTATCAGAACTCCAGCTGGACGCTGCTTTCCGGCGTGGCCGCACTGGGCCTGTTCCTGGCCCTGCTGGGCAGCCGTGTCCTGCTGACTGCCGTCAGAAACGGCTACGACCTTGCCGCCCGATCCCCCGAGGGGCTGCAGGGCGCGTTCCGTGTCCGGGATAAGGACCTGATCCGGGTGCTGGCCCGGAGCCTGGATCAGAAAGACCCCTGGGTGCTGCTCAGCCGCCCTGTCCAGTGGGACGAAGCACTGGTGGAGCAGAGCTTCGGGGAGCGTGCCAGTGAGCGCCGCGCCCGCAAGACAGCCCTGATCCTGCTGGGTGCCGCCGTGCTCAGCGGGCTGGTGTTCCTGCTGTTTGGCGGCGGGCCCAACGGCATGGCCGCAGCCCTGACCTCCATGCTCTGCATGGGTGCACCGCTGTCCTCCACCCTGGTTGCAGGCATCGCGTCTCTGCGCCTGCAAAAGACCGCTGCCGCCGCCGGTGCCGTGGTGCCCGGCTGGGCCGCCATTGAGGAGCTGGGCGGTGTGGACACCGTGCAGGTGGATGCCGACGAGCTCTTTACCGCCGACAGCGTGAATCTGGAGGATATCCGCATCTTCAAGGGCGGCCGCATCGACCGTGCCATCCTCTATGCAGCCAGCATCCTCAACCACAGCTGCGAGACCCTGCGGGGCCTGTTCCGTCAGATCATCGAGGACCGCACCGAGATCCTGTACCCTGTGAAGGATCTGGAGGTCCACCACGGCCTTGGCTTTGCTGCCTGGTGCGATAACAACCGGGTGCTCATCGGCAACCGGCTGTACATGGAGCGGGAGGGCGTGCCCCTGCCTGAGCAGGAGTACGAGGATGAGCACTCCCAAAACGGCGCGCTGCAGATCCTGTATCTGGCTGTTTCCGGCAGCCTGCACGCCATGTTCGTGCTCCATTATGTGGGCGGCCGCAACGCCGCCCGCGGTCTGGAGGTGCTGCAGCGGGAGAACATCCGCCTGCTGGTCACCTGTGAGGACCCCAGCCTGACGGCCCACCACATCACCGAGGCTTACCATCTGCCCGAGGGGATGATCACCCTGCTGGATCAGGAGCAGTGCAGCGCGCTGACCCCTGCCCAGCCGGACGAGACGGCCCGCTGCTGTATGCTGCATGATAAGGGCTTTGCCAGCCTGATCGGCGGCCTGCGCGCGGCGGAAAAGGCCCAGAACGCCGAGACCAGCGCCACCACGGTGCAGATGGTCTCGGTCTGGTTCTCGGTGGTCATCGGTGCTCTGCTGACCTACGCGGGCAGCATCGGCACCCTGTCGGTGGCCGCTGTCCTGATGTATCAGGCAGCTTGGAGTGCTTTGAGCATTGCGGTCTGCGCCCTGAAACAGCATAACTGAGAAATGCTCTTAAAATAAATAGGAATTATTCTTGATTTCAATTCGGAACTCTGGTATAATCAGTGCAGAAGGAACGCCCCGGCGGTCACCGGCGGCGAAATGATACACCGCACAAACAAAAGGAGAGCACGAATATGGAACTCAAGGGTACCAAGACCGAGAAAAACCTGTGGGAAGCCTTTGCAGGCGAGAGCCAGGCCCGCAACAAGTATACCTTCTTCGCCAGCGTGGCCAAGAAGGAGGGCTATGAGCAGCTGGCAGCGATCTTTGAGGAGACGGCTGCCAACGAGAAGGAGCACGCCAAGATGTGGTTCAAGGCCCTGAACGGCGGCTCCATCCCCGATACCATGACCTGCCTGGAAATGGCAGCCGGCGGCGAGCACGACGAGTGGACCGAGATGTACCCCCGGATGGCCGCAGAGGCCAAGGAAGAGGGCTTTACCCAGCTGGCTGCCCTGTTCACCATGGTGGCGCAGATCGAGAAAGAGCACGAGGAGCGCTACCGTGAGCTGGCCGAGAACCTGAAGAACAACAAGGTTTTTGCCCGGGAAGAGCAGCAGGTCTGGCAGTGCCGGAACTGCGGCTACACCTATATCGGCAAGTCGGCTCCCCTGAAGTGCCCGGTCTGCGCACATCCCCAGAGCTACTTTGAGCTGAAAAAGCACAATTATTGATCCTGTCCGGAACGCCGCAGCTCCCACGCCGGGACTGCGGCGTTCTTTTTGCACAAAATTTTCCGGAAAAACTGGTATAGTCCACGAAATCGGGTGCGAAAGCACAGCACTTTGGGCGAAAAACTTGACCCACATTGGCCGGACGTGTAAAATGAATCAGTAGTGAGAAAAATCATGGACGCGAAATTTTTCCATGTGTGCGGCATTCCTTTGATCCCATGGGATGAAACAAGGAGGGAAGTTCGACCCAATGAAATGGAAATTCCAAACCGCGGGGCGGCTTCTGGCCCTGCTGGCTCTGAGCGGGGCCCTGCTGGCTGCCCCTTTGCCCGCGCAGGCCGCGCCCGGTGTGCTGACAGGCCTGACAGGAACCGGCTCCAGGCTGGAACTGGAGCTGACCGAGATGGAGCTGGAGATCACCGATGATGACCCCCGCCCCAAGGGCTACCTGTACACCAGCGGCCAGAGCGATTATTACTTCATCGTCTGGATGAGCAGCAACTCCAATGTTGCCACGGTGGATGGCGACGGCAAGGTGACGGGCCGCAATGCAGGCACTGCCATCATCACCGCCATCTCCGACCACGGCGAACGCGCCGCCTGCAAGGTGACCGTGACCCGCAAAAATGAAGAAGCAGCCAGAAAAAAGCCCACGCTGGATACCACCAGCCTGAGTCTTGTGCTGCAGTACAATGACCTGCACCCCACCCATCAGCTCCAGCTGACCAACAGCGACCACTCCTTCCTCTATGTCTACCAGTGGATGAGCAGCAACCCTGAGGTTGCCACAGTCAGCGACAAGGGCCTTGTCACGGCTCAGGCGGCGGGCACCACCACCATCACGGCAATGGTCTCCAACGGCCAGGCTCTGCGGTGCAGCGTCACGGTGACTTCGGATATCGGCAAGGTGACCTTGAACAAGAGTGACCTGCTGCTCCGCACCGTGGGCACCCAGGAACGTCTGACGGCCACCGTTGCGGTGGAAGGCGGCGGCAGTGTGCCCATTACATGGGTCAGCAGCAATCCGGGTGTCGTTACCGTGGATGCGGATGGCGTGGTGACCGCCATTGCCGATGGAGAAGCCAAGGTCACGGCCCTTTCGCCCGCCGGACGCTTTGACGTGTGCAGCGTTGTGGTGGGCATGGCGGCGGAGAAGTACGAATCTGAAGCCGACCTTGCTGACGAGCTCAAGCTCCCTGACCCCTACGTTGCCGTACGGCTGAACAAACTGGCATAAAGAAAAAGCACCCGCCCATGGCTGTTTTTGACGGCTATGGGCGGTTTTTGCGTGTATGGAAACGGATGCACTGGGAAAAACTTGCCGAAGAGGAATTTTTTGCAAAAAATATTTTGCGTTGCATGGTGTGGTGTACCTGACACATCCGACCGCCTCCGGCAGGTGAAAAAGGACAAAATGGCCCGAACGTTGTTTAAGACAGGGGGCGGATGCCCCACGGAGTGGCAAAATCTCTGCAAAAAAGGCGGCTGTCCGGCTTGAATGACACATTTAACAAAAATTTGACGTGAAGTGATTGAATTTGCAACTCTTGACAGAAGGCGGGACAAACCATTATCCTTTTATCCAGAGGAAAGTATTTTATGTCGCCAGGCGTTGGAATGCCTGGTGGACAAGTGTGTGTCAGGAGGGAAAGAATATGACCAACTACCGGAACCGAATCGGGGAAGCCATTGCCTTTGCCCGGAACGTGGCGGGCAGATCCCAGCAGGAGCTTGCGGATATGCTGGGGCGGGACAAGCGCACCATTCAGAAATGGGAGCGGGGCGAGATCCGCATTGCGCTGGAGGATTATCTGGATGTATTCGATACTCTGCACCTGCCGGTGGGGCCCTATGAAATGTGGATCCGGCATCCGGAACTCTTTCCGCGCGGCATGGAGGATATCAAGGGCTTCAGCACGGAGAAAAAGCGGCGGGTACTGGCGGATTATTACCTGCATCAGGCTGCACCGCTGGAGATCGAGCAGGAGTATTACATCCTGTTCGGTGACCACGGCAGCAACAGCTGCGGCATCCGGCAGGAGCTGCTGGCCAACCTGCAGACTCCGCTCCGTGACCGCAAACGGATCGTGAACCAGATCATCGACAACTACTATGAGGCCCGGGCCATCGGACATCTGACCGACCCGGAGGGCCAGCAGCCAGTGATGCCCATTCTGGAAGCCTGTTACGATGCCAGTGCACGGAGCGTGGAAGCCAACGAGAACCGGTACAGCATCGGCAGCATCGAGGACTATCTGGACGATGCGGCAAAACCGGCAGAAGAGTGAACCGAACAGCAGACGGCCATGTGCAGCCGCCTGCTGTTTCTGCGTTCGGCTGCCTGCGGGAAAATATTGTGAAATTTGCGGATTCCTGCTATACTTATCCTATTGATGAAAAAGAAGGGTGAGATAAATGGCATACAACATGGGCGGTCGGCGCTTCCGGCCGGTGGGCAGCGGAAAAAAGCGGACTGCGCCGCAGTACGGGCCGGTGGGCACAGGCTGCCCGTTTGTGGAGGAGGCCGTGGCGCGGCTGTACCGGGAGCAGAACGAGGAACATTTCTGGAGCCTGATGAACGCCCTGAACTATGCGCTGGAATTGCAGACCAAGGTGCTGGTTCCGCTGGATGCGGCGGTGGACCCCCAGAGCGGGGCCGCCCCCTGGGCACACCTGCCCATCCCGGAGGATCGGGCCGAGGGCCTGCCGCCCTGGCTGCTCCACGCCCGGAAAGAGCGGCACTATCTGCCGCTGTTCACCTCGGTAAAGAACGCCGAGGCGGAAAAGGCCAGCGCCACCCGCCCCATGGTGGAGCGCAGCCTGCGCAGCGCCATGGAGTATGCGCTGGAAACGGACGGCATCGATGGTGTGGTGCTGGACCCGTGGACAAGCTCTGCCACGCTGGATGTCTCCCTGCTCAGCGGGCTGCTGAGATCGGAGCGGGGGAGCGACAACCCCGGCGCTCAGGAGCTGGAAGCCGGGCACGCCGCCGCCCGGGCCGGAGATTGGCCGGAGGCAGCGGCCCGCTACACTGCCGCCGCCGAGGCGGGCAGCGCCGAGGCGCTTTCTGCCCTGGGGGACTGCCTGTATTATGGCCGGGGTGTCCGGAAGAATAAGACCCAGGCCCGGCGGATGTGGAAAAAGGCCGCGCAGGCCGGGGAGGTGCAGGCCATGATCGCCCTGGGGGATGACTGTGCCGCATCGGGCGGGGAGATGGCGGAGACCCTGCAATACTACCGCCGCGCCCAGAGCGCTGCCCGGGAGGTGCCGGACATCGCCTACACCCCGCAGGTCTGCCTGCGCCTTGCCCAGTACGAGACCCAGTACCTCTCCCGCAAAAAGGCGCTGCTGCAGGTGGCCGAAGCCGTGCAGGGCTTTCGGATCCTGCAGGCCGAGGGCGAAACGGATGCTGCCGACTGGCTGCGGGAGGCTGAACTGCTGACCGATCAGCTGCTGGCCGACGATAAAAACGCCTGAAACACAGTTTCTTTACATTTGTTCTAAGAAATCGTCATAGGAAACCGGTAAGATATTCAAGGAAATATTCTGCGCCGAAGAAAAGAGGACAAGCACTATGAGCAAAGTGATCGGAATCGACCTTGGCACCACCAACTCCTGCGTGGCGGTGGTGGAGGGCGGCAAGCCTGTGGTCATCACCAACGCCGAAGGCGAGCGCACCACCCCCAGCGTGGTGGCCTTTACCAAGGATGGCGAGCGTCTGGTGGGCGGCGCGGCAAAGCGCCAGATCGCCACAAACTCAGGCCGCACGGTGTCCAGCATCAAGCGGTACATGGGTTCTGATCACCGAGTGCATATCGATGGCAGAGACCTGACCCCGCAGGAGATCAGCGCCATGATCCTGACCAAGATCCGCCGCGATGCCGAGAGCTACCTGGGCGAACCGGTGACCGAGGCCGTCATCACCGTGCCTGCCTATTTTGACGACAGCCAGCGCAAGGCCACTCAGGACGCGGGCCGCATTGCGGGCCTGAATGTTCTGCGCATCATCAACGAGCCCACCGCCGCCGCGGTGGCCTATGGCCTGGACAACGAAGCCCCCCAGAAGATCCTGGTCTATGATCTGGGCGGCGGCACCTTTGATGTTTCGATCATTGAGATCGAGGATGGCACCTTTACGGTGCTGGCCACCGGCGGCGATACCCATCTGGGCGGCGATGACTTTGACGAGCGCATCGTTGAGTGGGCTGTGGCGGAGTTCCGCAGATCTGACCGCATCGATCTGACCAAGGACCCCGCCGCCATGGGCCGCCTGAAGGAGGAAGCGGAAAAGGCCAAGAAGGAGCTTTCCAGTGCGCTTTCCGCCCAGCTGAACCTGCCGTTTATCGCGGTGGGCAAGGATGGCCCTCACCATCTGGATCTGAGCCTGGGCCGCCCCCAGTTTGAGATGATGACCGGTGACCTGCTGGCCCGCACCGTTCAGCCGGTGCAGAACGCCCTGCGGGATGCCGGGATTTCCGCCAGCCAGCTGGGCAAAGTCCTGCTGGTGGGCGGAAGCACCCGGATGCCTGCTGTGGAGCGGCAGGTCCGGGAGCTGCTGGGCTGTGAGCCCAGCCATACCCTGAACCCCGATGAATGCGTGGCCATGGGTGCCGCCGTGCAGGGCGGTCTGCTGCAGGGCGGCGGAAAGCTGGCCGGTGCCACCGGCGCGGCCGCGCAGGGCCTTGTGCTGATGGATGTCACTCCGCTGACGCTGTCCATTGAGACACTGGGCGGCGTGGCCACCCCCCTCATCACCCGCAACAGTATGATCCCCACCCGCAAGAGCCAGATCTTTACCACGGCCCGCCCCATGCAGACCAGCGTGGAGATCAACGTGCTGCAGGGTGAGCGCCACTTTGCCCGTGACAACAAGAGCCTGGGCAAATTCAAGCTCACCGGCATCCGCTCCGGCTTCTCCTCCAAGCCCCAGATCGAGGTCACTTTTGACATTGATGTGAACGGCGTGGTCAAGGTGTCCGCAAAGGATCTGGGCACCGGCCGGGAGCAGAACATCACCATCACCGGCAGCACCAATCTTTCTGAGAACGAGATCCAGCGCGCCATGGCCGATGCCGCCGCCTACGAGGAGGAGGATACCCGCCGCAGGGAGCGGCTGGAACTCCACAATCAGGCCGAGATGCTGGCTTACAAGGTGGATGAAGCCCTCTCCAAGTGCAAAAAGGAGCTGGACAAGGACGAGAAGAACCGAGTCAAGAACGACCTTGCCAGCCTGCGCCGCTGCCTGCGCAAGGATAAGCCCGAAAAGATGAACGAGACCGAGGAGGCGAACCTCCGTCAGGCAAAATCCCAGCTGGAAGCCAGCGCAAACCACCTGATGGTGCTGTACAGCACGGAGCAGGATGCCGGCCAGCAGTAAGCGGGCAATTCCCTACTGAAAAACTTCGTTGAAAGGGTTGACAAACCCGGAAGAGTGGGGTATTATGTATGCAATATCACAAAAATGGCTGTGAAGAGAAGAGTAGGTTTTCGCATTGATCCTTCCAGAGAGCCCGGGCGGTGGAAAAGGGCAGGAAACAGGGAACTGAAAATGGTCTCGGAGCCGCGGGGGCGAAGTGCAAGAGTGCTAAGCCTGCGACGGGAGCGCCCGTTACAGCGTCCGGTTGTCGCGTTGCAAAACGCCGCAGCAGTGAGGCTGTCTCTGTGAGGGGACAGTAAACCAAGGTGGTACCACGGAAGTTTTACGCTTTCGTCCTTGTGGGTGTATGCCCGCTGAGGACGGAAGCGTTTTTATTTTGCTTCCGGTGCAAAGGGTGCGGATTGTGCCGCACCGCACAAAAACATTTTTGTAAAAGTAGAGAGGGAAAACAAAATGTCTAAGATCACTCGTCGTAATTTTCTGAAAGTTTCCGGCGTGGCCGCTGCTGCCGCTGCCCTGACCGCCTGCGGCGGCTCTTCCTCCACCGCAAGCTCTGCCGCTTCCGGTGCTGCATCCTCTGAGGCTGCCTCCACCGCTGCCAAGCTGGACAAGATCAAGGTCGCGGTTCCCAACGACACCACCAACGAGGCCCGCGCTCTGACCCTGCTGGAGAAGAACGGCTTCTTCAAGCTGAAGGCTGACGCCGGCCTGACCGCCACCAAGAATGACATCGAGGAGAACCCCCTGAACGTCACCGTCGATGAGGTCGAGGCTGCTCAGGTCCCCAACGTCCTGCAGGATGAGGACTACGCTGTCATCAACTCCAACTACGCCATCTCTGCCGGTCTGGACCCCATGACCGACGCTCTGGCCATGGAGGATGGCACCTCTGCCTACGTCAACGTTCTGGTCTGCAAGGAAGGCAATGAGGAGGAGCCCAAGATCAAGGCTCTGATCGCTGCCCTGCAGAGCCAGCAGGTCAAGGACTTTATGACCGAGAGCTACGGCGGCGCTGTGGTCTCTGTTGTGGAGGACCCCACTGACGGCTATGATCCTTCCATCGATTATGACGCACTGAACGGTGAGACCGTCAGCTGCGCTGCCACCCCCGCCCCCCACTGCGAGACCCTGGAGGTCTGCAAGCAGATCCTGGCCGACAAGGGCATTACGCTGGACATCCAGGAGTACGATGACTATGTGATCCCCAACACCATCGTTGAGGATGGCCAGTGCGACACCAACTACTTCCAGCATCAGCCCTACCTGGACAACTTCAATGAGGAGAAGGGCACCCACCTGGTCTCCGTTGCTGGCATCCACGTTGAGCCCATGGGCATCTACGGCGGCAAACAGAGCGACCTGAGCCCGATCGAGGGTTAAGCGAACTCCCCCAGTCACCTTGCGGTGACAGCCCCCTCGGGGAGGGGGCCTTTGCTTGACCGTTCTGTTTCAGGCTCCCTCCATGAGGGAGCTGGCAAATCCGTAAGGATTTGACTGAAGGAGTTTATTCAACAGCAAGGAGCAATTTCTGTGATCGAGATCAA
>ERZ772991.2532-NODE-2532-length-12284-cov-3.288495_pt1 | contig 12284 bp, 9 predicted proteins | sample MGYA00511128_ERZ772991 | MGnify/ENA primary metagenome ERZ772991 (study PRJEB29015, sample SAMEA2737655) | human gut metagenome | biome: human gut; feature: human-associated habitat; material: faeces | place: China | collected 2012 ... | reverse complement strand
CTGTCGCCGATCGCTGTGATCAGAAGTCTTCTTCTGAAGCATGCCCATTTTACTTCAAGAGCGATCGGAATATCGTATTCGCATCCTACCAGAAGTCCGCGTCCTCTTGCTTCTTTTACATGTGGAAGCTCTGCAAGTTTTTCTTTCATGTATTCACCCATTACTTTTGCATTTCCACTTAAATCTTTGTCGAGGATTTCAGAAATAGAAGCAAGAGATGCGGCACATGCAAGTGGATGTCCACCGTATGTAGAGCCATGTGTTCCTGATGTAAATACTGCAGCTACTTTTTCGCTTGCGCAGCATGCACCGATCGGCATTCCGCCTCCCATAGCTTTTGCCATCGTTACACAGTCAGGTTTTACACCATATCCCATGAATGCCATTGGAGATCCTGTACGTCCCCATCCGGTCTGTACTTCATCGAGAAGGAGAAGCATACCTCTTTCATCACAGAGTTTACGAAGTCCTTCGATAAATTCCTGTGTTGCCGGATGTACACCACCTTCGCCCTGTACCGGCTCAACCATGATGGCGATGGTGTTTTCGGTACATGCATCTTTGAAGGCCTGCAGATCATTGTACGGTGCGTAGGAGAATCCGTAGGTCATCGGTCCGAATCCAACCTGGCATCCGTTGCCCGGCTGACCGGTTGCAGACATGGCACCGAAGGTTCTTCCATGGAAGCCCATCTTTGCGGTTACGATGTGGTAACGGTTCGGGCCGTATTTCTCGATGCCGTACTTTCTTGCCATTTTGATCATGGCCTCGTTCGCCTCGGTACCGGAGTTCTGATAGAAGATCTTGTCCATGCCGATGGTCTCGCAGACTTTCTCAGCAAGCAGTGCCTGCGGGATGGTGTATGGATAGTTGAAGGTATGCATGATATCGTCGAGCTGCTCTTTTGCTGCTGCAACAACTTTCGGGTTTCTGTTTCCGGCGTTGTTTACGGCGATTCCTGCGTAAAAGTCAAGATACGGCGTTCCGTTTTCGTCGTACATGTACATCCCCTCTGCGGTTTCTGCAAGGAAATCGAAACGCTCGTAGGTCTCGATCATGTACTTGTTTACTTTGTCTTTGATGTCCTGAACCGTTAATCCTGTGTCTTTTAATCTCATAGTGTTATCCTCCCATAGCGTTGAAAAGATTTTTTAAATAAAAAACAAAAAAGCAAAGACTACTCGTTGGTAAGCGTCTTTGCTTTGTTTTTCGTTTATTATTTTGTACAACCATACAATAGCACCACTCCCTATATTTGTCAATTACTTTTTTAAAAAAGTTTTTTATTTTTGCTTTTTCTTTAACACCCGCTTTTCCTATTCTTTTTTGATGTTTTTTCGTCTTCCACCGTATTTTTTTCATATCCGTTGTTTTTTATTCTGATGTTCCAGTGGACTTCTGTCCATTATATTGAACAGTTCATTCAAAAAAAGAAAGCCTGTTATTCTGCGGCTTTTAGTGATAGTCGAGAAAGAAACACATGCAGCTCGTCTTCTCCGTCCCTCTGTTGCGGTAGATGTGGGTCTGGTCTGTCTCGAAACGGAATGCCTGCTTCAAGTGGATCTCATGCTCTTTTCCATTGCACTCCACGGTCATCACGCCGTCTGTCACCACCAGGTACTCTCTTGTTTTCTCTCCGTGGCCGCCGCTCACATACGTTCCGCCCGGTTCGATGTCGATGCGGTAGATTTCCACAAGCCGCGTGTCCTCATACGGAAAGAACGTCCACACAGTGTACTGCCCCTCCAGCTCTTTCGTCGGAACCAGATCCTCCGGTGTCACAAGATAACTATCCACCAGCGGCGTTGCAATCAGCTCCTGAAATTCAATCCGCAGGCCGCTCGTAATCTTCCCGAGCACGCCAAGCGACGGGTTCGCCGTTCCCTTTTCGATCTGCGAGAGCATACTCTTGCTGACCCCGGTCTGCTCTGAGACCTGGTCGAGACTCATCCCTTTCGACTGCCGGATCCGTTTCAGATTGACCGCCACATTTTCTGTCAGATAATCCATGTTCTTCCACCTGCCTTTCTTCGTATTTCGCTCATTGTAGCACACCTTCCTCCGATATTCCAGTGAATATTTTTAAACTTTCTGCCGCCTTTCCCCGCTTCGCCTTTCTTTTCTTCCTTTATCCGCCCGGGTTTCAGGCACTTTTCTCTGCCTTTCCCAGGAAAAGCGCCCTTCCGCCGGATTTGTATTTTTGTCAGACCTTTTCCATCCGCATCTGCCGCAGAATCTTCTTTTCCATCCGCGACACCTGCACCTGCGAAATCCCCAGTTTTCCGGCGATCTGCGCCTGCGTCATGTCCTGAAAATAGCGCATGTAGATGAGCTGCCGCTCCTTCGCGGGCAGTCGTCCCAACAGCTCTTCCAAGAAAATCCGGTTCAGCAGCTTTTCCTGCCCGTTCTCTTTTTCCGGAATGCGGTCCATCAGAGAAATATCGTGGTTTTCCCCCTGATAGATGGTCTTCTGCAGCGATTCCACCTCCGCGCCGGACTCCATCGCCTCCACGATTTCCTCCACGGTAACATCAAGCTCCCCCGCTATCTCCGCCAGCGTCGGATCGCGCCCGTTCTCCCGCTCCAGCCGCTCCCGCACCGCATACGCTTTCCACGCCAGTTCCCGGATCGGGCGGCTCACCTTCACCATCCCCTCCGACCGCAGAAACCGCCGGATCTCCCCCGCAATCATCGGAACCGCATACGTCGAAAAACAGACTTCAAACGAAGGATCAAATTTATCAATCGCCTTCAACAGCCCAATGCTCCCGATCTGGCACAAATCCTCCATCTCCACCCCGCGGTTTGCAAACCGCCTCACCATGCTCCAGACCAGTCCCATATTTTCCTCTGCCAGTGTATCCCTTGCCGCTTTATCCCCTTCGTGTGCCTTTTCGATCAGGGCAAGCGTATGTTCCATGCATTCTGACTCCTATGACTTCCGATCCGGCCCTTACATTTCCGGATGCACACCGATTTTCCGTTTCATCACCACTTCCGTCCCCCATCCCGGATGCGACCTTACTTCCAGCTCATCCATAAACGCCTCCATAAACGAAAACCCCATCCCCGACCGCTCCAGCTCCGGGCAGGTCGTAAACATCGGCTCCATCGCCTTCTCCACATTTTCGATCCCGACGCCGGTATCTTTTACCGTCACCTGAAACACCTTCTCCTCCAGATCCAGCACACACTTCATCTGAATTTTCCCTTTTTCCTGCCGGTATCCGTGAATCATCGCATTCGTAACCGCCTCCGAAATCGCCGTCTTGACATCCGCCACTTCCTCCACCGTCGGATTCAGCTGCGCCAGAAACGCCGCCGCAGACACCCGCGCAAAACTCTCATTGCAGGGACGGCTCTCAAATTCCAGCGTCATCGTATTCCACCGCATCTTCTCTTCTGTTTTCATCCTTTCTCGCATCATCCCATTCCCCTTTCTGCCCACTCCCCGTCCAAAACCTACTTCCACGTCTTCTCCTCTTCCACCTCAATCACCCGCGTCACCCCCGACATCACCAGAATCCTCCGCATCCGCTCTCCCACATGCACCGCTCTCACCTTCCCGCCAATCAGCTCCATCTCCCGAAACCTCCCCATCACCAGTCCAATCCCCGAACTGTCCATAAACACCGTCTTCCGAAAATCAAACACCACCTCCCTCACATTCCTCTCCACCAAAATCTCCCCCGCCTCCTCCCGAAGCCGGTCAGCCACAAAATGATCCACCTCTTCCGGAAGCCGAATCGTCATCACCGCATCCTTCACCCAAACACGATTATCCATTTCCTATCCTCCCTCTTTCCTGTCATAAAATAAAAAACACAAAAGATTTTTCGCCGTAAAGCGAATTTCATCTTTTGTGTTTTATCTTCTCACTTTTATACTTTTTTGCCCTTCGTCCCACGCAACCTCCGCGTAGTCAGTGGTATCAGCCCGACGAAACAGCGCCGCATCTCCTGCGGCATTCTGCCCCGTGGGCATCCGTCCTCACTATTCCTCCGTCTTCACAGTCCCCCCCAGCGCCTCAATCTGCTGCTCGGCCTTAGTAGCCTTCTGGGTTCCCGGGAACTTATCGATGATCTCCTGGAACACCGAAATCGCATTATCGGTATCCCCACTCAGCCGATACGCATGCGCCAGATAGTTAAGCACCGTATAGTCACTGTCGTTGATATTCTTAGCCTTCGAAAGCTTATCAATCGCCTCAGTGTAATTCGCATCGTCAAATGCATTCACACCCGACTGCGAAAGCTCCTGGAACATAGACGACTGCATGCTCTTGTAAATAGTGTCATACACAGCCTTTGCGTCCACAGAAAGCACCTCCGGGTTGACCTCGGTCAGTGCGTTTGTTGCGTTGCTCGTGTTGCCCTGCTGCTGCGCTTCCACAGCCTTTAAAAGGTTCTCGTAGGAAGCCGCCGTATCCTGTGCCGTCTGGATCTGCTGCTGCGCAGAAGCCGTCGTTTCGTTCAGAGAATCCACCTGGCTCTGGAGCTGGTTCAGCTGGGCCTCCTGGCTCGCCATCTTGCCGCTGTATTCCACAACCTTCTCGTCCGCCTGCCGGTTAATTCGCTGCGTATTCGCAGGCCCGATCAGGAACCACACAACCAGTGCGCCAAGCACCAGCCCAATACCGATATTCAGCATCGTTGCCGCTGTAGACGTCTCGCGGAACGTCGGCGGAATAATCACCGTATCCCCGCTTACCACGCGCTCACGCTCGTCCTCGCGCTGCTCCTCCGTACGCTCCCTGCGGCCGAACCGCCGCGGCTCCAGCGACGTCTGCGTACCCGTCTGGAAATCAACCTCCTTCAGGAAACGAAGCGTCGTCGAGTTCGTCTTGTCAATTTTCGCCGCCTTTTTCAGAATCTTCCGCGCTTTCTCATACTCACCCTTGTGAATATAAATCAGCGCCAGCAGATGATATCCCTTGATCAGCTTCGGATTCTGGTTCAGAATCTTGCGCAGCTGGATCGCAGCCACATCCTCATTGTTCTCGCGGCAGCATTTCAGCGCACTGTTGTATTTCTTGATCGTCTGATTGATCATATCCAGCTTCGCCTGCTCCGCCTGCAGCGTCGCAATATACTCCGTCGCCACATTATTCTCCGGCATAATATTCTTGCTGATGATCCACTCACTTAACGCCGCAACCGCTTCACCCGTCTCAAAATAGACAAGGCCTAACAAGTTCCGCGCATGGATATTGTATTTGTTAAACTTCAGGCTCCGCCGCAGCATATCGATCGCTCCGGAAAGATCCCGGATCTCCGCCTTGTCGAGGCCCAGATTGTAGTACATATTCGAAAGAGAAAAACATTTTCTCTGTACTCTCAGGTTAAAACCACAGTTGGGACAGATCTCCATTCCGACGTCCACAACCGATTTACAATTCATACAGTTCATTCCGGCACCTTACTCTTCCTTTTCCGCTTCTGTCTCGTTTTCCTGTTCCGGCTTGTCGTTTTTCATCATTTCTTTCAAAATGTCGATCACATCCGTCAGATCACGGCTGTAAATCGCATCCTCCACCTCATCCACATCGAGACACGGTTTAAACTTCTTCAGTTCTTCTTCGTAATTTAACATAAACAAAAAATTCCTTCCTGTATTCACTAACCATTCCGCTTTGCAAGATATGCTTTCAGTTCGCCCGCCAGATACAGAGAACCCACGCAGAACAGCATGCCGCTGCCCTTTTTGCCCAGTGCCTTCTCATACGCTGCCCCGATCTCCGGTTCCGCGCAGACATCCGTGCATCCTGCTTTTCTGAAGTCCTCTGCAAGCACTTCCGCCGGTACGACGCGGCTTCCGTCGATCTGCGTTGCAACAACATGGGACGGATGAATTCCCTCGCAGATTTCACCGATCATCTCATGATAGTGCTTGTCTGCAACTGCCGTGAACAGAATCGTGATCTCGTTTTCTTTCGCAAAATAGCCTGCCGTGCTGACAAACTGTGCAATGCCGTCCTCGTTGTGCGCGCCGTCGATGATGACGCCCGGCGCAGCCATTTCCATACGGCACGGCCATTTGATCTTCGAAAGGCCTTCCGCAAGCACGTTCTTAGGAATGTCGTGCACGTCCTGCAGAATATGCATCATGTAGAACGCAAGGCTTGCATTCATCATCTGGTATTTTGCCACATACGGAATCGCAAGCTCTGCTTTTTCGCCGCCCGGATATGCAAAGGTAAAGGTGATACCCTCGCGGCTCTGTGTTTTCATCTCATAGAACGACGGCTCCATCGGCCATGCCGGGCTTCCCATCTCTTTCGCCTTTGCGGCAATGACAGAAGCCGGACCTGGCTGGCTGGCGTCGTAGATTACCGGGACACCGGCTTTGATGATGCCGGCTTTCTCTCCCGCAATCGCCTCGAGGGTGTCGCCGAGATACTCGGTGTGGTCGCGGCTGATGGACGTGATGATGCATGCCAGCGGCTTTTCGACCACATTTGTCGCATCCAGCCGTCCGCCAAGGCCGGTCTCCATGACCAGGTATTCCACGCCGGCTTCTTTGAAAATCAGCATTCCCATCAGGAACAGCGTCTCAAAATAGCTCGGATGGCCTTCGCCCTCCGCCTCGTATTCTTTGGCTGCTTTTTCCACTTTGAGAAATGCGTCGAGAAACTGCTCATCCGACACATCTTCCCCGTTGATCTGGAACCGCTCGTTGATGCGTACAAGGTGCGGGGAGGTAAAAAGTCCTGTCTTTTTGCCGCCTGCAAGCAGCATCGCATTCAAGTACGCGCAGACGCTTCCCTTTCCGTTCGTGCCCGCCACATGGATAATTTTGATCCCTTCCTGCGGATTCCCAAGGCGCGAAAGAAGCTCCCTCGTATGTTCCGGCGGATGCTTCACCGTAAATTTCGGTATTGTTTCGATATAATCAACTGCTTCTGTATAATTCACTTTATTTCACCATTCTTCAGTATTTTAGGGCTGCTTTCAAACCCTAGTATCATTATAATCGAGTGACCGGATATGTCCATAGCAATTTTCAAAATTTTGTCCCGACTTTTCGACTTTCCCCGTAAAAAGATACAGTGGGACGTCAAAATCCGCCCCACTGTATGATCTTTCGGACACTCTTTTTAATTCTGCAGACCGCCGTCTTCGGCCGGTTTATCGCTGTTTTCTGTTTTTGACGGCTCAATCTTGTCGCCTTCGCCCTCCGGCGCACCGGACGGCGCTGCCGTCAGTTCATCCTGCGGCGCAGTGCTCGTATTGGCATTTTCCTGCGTCACATCTGTTTTCGTGCTGTCCGGGTTCGGCGTCGGCGTCGGTGTAGATACCGTTTTTGGCTCTTCATACATCATCGGCTCTGTCCTTGTCAGCACCTTCTTCGTCGAGCTGTTGCTCTGCTGCGCGATTGTAATCTGATCACCGTCTTCCAGGGTCAGACTATGCACCATCAGAATCGACGGGCTGACATAAACGGTATCCTGTATCTCCTCGTTGACTTCCACACGGCTCGATGCCGTAAAGTTTTCTCCGTAAAAATACCAGGTATCTTCTCCGGATTTTTCGATTCGTTCCAGTGTTACCGGCAGAGCACCCATCTGCAGCTTCACACGCTCATACGGTGTCTCTCCGTCTTCTCCGTAAACGTACCGTTTTCCATACAGCATATCATACTGCAGCACCTCGAGATCCACCTGATAATTCTTCGTATTCCGTCTCGTCTGATGATACCGGAAAATGGTTCCGTCATGAATTCCCACACGGTTCATAACCTCTGCTGCAATCTGGTAGGAAGCAATGTTTTCCTGTTTTCTTTTCAGTCCCATATTATCCCAGATTACGTATTCGGTCTGATACAGATAGCGGTTCTCCAGATCTTCTACTTTCAGTCCCATCGTTGGCAGATGGTCCCCGTACATCACAAGTACCACCGGCTCCGGATAATCCGCAAGCTTTGTCGTCAGCTCTTTGACAAATTTGTCCATCTCATGGATCTGATTTACATAATATTCCCAGGAGTAATTATTTTTTTCCCGGTCTTCCGCGCCTGTCACTGTAATCTCCGGATCGTCAAGCACCGGCTCTGTCGGATAATCACCGTGGCCCTGTACCGAAATCGTATAGATATAATCCGGTTCGTCTGTCGCATCGAGCGTTTTTATGATCTCTTTTGTCAGAATATGGTCTTTTACCCATCCTGTCGCCGTCACATCCGAGATATCCGGCATATATTCCTCCGAGGTAAAGGTATCAAAACCAAGACGTGAGAATACACTTCTTCTGGAATAGAAGTTTGCTTCATTGTTGTGGATCGCATGGGTCGCATAGCCAAGATTCTTTAAAACATACGGCGCACTCTCACAGGTCTCCTCTGAAAGCACCGATTTGTACGGATACTCACCCGCTCCGAAATACCGGAGGCTCATGCCGGAAATAGTTTCAAACTCTGTGTTTGCTGTTCCGGCTCCCACCACCGGCACGCGGAGATAACCGGAAGAATAATCCTTCATCAGCTGCCGGTAATACGGGATCGGATCCTCGGAAATGTTGAGGAAATTAACCAGCTCCGGATCGAAAAAGGACTCCAGCTGCAAAAAGATAATATTCGGTTTTACCGTATCATCCTCTTTTTGTTCGCCTTCACTCGTCTCAATCTGTTTCACGAGCTGTTCGGAATAGCCGTTCGGCTCTGAAATTCCCGTATCAAACAGGGTGACTGCCAGACAGTACGGATAGCCGTAATCCTGGTAGGCAAATGCGATGTTGACGAAATAGCTGGAAAGCACACGCTTTGCAAGCGCCAGATTTGTTGCTCCCGTAAAGAGTACAATTACCAGAGCAATCAACGGCACATTCAGATACCAGCGGATTTTCCCCTGAAATTTCGGTCCTTTGATCCAGACCCATACAAAAAATGCCAATAATGCCACAAGGGCTGCTACGACGAGGATCATGGTACCTTTCGACAGATACTTCGTCACGACCTTTGCGCCGTCACTTAAATTCCGCAAGTCCGGTCCGGTAAACGGCGTGACGCGGTTTGCCAGAATCACACCGTTAATGATGCCGAGCAGCAGCCAGAAACAGCTCATCACCAGCCGTACCAGCACACGTCTGCGGAACAGATAAACTACCATAAAAGTAGTGAAGATCAAAAATGCATTGTACAAAAAGACCCATGGGCTTTCCACCATGTAGCTCCATGCAGATGCCAGCGAATGGCGGGAAAATGCTTCAATCACCAGATACAGAATACAGCATCCCAGGGCCTGCAGCGGCAAAGAGAGCCAGTTGCAGACTTTCACTACGGTTTCCTTGTTTCCATGCAGTTTTTTTCCTTTTTTCATTTATTTTTTCAGCTGCTCCAATCTTGTCTGATAGTTCGCCAGTTTTTCTTTCTCTGCCTGAACTTTTGCTTCCGGAGCTTTGTTAATAAAGTTCGGGTTGCCAAGCATGCCGTTGGAACGTGCGATCTCTTTTGTCAGACGCTCTTCCTCTTTTTCAAGGCGGGCGATCTCTTTTTCAAGGTCAACCAGCTCGGCAAACGGGATATAGATCGTCGCCTGCGGGATCACTGCGGATACCGCATCGTCTGCGATGCCGGCTTTGTCTGCCTGTACGTGAACTTCGCTTGCTCCTGCCAGAGTTCCGAAGAATACAGCACCGTTTTTGAAGGTTTCCTGTACAGCAGCATCTTCCGTTACAACGAATACGCTTGCTTTCTTTGACGGCGGTACGTTCATACTGGTGCGGACACCACGGATGCTTCTTACCGCCTCTTTCATCATCTCAACGGCTGCCTCATCCTCTGCGTATGCAAAGTCTTCGGTCTCTTTCGGCCATGCGGCGATCATGATGGAATCCTCGTCCGGATTCAGTGTGCAGTAGATTTCCTCTGTGATGAACGGCATAAACGGATGCAACAGCTTTAATGCATTGCCAAGAACGGTTTTTAAGGTCCACAGTGCAGCGCCCTTCGTCTCGTCGGTCTCGCTGTACAGACGCGGTTTTACCATCTCGATGTACCAGTCGCAGAACTCCTCCCAGATAAAGTCATAAACCTTCTGTACAGCAATACCAAGTTCATAATTATCAAGGTTATCTGTAACTTCCTTTGCAAGAGTATTAACCTTGCTTAAAATCCACTTGTCAGCAGATGTAAGCTTACTCTTGTCAAGCTTAGGTTCAGAATCGCCAATGTGCATCATAACAAATCTGGCAGCATTCCAAAGTTTGTTACCAAAGTTTCTACTGTTATCCATTCTTGAGTAGTAGAAACGCATATCGTTACCAGGAGCATTACCTGTAATTAATGTAAGCCTTAAAGCATCAGCACCGTAATCCTTGATAACTTCCAATGGGTCAATACCATTACCAAGGGACTTACTCATCTTTCTACCCTGCTCATCTCTTACAAGGCCATGGATAAGTACAGTCTTAAATGGTACTTCGCCCATCTGTTCCATAGCAGAGAATACCATTCTAACTACCCAGAAGAAAATAATATCATAACCTGTTACAAGTACACTTGTAGGATAGAAATGCTTTAATTCTTCTGTCTGTTCTGGCCAACCTAAAGTTGAGAATGGCCATAACGCAGATGAGAACCAAGTATCAAGACAGTCTTCGTCCTGCTTAATATTTGTGCTACCACATTTTGGACAAGTCTTTGGAGCTTCTTTACTAACAATAACTTCGCCACATTCACAGTAATAAGCTGGAATTCTGTGACCCCACCAAAGCTGTCTTGAAATACACCAATCGTGAATATCTTCAAGCCAATGAGTATAAATCTTACCAAATCTATCTGGAACAAACTTTAAGTCCTTATTGTAATAAGCATCAAGAGCTGGCTTAGCAAGTTCTTCCATCTTTACAAACCACTGCTTTTTAATAAGTGGTTCAATTACAGTATGACATCTATCGTGAACACCTACGGCATGGTTGATTTCTTCTTTTCTAATGAAAAGACCCATTTCGTCAAGTTCTTCTACAATCTGTTTTCTGGCATCATATCTATCCATACCTTCAAACTTGCCACCATTGGCATTAATTGTACCGTCATCATTTAAAATATTAATCTTAGGAAGATTGTGTCTTTCGCCAACTTCAAAGTCGTTAGGGTCGTGTGCAGGAGTAATCTTAACTACACCTGTACCAAAATCCTTTTCAACATATGCATCGGCAACAACAGGAATTTCTCTGCCTACAAGCGGAAGAATAAGTGTTTTGCCTACAATGTCTTTATATCTTTCATCATCGGGATTTACCGCAACCGCAGTATCGCCCAAAAGTGTTTCAGGTCTTGTTGTAGCAAGCTCAACATAACCGCTGCCGTCCTTTAACGGATAGCGGAGATGCCAGAAAAAGCCCTCCTGCTCTGCAAAATCAACCTCTGCGTCTGAAATTGATGTGCAGCAATGCGGGCACCAGTTGATAATACGCTCACCACGGTAGATAAGTCCTTTATTGTAAAGTTTTACGAAAACTTCTTTAACCGCCTTAGAACAACCCTCGTCCATTGTAAAGCGCTCACGCTGCCAGTCACAGCTTGAACCGAGTTTACGGAACTGACGGGTAATTCTTCCGCCGTACTCTTCTTTCCACTCCCAGGCACGCTTGAGGAAACCCTCTCTGCCTAAATCATCTTTGGTAACGCCCTCTTTGCGCATAGCCTCAACGATTTTAGCCTCTGTCGCAATAGACGCATGGTCTGTACCCGGAAGCCAAAGTGCAGCATAGCCCTGCATTCTTCTCCAACGAATGAGAGTATCCTGAAGTGTAAGGTCAAGTGCGTGACCGATATGCAGCTGACCTGTAATGTTTGGCGGCGGCATAACGATTGTGTATGGTTTTTTATCTTTGTCAACTTCTGCATGGAAGTAGTTGCCCTTCATCCAGAAATCATAAATTCTGTCCTCAAACTCAGACGGTTTGTAGGATTTAGCAAGCTCCTTTGCCATAATCATATCTCCTTACAATTTATTCGGGCAGATTACCCGACAAATATACCTTTATATTATCGCATTTTGCTTGCAATTTGTCAATTATGCAGAGATAAAAAATCATATTATTTGCAGCAAATTACCAAATGGTATACGGTTATGATTTTATTGACATCATAATTTCAAGGTGATAAAATACTTATAGCTTACTTTAACTTAAACGAGGTGTTCTTATGCAATATACTATAGGTGAAATTTCAAAAAGACTCGATATGCAGCCGTCAACGCTTAGATATTATGACAAAGAAGGACTTATGCCGAATGTAAAGCGTACAAACGGCGGTATCCGCATTTTTGACGATTCCGATTACGA
>ERZ772991.2528-NODE-2528-length-12297-cov-10.011191_pt1 | contig 12297 bp, 9 predicted proteins | sample MGYA00511128_ERZ772991 | MGnify/ENA primary metagenome ERZ772991 (study PRJEB29015, sample SAMEA2737655) | human gut metagenome | biome: human gut; feature: human-associated habitat; material: faeces | place: China | collected 2012 ... | reverse complement strand
TGTTCTCGCCGTAGGTGGTGTTGGCCGGGCCGCCCAGCAGGCCGGCCATGGTGGTTGCAAGGCCGTCGCCCAGCAGGGTGCGGTTCAGGCCGGGGTCGTTGATATAGTTGTGGCCCACGGTTGCGCTGATGGCGGCGATATCGCCCACATGCTCCATCATGGTTGCCAGTGCAATGGGGATGATGGTGAACAGTGCGCTGATGAACTCCGGGCTGCCGTCGATGGCAAACAGGCCCATGGCCTCCTTGTGCAGAGGGATGCCCACCCATGCAGCCTCAGAAATGCGCTGGAAGTCCACTGCACCGGTCACCAGTGCCACTGCATAGGACACCAGCACACCGATGAGGATGGGCAGGATCTTGACCATGCCCTTGCCCCAGATGTTGCACACGATCACGACACCCAGTGCCACAAAGGCCAGGATCCAGTTGGACTGGCAGTTTTTGATAGCAGAGGGGGCCAGGATCAGGCCGATGGAAATGATAATGGGGCCAGTGACCACCGGCGGGAAGAACCGCATGATGCGGCGGATGCCGAAGGTGGAGATCAGCAGGCTGGCCACCAGATACACCAGACCGGAAAATGCGACGGCGGCGCAGGCGTAGGGCAGCATCTTGGTGTTGGCAACGGTCAGGTTGCCGTCTGCATCTGCCAGCATGGGGGCCACGATGGAGAAGCCGCCCAGATACGCAAAGGAGGAGCCGAGGAATGCAGGCACCTTCTTTTTGGTAATGAGGTGGAACAGCAGGGTGCCCAGACCTGCGCACAGCAGGGTGGTGGAAACGCTCAGGCCGGTGAGCAGCGGCACCAGCACCGTTGCGCCGAACATGGCAAACATGTGCTGCACGCCCAGAATGAACATGCGGCCTGCGCCCAGCTGGCGCGCGTCGTAAATGCCTTTGGAGTAATCGATCTTTTCGCTCATGAAGTTTTTCTGCCTCCTACAGAACTCGCAGCCCCAAAAAAAGAGGCACCGCCGTCAGCAAAACGGCAATGCCCCTGAAATTTGGGAACAATGATCCCGCCCGGAAATGAGAAGTGCAATACAGCGCAGTCGATGATTCTTGTGCAGCATGGTGCGCTCCCCCTTTCATTCAGGCTCTTTCCAAACCGCCGCCAAAAACCCCGCAAAAGGCCGCAGCGAGCAGTCCTTCCAGAGATTATAGCAGACTTTTTGCCGCCGTGCAACTATTTTGCTTAATTCTCCTGTATTTCCAGCCCGGAAGTTTGCGCCGCTTCTCTTGCAATCCGGCCCAAAGCGCACTATAATATAACCTACCATTGTAATCTGTATTATAAGAGAATTATCAGGAGAGTTTATGATCTATCTGGATTATTCCGCCAATACCCCGGTAGACGAAGCGGTTTTACAGCGCTTTTGCGAGGTGGAGCGCAATTGCCCGGGCAATGCAAATTCCCGCCATGCAGCAGGCACTGCTGCAAAGGCCGCCATCGATGCCGCCACCCAGAGCATTGCCCGCAGTCTGAATGTGCAGCCCGCCGAGATCATCTATATATCCGGTGCCAGCGAGGCCAACAACTTTGCCATCAAGAGCATCGCCCGGCTGGAGCGCCACCATGGCAGACACATCATTTCCACCCCGCTGGAGCACTCCTCGGTGAGCGGCAGCCTGACCGCCCTGCAAGAGCAGGGCTACGAGATCGACCTTGTGGACATCCGGCAGGACGGCACGGTGGACCTTGCCCACCTGAAAGAACTGCTGCGCCCGGACACCATTCTGGTGGCCGTCACTGCCGTAGACAGTGAGCTGGGCGTGGTGCAGCCGGTGGCCGAGATCGCGGAAATGTTGAAGGCCTGCCCCCACTGCCACTTCCATGTGGATGCCACACAGGCCGTGGGCAAGCTGCCGGTCAGCTTTGCGGGCATCGACACCATGAGCCTGACCGCCCACAAGTTCTACGGGCTGAACGGCATCGGTGTGCTGGTCAAGCGGCGCGGCCTTGCGCTGGAGCCGCTCATCCATGGCGGCGAGAGCACCACCCTCTACCGCAGCGGCACCCCCACCGTGGCGCTGGCCTGTTCGCTGGCGCTGGCACTGGAAAAGGCAGTGAGCGAGCTGCCCGCCCGGGTGGAGCACATCCGCGCCCTGAACGCCCGCCTGCGCACCGGGCTTGCCCAATACCCCAAGGTGCGCATCAACAGCCCGGACACTGCCGTGCCGCAGATTTTAAACCTGAGCGTACAGAACGTGAAGGGCACCGTGTTCCAGCGGGAGCTGGATGCCCAGGGCGTATGCGTCTCGGTCAAATCGGCCTGCTCTTCGGACGGCCTGCCCTCCCGCGCCGTGTTTGCCGTGAGCCATGACCGGCGCAACGCGCTGTCCTCGTGGCGCATCAGCCTGAGCCACCTGACCACGGAACAGGAGATCACTGATTTTATGCAGGCGTTCGATGCCTGTTACAACGCCCTGACGCAATAAAAAGGAGTACTATGAAGCAAGATCCCCCCGCCGACCAGCAGCGAGGGGATCTTTTTTACTGTTTTTGAATGCCGAACAGTCTGCGCAGAATGCCGCGCAGCGCCTTGGGGCTTCGGATCACAACTACCTGCATATGCTCCCCGCCTTTCCGTTTTCTGGCCCATCCTATGCAGGCAGGGGCCGGAACGTTCCGGCAAGGGCAGCAGCGCTCAGTCTGCGATGGTCTCCACCACCACCAGCGCACCGCTGCGGGTGGAGATGGTGATGCAGTCCGACCCGGCAGCGTACTCGTTGCTGACGCCCAGCGGGTAGCTGGCGGTCAGCTCCGCATCGGTCAGCTCATAGTAGGAGCCGCGCTCGCACACGCCCTGCGCCCTGCCCTCCATCGGGAAGGCCGAGAAGAAGAAGTACTTCTCCTTCGGGTAGCGGCGGGTCTCGCCGGGCATCACGTAGGTGATGCGGCTGCGCTCATCCAGCAGGGTGGTGCGCACACCGCGCTGTTCCAGCCCAAGGCCGGTGCACAGGTTTGCAAGGGTGTGCTCCACCCGTCTGCCGCCAAGGCCGCCCAGCAGCAGCACCTCGTCAAAGCCCTTTTCCGAGACCAGCTTTGCGGCATACTCGGTGTCGGTATCGTCCTTCACATGGGGCAGCACGATGATATCGTCGTCCTGCTGTTCCGGGCAGGGGGCGGTGTCAAAGTCACCCACGATGATGTTGGGTCTACGCCCCAGAGGTGCGCAGTTGCGGTAGCCTGCATCACAGGCAATGATAAAGTCGTCCGGCCGCAGGGCCTCTGCCAGCTCCGGAGAAACCGGGCAGGCCGAAATGATCACACAGCGTGACATGAATCTCTTCCTTATCCTTTATACTTTCGGGCGCTGCCAATCCTTCACGTCCTTGACTTCCTCGTACATGGCACAGTAGCTGTCGTACCGGGTCTGGGAGAGCCTGCCCTCGGCCAGTGCGGCGCGCACGGCACAGCCTTTTTCGCTGCGGTGGGAGCAGCCGGTGAACTGGCACTGGCCCAGATAAGGCCCGAACTCCGGGAACGCATGCTCCAGATTTTCCTTGGGGATGAACCCGGCGCGGTTCGCTTCCAGACTGGCAAAGCCCGGCGTATCCGCAATGCGCCCGCCAAAGGCTTCAAAGATCGTCACCTCACGGGTGGTGTGGCGGCCGCGGCCCAGCTTCTGGCTGATGGCACTGGTCTCGCGCTCTGCTTCCGGCAGCAGGTGGTTCAAAAGGGTGGATTTTCCCACGCCGGAGTTGCCGCAGAACGCACACAGCCTGCCGCTGATCCACTGCTTCACCTCGTCCAGCCCGCCGCCGGTCTCGTAATCGATGCGGATGAACGGCAGGGTCGATTTTTCGTAGGCCTTACGCAGGAATTCCGCCTCGGCCAAGTCGCCCTTGGTGCACACGATCACCGGCTGCACGCCCTTGTCCACCGCAATGGCGGCAAGCTTATCCAGCACCAGCGTGCTGGGCGTGGGCTGGGTGGTGCTGGCCACAAGGAACAGCACATCCAGATTTGCCACCGGAGGCCGCACGAACACATTTTTGCGCGGTGCGATCTCGGCAATGACGGCTGCACCGTTCTCGGTCTCCAGCGTCACCTCATCGCCCGCCACCGGCGTGATCTTCTGTTTGCGGAAAATGCCGCGGGGCTTGCACTCCACAATGCCCTCCGGCGTTTTTACATAGTAAAAGCCGCCGATGCCCTTTGTGATATATCCCTTCATGCACGCCTCCGTCAGCTCAGCAGCGAGGACCACCAGTCGGTCAGCGGTTTCTGCGAAGGGTCGCCGCTGCCCGCTGTGCCCTGTTCGGTGCCGGTCTCGGTGCTGGAAGAAGAGGAGCTGCTGCCAAACAGGCCGCTCCACCAGTCGCCGCCGGTGGTGCTGTCGCTGGGTGCTTCCGGTTCCGGTGCAGGCTCCGGCCCTGCGCTTACCACAATGTTCACGCGGCCATTCAGCTTTGTGGTAGAGCCTGCCGCCGGGTTCTGACTGATGACAGTACCCACCGGCTGGTCGCTGTACTGCTCGGTCTGGCTGCCAAGGCCCAGATGGTTCTGCACCAGCAGGGTGCGGGCATCAGCGGTGCTCATGCCGGTCAGCGAGGGTACCTTGGTGGTGGTTGCCACCTGCGGGCGGCTGATATACATCACCACAGTGCTGCCTGCAGCCACCTGACTGCCCGCCGCCGGGTCGGTGCGGATCACCGCGCCGGATGCCACAGAGGTATCCACAGCCTGCGTTACCAGCACCGAGACACCCAGCTCCTTGAGCTGCTGCTCTGCATCGGCCTGCACATAGTTGGTCAGGTCCGGCACGGTAACGTACTGGGTGCCAAGGCTCACAGTCAGGGTCACATTCTGGCCCTCGCGCACCGTGCGGCCGGACACCGGCGACTGCTTATAGATATAGCCCGCCGCATAGTTACTGTTGTACTCCTGCTCCCAGGTAACGCTGATCTGGCCGGAGACCACCTGCTCGGTGGCAGCAGCCTCGTCCTGCGTCATGCCGATATAATCGCCCAGCGTGATATCGGCCTTGTTGTTCATCAGGTTGGAGGAATCGTTCAGGATCATCCAGCACAGCGCAAGGCACGCCAGTGCAAATGCAATGGTAATGCCGAACAGTGCCGGCAGGAAGATGGTGCGCTTTTTCTTGCGCGGTGCGGCCTTTTTGCCGCGGGGCACAGGCTTTTCGGCCTGACGGTTTGCACGGTTCTGGTTCATGGTACGTTTCACCACCTTTTCGGGAGCATCTTCTGTAATATACTTGTACTCGAACATCACGGAGGGGTTGTGCACGTAGGTGTCCAACGCATCCAGCATTTCGCGGGCGGATGCGTAGCGGTTCTGCGGCAGCTTTGCCATGGCCTTTTCGGTGATCTCCACCAGTGCATTCGGCACCTCCGGCGCGATCTCGTGCAAAGACTTCGGCTGATCGGAGATCTGCTTGATGGCAACTTCCACCATGTCGTCTGCATCAAAGGGCAGATGACCGCTGAGCATCTCGTACATCATCACGCCCACCGAGTAGATATCGCTGGTGCAGTCGGTCTCATCGCCCTTGGCCTGCTCCGGGCTGATATAGTGCACGCTGCCCATGGCCTTGCCGCTCAGCAGCTGGTTCTCGGCACGGGAGATGCGCGCAATGCCAAAATCCATCATGCGCAGCTGTCCGTTGTCCAAAAGCATGATGTTCTGGGGCTTGATGTCCCGGTGCACCACACCGTTGGCGTGGGCATGTTCCAGCGCCTTTAAGATCTGGGAGATGAAGTGCACGGTCTCCCGGTTGGTCAGCTTGCCGCCGCGCTGGTTAAGGTACTCGCGCAATGTCATGCCGTCCACATATTCCATCACGATATACTGCAGATCATCATTCACCGATACATCGTACACTTTTACGATGTTGGGGTGGTTCAGCAGCGAGATGGCCTTGGATTCATTTTTAAAGCGGCGCACAAGGTCCGGGTCGTGCATATACTCCTGCCGCAGCACCTTTACCGCCACCACGGTACCGGCAGGCACCGGGCCGTTGTGCCCCAGCATGACCGCCTTGTAGACGTTTGCCATGCCGCCGGAACCGATCAGCTCCCGCACCTCATACAGACCGTCCAGCTTTTTGCCGATCAGGTTGTCCATCAGCGCACCTCCTCCACACGCAGCAGCAGCGCGGTGATGTTATCCGGGCCGCCGTTCTCGTTGGCCGTGCGGATCAGAAGATCCGGCAGGTCGTAGAACCTGCCGGTGCGCAGCAGCTGTTCCAGCTGTTCTCTGGGCACGGCATTGGTCAGGCCGTCCGAGCACAGCAGCAGGATATCCCCTTTCTGCAGCGGTGCGGTGGTGAACTCCGAGTCCAGCCGGTAGTCCACGCCCAGCGCCTTGGTGATGATGTTCTTCTGGGGGTGGTGCTCGGCTTCCTCCACGGTAATGGTGCCGCAGTCCACCAGCTCCTGCACATAGGAGTGGTCGTGGGTGAGCTGGGCAAGCCTGCCGTCCCGGTACAGGTACGCCCGCGAGTCGCCTGCATGACACAGGAACACCTTGCCGCCGCGCACCAGTGCGCACACAGCCGTGGTGCCCATGCCCGCCAGCGATTCCTCACGCAGGGCCTTCTGGAACACAAAGCGGTTGGCGCTGAGCAGGCTCTTTTTCAAAAAGGTCTCCTCTTCGCCGGGCAGGCACTTGGAAGCATACTGCTCCTGAAAGCAGTGCTCGATCACATCGCACGCGCTCTGGCTGGCTTCCCTGCCGCCGCGTGCACCGCCCATGCCGTCGCATACCAGCAGCCATGCGGCATCGCCGGGCAGTTCTCCTGCGCGATAATCGTCCTGATTATCCTGCCGGACCCTGCCGACATCCGTTTTTCCTGCAAGTTTCATAGGCTTCTCCCTTTAATATTTACGCTTTCCCGTTCATTTCGTCACGGCGCAGCTGGCCGCATGCGGCGCTGATCTCGCTGCCAAGGCGGCGGCGCACCGTAGCGTTCACGCCAAGGCTCTCCAGCTTCTGCTGGAAGCGGTGCACGTTGGCTGCATCGGTGGCCGAGTACGGGCTGCCGTCCACCGGGTTGATGGGGATCAGGTTCACATGGGCACCCATGCCCCGGATCAGATTTGCCAGTTGTCTGGCGCAGGCATCGGAATCATTGACACCGCGCACCATGGAATATTCAAAGCTCACACGGCGGCCGGTGGTATCCTGATAGCGGCGCACGGCCTGCATCAGCACTTCCACGGGATAGGCATCGTTCACCGGCATCATGCCGCTGCGAATTTCATTGTTGGGTGCATGCAGCGACACCGAGAGGGTCAGCTGCAGCTTTTTCTCGGCCAGCTGGTCGATCTTGGGCACCAGACCGCAGGTAGAAAGGCTGATGTTGCGCATCCCGATGTTCACGCCCTCGGGCGAGGTGATGTTCTCCAGAAACTTCATCACTTCGTCAAAGTTATCCAGCGGTTCGCCAATGCCCATGAGCACGATGTGGGAAATGCGCTCCCCGATGTCCTTCTGGGCGGTGTAGATCTCGGAGCAGATTTCACCGGCTTCCAGGTTGCGCACACGCCCGGCCTGGGTGGATGCGCAGAAGCGGCAGCCCATGCGGCAGCCTACCTGAGTGGACACGCACACCGTGTTGCCGTAGTGGTAGCGCATGACCACCGTTTCGATGCAGTTGCCGTCGGCCATGCGCAGCAGATACTTCACGGTGCCGTCCTTTGCTTCCTGACGGCGCTCGATCTGCGGGGCAGCGATGTAGAAGGTTTCTTCCAGTTTGGCCAGCAGGGTCTTAGGCTGGTCGGTCATGGCCGAAAACTCGGTGACCAGCTTCTGGTGCACCCAGTGGAAGATCTGCTTGGCCCGGAAGCCCGGCTGCCCCAGCGCCTTGAGCTCAGCGGAAAGCTCCGCCAGCGTCAGCGAAGAAATACAGCGTTTTTGTTCCATTGTGTTCTCCTATTGATCAATACGAACCAGTACACGGCGGCATTGCACCTCTCAGCGCGTTTTTTGCAGCGCACAGAGGAAAAAGCCGTCCATGCCGGTGCGGGTGGGCACCGAGAGCGCCCCATATTCGGTTACCGTCATGCCTGCCGGGAAGGCCACGGCAGGCTCTGCCACGCAGAACTCCGGGTGCCGTTGCAGAAATGCGCGGATCTGCAGTTGATTTTCTTCCGGCTCGATGGTGCAGGTAGAGTAGACCAGCCGCCCGCCAGCCTTGAGCAGCCGGGCCGCTGTATCCAGAATGGCCGCCTGGGTGGCCAATAATTCAGCCTGCCGGGCCGGGTCCAGCTTTTTATAGCGCAGATCCGGCTTTTTTGCCAGAATGCCCAGACCGCTGCATGGCACATCCGCCAGAATGCGGTCGGCCTGCGGCAGGGCCGGGTTTGTCTGCGTTGCGTCATTGCACAGGGTTTTCACATTGGTAAAGCCCATCCGTTCCACGGCGGTGCGGATGAGCTGTACGCGGTTCTCCGCCGCGTCGCAGCTGTACAGCGTGCCGGTGTTCTGCATTTCCTCGGCCAGCAGCAGGGTCTTGCCGCCGGGCGCGGCGCACAGGTCCAGCACGGTCTCACCGGGTTTTGCCTCCACACAAAGGGCCGCCAGCTGGCTGGCCTGCCCCTCCACATGGTAATATCCCTGCCGGAACAGTTCCTGGTCGGCGGGGCTGCCCTCGAATCGGGCCAACACACTGCCGGGCACTACGCCCTGCCGCACCTCCCGCACACCGAGTGCAGTGAGCTTTTCGCACAGCGCAGCGGCGTCCGCTTTGAGCGGGTTTGCCCGCAGGCTGGTCAGGCCGCCGTCTGCCTTGTAGGTGAGGATGTTCCGTGCTTCGTCCGGGTAGTTCTTGTGCAGGAATTCTGCCACATCCCGCCCGGCCGAGCCCAGCACCATCAGGCGCTCTATGTCATCCCTGAACACTGCCGTGTCCAGATCATAGGTACAGGCGCGGCGCAGCACAGCGTTGACCAGCCCCGATGCACTGGATTTTTTAAAGCTCCGGGTCAGCTTGACCGCCTCATTGACGGCAGCCGACACCGGCACCTGCATATAGCGGGCCTGTGCCAGCGCAGCACGCAGGATCTCGCGCACCGGGGCATCCAGCTTTGCCAGACCCTTGGGCAGAAACTGTTCCAGAATATAGTCCAGTGTGCCCCGGTGTTCCAGCACTGTGTAAAAAATGGCACTGGCAAAGGCCTTGTCGCGGCCTTCCAGCTTCTGGCGCTTGAGTTCGGCGTCCAGGATCAGGTTGGAAAAGCCGTCCTGCTCCTGCCGCACCAGCGCGGCGACCGCTGCCGCCCGCGGATTGGCCGCCATCAGAGGACGTCCCCCGTTTTCAGGCGCAGACCGGCCGCAAAGGAGGTGCCATCCATGGGCTTTTTGCCTTCCGGCACCACCTGCAGCAGCTGGATGCCGCCGTCAGCACAGGCCACGGTGAGGGGCTTTGTTGCCAGCACAGTGCCCGGGGCTTCCCCCTGAGAGGCGACCGCACGGCACTCCATCACCTTGACCTTTTTGCCGCCGGAGGTCACGAACCAGGCGCAGGGCCAGGGGTTCATGCCGCGCACCCAGTTGTGGATGTGGGCGGCGGACTCGGTCAGGCGGAATTCCGCCATTTCCTTGTTCAGCATCGGGGCCAACGTAGCGTTTGCATGGTCCTGGGGCTGCGGCGTCAGGGTCCCGGCAGCAATGGCCGGAACCACCTCGCACAGCACGTGGGCACCCACGGCCGTCACCCGGTCGAACAGCTCGCCGCTGGTCTCCTCCGGGCCGATGGCGATCTTCTCGCAGCGCAGCACGTCGCCGGTGTCCAGGCCTTCGTCCATCTGCATGATGGAAACGCCGGTTTCGGCATCACCGTTCAGCACCGACCACTGCACTGGAGCACTGCCGCGGTACTTCGGCAGCAGCGAGACGTGCAGGTTGATGCAGCCGTACTTCGGCAGCTCCAGCACCGACTTGGGCAGGATGCAGCCGTAAGCCACCACCACGATCAGTTCCGGGGCAAGGGCACGGATGTTGGCATCCTCGCTGCCGTCCCGCAGGGTGCGGGGCTGGAATACCGGGGTGCCGTGCTCCAGTGCCACTTCCTTGACCGGCGGGGCCGTGAGCACCTGCTTGCGGCCCACAGGCTTGTCGCGCCGGGTGTATACCGCGCAGATGTCATGCCCGGCGGAATACAGGGCTTTCAGGCACTCGGCGGCAATGTCCGGCGTGCCCATGAACAGAATGCGCATCAGTTGTTTCCTTTCGCTTCACGGGCGGCTTTCTTGCCCTCTTCGGTGTCCTCGTAGAAATATTCGCTGGACTGCATGATGGTGATGCCGTCCAGATGGTCGTTCTCATGCTGGATGCAGCGGGCCAGCAGGTCCTCGGCTTCCAGTTCAAACCAGTTGCCGTGGCGGTCCTGTGCACGCACCTTGACGGCGGCGGGACGGGTTACCGCACCGTTGTGCCCCGGGAAGGACAGGCAGCCCTCATAGGCGGTCTCCTCATCCTCAGACACCGCGAGGATCTCCGGGTTGACAAAGTCGATGAACTTGTACTCGTAATCCTCCGGGATCTCTTCCGGTGCGTCGGTGGTGTCCCACACCACGAACAGGCGGCGCAGTATGCCCACCTGCGGGCCGGCCAGACCCACGCCGTCGGCGGCGATCATGGTCTCACGCATATCGTCCAGCAGGGTGGCCAGACGATCGTCAAAGTTGGTAACGGGGCGGCAGACCTTGTTCAGGATGGGGTCGCCTTCTTTTACAATGTTGCGGATTGCCATAAATGGTACCTCCAAAAATTATCAGATATCACCGTCCGAATGCAGGTCCACCACAACGGTGGCCTTGGACGGAAGTTTTTCCTGTTCATAACAGTCCAGCGTACTGCGCACAAGGTCACGGAAGCGTCGGTCGTTGCGGCACTTGACGGTGAGCTTGTAGCGGTAGCTGTCGTTGATCTTTTCAATGCTGCCCGGCGTAGGGCCCAGCACCCGCAAAGGCAGGTCGGGCTGTTTTGCCGCCTGCTGCCCCAGCAATGCCGAGAATCGGGCGGCGGCCCGGGCCACTTCGATTTCCTTTGGCCCGGCAAAGCCGATGACACACAGCCCGCAGAAGGGCGGGTACAGGCCCAGTTTCCGGTACGCGATCTCCTGCTCGAAAAAGGCGTCGTAGTCCTGTGCGGCGGCAAGGTTGAGCACCGGGTTGTCGGGGTCGGTGGTCTGGATGATGGCAAAGCCGGGATCCTTTGCACGGCCGCTGCGGCCCACTACCTGCGTGATGAGGCTGAACACGTTCTCGTAGGCGCGGAAGCCCTGTGCGAACAGCAGCGAGTCGATGCCCAGCACGCCCACAAGGGTCACGTCCTCAAAATCGAGGCCCTTGGCCACCATCTGGGTGCCCACCATGATGTCGTACTCGTGGTTTGCAAACTTTGCCAGCAGTTTTTCGTGAGCGTCCTTGGCGGCGGTGGAGTCCTGATCCATGCGCAGCACCCGTGCTTCCGGAAACAGCTTTGCCAGCTCTTCCTCAGCTTTCTGGGTGCCGAAGCCCCGGTATTGCAGCTTGCCGCCGCAAGTCGGGCAGACCGTGGGCGGCGGGTCCATCTGGCTGCCGCAGTAGTGGCACAGCAGCTTGTGGGCTGACTTATGATACACCATGGGCACGCTGCACTTGGAGCATTTCAGTACCTCGCGGCAGTCCTCGCACTGGGCCATGGTCTGGTAGCCCCGGCGGTTCAAGAGCAAAATGGTCTGCTTTTTCGCCTCCAGATTGCGGCGGATGGCATCTTCCAGTGCAAGGCTGATCTCCCGCGGGTTGCCGGAGGCCAGCTCGGCCCGCATATCCACGATCTGCACCGTGGGCAGCGGATTGCCGCCGTAACGCTGGGTAAGCCGTACCAGCTGGGTGCGGCCGTTCCGGGCCGCGTAAAAGCTCTCGGTGCTGGGGGTGGCGCTGGCCAGCAGCAGCAGGGCGCCATTCTCGGCGGCACGCTGCCGGGCCACTTCATGGGCGGAGTAGCGGGGCGCCGACTCGGAACGGTAGGTATGTTCCTGCTCCTCGTCCACGATGATCAGGCCGATGTTTTCCAGCGGCGAGAAGATCGCGCTGCGGGTGCCCACCACGATGTCGGCACCGCCGTCCTGGATCATCTGCCATTGCAGCAGGCGTTCGGTGTGGTTGAGGGCCGAATGCTGCACCGCCACCCGACGGCCAAACTGCCGCTTGAGCCGCAGGATCATCTGCGGTGTCAGGCTGATCTCCGGCACCAGCACCAGCGCACGTTTGCCCAGCTCCAGACACCGGGCAATGAGCTTTAAGAATACCAGCGTCTTGCCGCTGCCGGTCACGCCATACA
>ERZ772991.2524-NODE-2524-length-12308-cov-14.092630_pt1 | contig 12308 bp, 9 predicted proteins | sample MGYA00511128_ERZ772991 | MGnify/ENA primary metagenome ERZ772991 (study PRJEB29015, sample SAMEA2737655) | human gut metagenome | biome: human gut; feature: human-associated habitat; material: faeces | place: China | collected 2012 ... | reverse complement strand
ATTGTTGTTATTATTAAATTGTTTCATCGTTACAACGCAACATACCAAGTATCTCTTCTCTTGACAGCGATTGCGCGAAAGCGGTGCAAAGTAACGAATTATTTGCCAGATAGCCAAATGTTTTTGTATATTTGTAGCATATCTAAAAATAGCGAACATGAAACAGACTTATGCAAAGTATCTGATGGTGGCAGCGTTGACAGGAGCCCTCCTGTTTACTTCCTGCCGGACTGCACGCGAGACTACGGCACAGTACGAAGTAACCAAAGTAGAGGGTAGCATGATAACGATTGATTCTGTTTGGGATACCCATCCCAATGCAAAAGCTGCCGAAATATTAAAGCCTTATAAGGAAAAGGTAGACGCGATGATGTATGAAGTCATCGGTACCAGTGCGATGAAAATGGAAAAAGGAGCTCCTGAAAGTTTGCTTTCCGACCTTGTTGCAGGTGTTTTACAGCAAGCAGCGGTTCAGGTGTTGGGGAAACCTGCCGATATGGGACTGGTAAACATGGGCGGCTTGCGCAATATCTTGCCCGAAGGGGATATCACGGTAGGCGATGTGTTTGAAATTCTTCCTTTTGAGAATTCTCTTTGCGTACTGACTATGAAAGGAACAGACTTGAGACGTCTTTTTGAAGCGATTGCATCTCTACACGGAGAAGGAGTGAGCGGTATCCGTCTTGAAATCACCAAAGATGGAAAGTTGCTGAACGCCTTTGTCGGTGGAAAACCACTAAAGGATGACCAGCTTTACACGGTGGCCACTATCGATTATCTGGCAGATGGAAACGGACGGATGGATGCTTTCCTGCAGGCGGAAAAGAGAGTATGTCCCGAAGACGCAACCTTACGCGGCCTATTTCTTGATTATGTACGCAAACAGACTGCCGAAGGCAAAGCGATTACCTCCAAACTGGATGGACGTATTACCATAAAATAAAAAGGAGAATCTAAAAATATTGAATATGAAAAGATTTCAGATATTATTCCTGTCATGTCTTGTATTGAGCTTTACTTTCTCAATTTTTGCGCAGGATAAGGATACCAAAGAAGTGATTATTTTACAAACAAGCGATGTGCATAGCCGTATCGAACCTGTCAATCAGAAGGGGGACGAATACTATAATAAAGGTGGTTTTCTTCGCCGGGCTGCTTTTCTCGAACAGTTCCGCAAGGAGCATAAGAATGTGCTGCTTTTCGACTGCGGAGATATTTCTCAAGGGACACCTTATTATAATATGTTCCGCGGAGAAGTGGAAGTTAAACTAATGAATGAGATAGGTTATGACGCTATGACTATCGGTAACCATGAGTTTGATTTCGATGTGGATAATATGGAACGTATTTTCAAGATGGCTAATTTCCCGGTCGTTTGTGCCAACTATAATCTGGATGCTACGGTATTAAAAGATATAGTCAAGCCCTACGTCGTTCTTGAGAAATATGGTTTGAGAATTGGCGTGTTTGGCCTTGGAACCCAACCGGAAGGGATGATTCAGGCTAATAAATGCGAAGGGGTCGTTTATGAAGATCCTATCCGCGTATCCAACGAAATAGCTGCTTTGTTGAAAGACGAAGAAGGGTGTGATTTGGTAGTATGCCTGTCTCATCTGGGCATTCAAATGGATGAACATCTGGTTGCCGGAACACGCAATATCGACGTGATTCTGGGCGGGCACTCTCATACATTTATGAAAGGACCCAAAACATACTTGAATATGGACGGAAAAGAGGTGCCTGTTATGCACACGGGAAAAAATGGTGTTCGTGTAGGCCGTCTTGATTTGACTTTGAAACATAAATGAAGATAATCCCCTCAATAGTAACGTTTTTATTCCTTATCGCGGCCGGCACGGTTTCAAGTCCGGCGCAGAATGCTACAACCGTTGAACCTCTGCTGGTGTATAAAGCCCTTCAGGACAAAGACTGCCGGCACTGGGTTGATTCGGTTATGGATAAGCTTTCCTTTAAAGAAAAGGTAGGGCAGTTGTTCATCTATACCATTGCCCCGGTAAATACCAAACGAAACCTGGAACTGTTGCGCGAAGTAATCGACACCTATAAAGTGGGCGGACTTCTCTTTTCCGGTGGGAAGATGCAGAATCAGGTTGAACTGACAAACCGGGCGCAACGTCAGGCAAAAGTCCCTTTGATGATTACCTTTGATGGAGAATGGGGACTGGCCATGCGTCTGCGTGGCATGCCTGTTTTCCCACGGAATATGGTATTGGGATGTATCCGTGACAACCGGCTGCTCTATGAATACGGGCGTGAAGTTGCTCGTCAATGCCGACAGATTGGAGTACAGGTCAACTTTGCTCCGGTGGCGGACGTGAATATAAATCCTGAAAATCCCGTAATCAATACCCGTTCTTTTGGAGAAGATCCGATACAGGTGGCTGATAAGGTTATCGCTTATGCTTCCGGTTTGGAAAGCGGAGGGGTTTTATCTGTGTGCAAACATTTTCCCGGACATGGAGATACCGATGTTGATTCGCATAAGGCGCTTCCGGTACTTCCTTTCACTCGTGAGCGTCTGGACAGTGTGGAACTTTATCCTTTTAAAGAAGCCATCCGTGCCGGATTGGGCGGTATGATGGTAGGACATTTGCAAGTTCCGGTGATAGAACCGATTGGTGGACTTCCGTCTTCCTTGTCCCGCAATGTCGTATATGATTTGCTGACAGATGAGTTGGCGTTCAAAGGACTCATATTTACGGATGCGCTTGCCATGAAAGGAGTGGCGGGAAATGGAAATGTCAGTTTGCAGGCTTTGAAAGCTGGTAATGACATGGTATTGTCTCCCCGAAACTTGAAGGAAGAGATACCGGCCGTACTGGAAGCCATTGAAAAAGGAGAGTTGACCCGCGAAGATATTGAAAGCAAATGTCGTAAGGTCTTGACTTATAAATATGTGTTGGGACTGAAGAAAAAGTCGTATGTACAATTATCCGGTCTGGAACAACGGATTAACAGTCCGCAAACGCGTGATTTGGTTCGCCGGTTGAATTTAGCGGCAATAACAGTTCTGAACAACAAGAATCATATTCTCCCTTTGCATACAGACAAAGAGCAGACGATTGCATTGCTCGAGGTAGGAGATCCCGGAGAAACTGATGCGTTGGCGAAACAACTTTCCCGCTATACGTCTTTGGCTCGTTTTTCCCTTCGTGCCAATCAGACGGAAGAGAAAAATCAGCGGTTGCGTGATTCTTTGTCTACCTATAAACGGATTATTGTAGCCGTCAGTGAACAGCGGCTGGCTCCTTATCAGCCTTTCTTTGCTAAGTTTGTTCCCGAAAGCCCGGCCATTTATCTGTTTTTTACTCCCGGGAAGATGATGTTGCAGATTCAGCGCGCGGTGGCTCATGCTTCGGCGGTGGTGCTGGGACATAGCTATAGTAGTGACGTGCAGCGCCAGGTGGCAGATGTGCTATTTGCCAAGGCATCTGCAGACGGACAGTTGTCGGCAAGTCTGGGAGAACTGTTCCCAACGGGAGCAGGAGTGACTATTACCCCTAAAACGCCGTTGCATTTCGTTCCGGAAGAATACGGGCTTTCCTCTGCTCATCTAAAACGGATTGATTCCATTGCATTGGATGGTATTCGTCAGGGAGCCTATCCCGGTTGCCAGGTGGTGGTGCTGAAAAACGGTCATATTATGTTCGACAAGGCTTTCGGTACTTATACGGGTAAAGGAAGTCCTCGTGTCGAATCGACGAATATCTACGATCTGGCTTCTCTTTCAAAAACGACGGGTACCTTGCTTGCCATTATGAAACTCTACGATAAGGGACGTTTTAATCTGACAGATAAAATTTCGGATCATTTGCCGTTTTTGCAACGTACTGATAAGAAAGATATAACGATTCAGGAAATTCTGTATCATCAGTCCGGTTTACCTTCCTGGATTCCTTTTTATCAGGAAGCTATTGACAAGGATAGCTATGATGGAAGATTGTTCAGCGCACGTAAAGATGTCCACCATCCGGTACAGATTGGTACGACTACGTGGGCGAATCCGAAATTCAAATTCAAGAGTGAATATATTTCTCCGGTCAAGACCGGTGATTATACTGTTCAGATCTGTGACAGTTTGTGGTTAAACCGTTCTTTCCGAAAGGTGATAGAAGAGAAAATTGCAGAAGCTCCGTTAAAGCAGAAGCGCTATGTATATAGTGATGTCGGATTTATACTCTTGGGAATGTTGGTGGAACAACTGGCCGGTATGCCTATGGAAGCCTATTTGCAACGTGAGTTTTATGAGCCGATGGGGTTGGAACATACAGGTTACCTGCCTTTACGCCGCTTTGCCAAATCGGAAATTGTCCCTTCCAACAAAGACCGTTTCTTGCGTAAAGAGACTTTGCAGGGATTTGTACATGATGAGGCTTCCGCTTTCTTTGGCGGATTGGCCGGAAATGCCGGACTTTTCTCTACTGCCCGTGATGTAGCCCGCGTTTATCAGATGTTGCTGAATGGAGGAGAAATAGATGGACAACGTTATCTTAGCAAAGAAACTTGCCAGCTGTTTACTACTGAAACCTCGAAGATCAGCCGGCGTGGCTTAGGTTTTGACAAGCCCGATGCAGATGATCCGAAGAAAGGAAATTGTGCGCCTGCTGCACCTGCCGAAGTATATGGTCATACCGGATTTACCGGTACATGTGCATGGGTGGACCCAATGAATGAACTGGTTTATGTATTTCTTAGCAACCGGATTTATCCGGACGTAACGAACCGCAAATTGAACCAGCTGCACATTCGTGAGCGAATACAGGGAGCTATTTATGATGCGATGAAGAAAAAATAAAAAAAGAAAGGTAAAAGGTATCTATATTAAAAGCTACCTTTTACCTTTTTTATTATTAACGTAATATTCTGATAGTTGCAGTTCTTTTTAGAACGATACACCCAGGCGGAAACCGAAGTTGCTCAATCCATCTACACTGTAATGCAGTACATCAGCCTTGTTGGTACCATAGCTGTAGTACAAAGCAAAGTGCAAGCCCGGTCCGTAAACCCATGGGAATACATTGATACCTACTTCAGGAGAAGCGTAGAATCCCCAACTGTTTTCTCTTGCTTCCAACATATTGAAGTTAGAGCGGACTTTTGCATATTCAGCACCTAATTTAGCACTGACATAAGGTTGGAAAGATCCACCGCGATTCCACTGGTAACGTGCAGCGGCACCGAAAGGCAATTGGAAAATGGTATGTTGCTGATCGGTAGTCACTTCACCGGCACCCATCTGGAAGGTTTCGCGACCTACATATTCGTGGTTGCTGTGATAGTTGAGGAAAAGACCCAAGCCAATGTTAGGAGTCACAAAATAACCACCTTCAAAGTTCATACCCCAACCGCTTGCTTTATCTGCAAAATGGTTACTTAGCGGAGCATTGAACTGCCAGTCGATATTCGCATATCCATTGTCTGATAGCTGTGCCTTAGCCGGCATGGCGAAGGCGATGGCAATAGCCGCCAAGGCTACTACCTTGAAGTATATATTTTTTCTTGTTTTCATAACAGTTGTAGTTGTTTATTTGTTAGTAAGATAAGGTGACTGAGCGAATGACTGGTTGACAGCTTCTACTGCAAGAGTACGGTTGATAGCTTTGGAACCAGTTTCAAATCCGGTCAGATAACTTGTCCATACAACAGGCAGTTTTTTACTGTCTCCCTGTTCGGCTTTCAAGTTCACCATTTCTGTCAGGAAGGAGTTGGTGCTATAACTATAAGTTACAGCGTACGGGTAGTACCATCCACCACCCCAGTTGCCACCCCAGTAGCCAGGTCCCCAGTATCCGGGATAACCCCACCACCATTCAGGTTGTGTGTAGCTGGTGAAATAATAAGTACTTGCGATGTAGCTCACTTGGATACCAAGATCTGCACTTTCTTGGTCTGCTGCTGCTTCGTAGCCTCTGGCTACCATATTGTCTGTATAAGCAGCCAGAATTTGTTCTGCGCCTTCACCTTCGAGATATTCCGGTTCTTTACTGTCACTAATCACCAGAATCTGGGGTGCCAGATAGAATGTAGGAACTTTGAAATCGGCTTTCTTGTCATAGTTAGTGTATACCAGATAATTGTCATCCAGCTTACCCATGTCCGGGTCTTTTTCACATGAAGCGAGTGCAAAGACCGCCAATAAAATAGGAATTAATTTCTTCATATCTTTTATAATGTTTAGGTTATATAAAAATCGCGCCCAGGTACCTTGGGCTTTTGATAGAAACAACAAGAAAGGTGGAAAAAGGTTCAGATGGAAATTTCTTTTGCCGGAAAATTAACATATATCTTTTGCCCTGTTTAAAGAAAAACGGTGAGCACTCTGCCCCATTATCAGGGAGTTTGCTCACCGTTCATTATTTACAGATAATTGTTTGAAAATCCGTTTATTTAAACAGGGGTTTAAGTAGATCGGGTATCTCTACTTTATCAAGTTCCAGTTCATTTACTCGCTGCTTGCCTGTATGGGTCAGGTGGAAGTACATCTGTCTCCGGTCTTCGCTTCCGAGCGACCGGACGATCAGTCCTTTTTCCTCCAGTATTCGCAGCATTTTAGATGTGTGTGAGGGGCTTAGCTCGGTTTGTTTGGACAGGTTGGTAGCCGTCACTTTCTCCGATGCCTCTTTGAGGGCACACAATATCATTGCTTCATTTAGCGTTATCTGGTACATTTTTTCAAATGCTGTTTCAAAGTTTCCCATTGCTTTGAATACATCACGCATTGCACATATTGTTTTCATACCTTATTTGAATATTTTATTAGTTCATTTTTTAAATAAATAGATTAACGTTTGCGTTATCCGCCCGTTCCATATACGTTGCTACACCGCCAATGGTCACCTCGTCCAGGAGTTCTTCTTGTTTGACTCCCATCACATCCATTGACATCTGGCAAGCGATAAATTCCACACCGTTTTCCAGAGCTTGCTGGCGCAAAGATTCCAGTGAATCAATCCCTTTCTTGTTCATGATATACCGCATCATTTTTCCGCCCATTCCGCCCATGCTCATCTTAGAAAGTTTCAGTTTCTTGGAGCTGGAAGGCAGCATCATACCAAACATTTTTCCGAAAATATCCTTTTCGGTTTCCGGTTTGTGTAACTTCTTGATAACGTTCAGTCCCCAGAAAGTGAAGAAGATGGTGACTTTTTGTCCCGTAGCTGCTGCGCCGTTTGCCAGTACAAAAGTAGCCAAGGCTTTGTCCAAATCATCACTAAACATGATGAAGGTTTTTCCTTTGCCCTCACATGAAGTAACAATATTGCACGATTTTGGTTCTCCTTTTTCTATTACAACAATAGATTTTCCTCCGGAGGTATCTTTCGAAATCAATTGATTACCCGTCGAACTGCACCATGCGGCGGCGTCGCGCGGAAAACCTGGATCGGTTGAGGTGATTTCCACCCGTTCGCCTGAAACCAGTGTATCCATTGTTTTCTTCATTTTCAGAATCGGACCGGGACACTGTAACCCGCAGGCATCCACCCGGACTGTTTTGGCAGAGGTAGCGGAAGCATCAGCTGCAGCAGTGACGGGAGCTGTAGAAACGTTGGGTTGACTGGTTTGGGAAGCGGTTTCCTTTTGTATGGGTGATTCGTCTATTTCGTTTCCATTTTCTTCCCGTATGATGATGGGAGTAGTGGCAGCCCGATAAGTCTTTAATCCTCCCGAGAGATTACGTACCTTGTCAAATCCGTGTTGTGTCAGTATACGGTAAGCAAGATACCCCCGTAACCCGACTGCACAAAATGTATAAATCATTTTATCTTTCGGTAATTCTGCCAACCGGTCGCGAAGTTCATCCAACGGAATATTCACGGCACCCGGTAAGCTACCCAATGAAAATTCATCCGGGGTGCGGACATCCAATAGGAACTTATTTTCCATTTCAATGTCTCGCAATTCTCTCCAATACACAGGATTGTTTTTGCCTGTGATGATATCTTCAGCTACATATCCTGCCAGTGCTACCGGATCTTTGGCCGAAGAGAACGGAGGAGCATACGCTTGTTCAACTTTCATCAGATCGTAGATTGTTCCCTCGTGCTTGATGACAAGTGCGAGTTCGTCAATCCGTTTGTCCACCCCATCGTAACCAACGATTTGTCCGCCATACAATCTTCCTGTCTTTTTATCGAAAGTGATTTTAATGCTCATCGGCATGGCATCCGGATAGTAACCGGCATGGGAAGCGGGATGAATGGTAGACGACATATAGTCTATCTCTTCCTGACGCAGACGCTTGCCGGGTAAGCCGGTTGAAGCAACGGTCATGTCGAAAACCTTTGCGATTGAAGTACCGATAGAGCCTTCGTAAGGAATCTTTGCTCCGAGGACATTGTCCGCAACGATGCGTCCCTGACGGTTGGCGGGTCCGGCGAGATAGTTGAGCCAGGGTTTGCCCGTGATCGGGTGGCGGAACTCGATCGCGTCACCGATGGCATAAATAGACTCGTCAGAGGTTTGCAGGTAATCGTTTACAGCGATACCTCCTGCAGGACCGATAGTCAGTTCGGCAGCCCGTGCCAGATTGGTTTCCGGACGTACGCCGATAGATAGAATAACGATGTCGGCAGAGATTGACTGGCCATTCTTGAAAGTAACTTTCAATCCTCTTCCATCCCGGCTAAAAGAGGCGACAGCTTGCTCCAAATAGAGGTTTACTCCTTTATCCATCAGATGTTGATGAACAAGTGATGCCATCGAAAAATCAATAGGGGCCATCACTTGATTGCCCATTTCCACAATCGATACTTTCGCTCCCTGTGCATGTAAGTTTTCCGCCATTTCAAGGCCGATAAATCCGGCTCCTACGACAACGGCTTTTCGTGGGGCGTGGCTCTTGATATATTCTTTGATCCGATCTGTGTCGGTGACATTTCTTAGTGTGAAAATTCCACTTAGGTCGATTCCGGGAAGAGGGGGGCGTACCGGAGAGGCTCCGGTAGATATGACTAACTTATCATAGCTCTCTTCATAAGTATCTTCACTGCTTTGCCGGATGGTCACTGTCTTTCTTTTCCGGTCAATGAAAATCGCTTCGTTTTCTGTACGTACATCTACGCGAAAGCGTGTAGAAAAGGCTTCGGGCGTTTGCACGAACAATTTATCCCGTTCCTCTATCACTCCCCCTATATAATAGGGTAGGCCACAATTGGCGTATGATATGTACTTTCCTTTTTCTAAAAGGACAATTTCAGCTGTTTCATCTACTCGTCTGATTCGGGCAGCAGTGGTGGCTCCTCCTGCAACTCCCCCAATAATAATTATTTTCATCTGTTTATAGCGTAAATAGTTTCCTGTGGAAAGAACAAACTGTATGGAAGAAATGTTCATGGATTCAGATAAAAAAACTATATTTGCGCACCCTGTTTTTCATTCTTCTATTTAATGTAGATAAATTGTATGAATAAAATTCTTATTATTGACGATGAAGTCCAGATTCGCAGCCTTTTAGCTCGTATGCTGGAACTTGAGGGCTATGAAGTGTGTCAGGCAGGTGATTGCAAAGCTGCCATCAAACAACTGGAAATTCAATCGCCCGACGTAGCTTTATGCGATGTTTTTCTTCCTGATGGAAACGGAGTAGATCTGGTGTTGAACATCAAGAAAATAGCTCCCAATGTAGAGGTGATTCTTCTTACTGCTCACGGCAATATTCCCGACGGGGTGCAGGCTATTAAAAACGGTGCATTTGATTATATAACGAAAGGAGATGATAATAACAAGATTATTCCTTTAATCAGCCGTGCCGTGGAGAAAGCAAAGATGAATGTCCGTTTGGAAAAACTGGAAAAGAAAGTCGGGCAGATGTACTCGTTCGATTCTATTCTGGGTGAGTCAAAGGTGTTGAAAGAGGCTGTATCTCTGGCGCAGAAAGTGTCTGTGACAGATGTTCCCGTATTACTGACGGGGGAAACAGGAACAGGAAAGGAAGTCTTTGCGCAAGCTATACATTATAGTAGTAAACGGAGCAAACAGAATTTTGTGGCGGTCAACTGTTCGTCTTTCAGTAAAGAACTGCTCGAAAGCGAGATGTTCGGACATAAGAAGGGGGCTTTTACGGATGCGTACATGGATCGGGTAGGGCGTTTCGAGATGGCGAACAAAGGTACGATCTTCTTGGATGAGATCGGCGATTTGGAACTGTCTTGCCAAGTAAAGCTGCTTCGGGTATTGCAAGACCAGACCTTTGAGGTCTTGGGGGATAGCCGCCCCCGGAAGGTGGATATACGGGTCGTAAGCGCTACGAACCGGGATTTACGATCGATGGTGGCGGACCGTACGTTCCGTGAGGATCTTTTTTACCGGATCAATTTGATCACAGTGCATTTACCCGCCTTGCGTGAGCGAAGGGAGGATATCCCATTGCTGGCCCGATATTTCGCGGATAAGCAATCGGAGGTCAATGGGCTACCGAGGGTGGAGTTCTCATCGGATGCCCAGACCTATTTAAGCCGTCTTCCTTTTCCCGGTAATATCCGTGAGTTGAAGAACTTGGTGGAGCGGACGATCCTTGTGTCGGGTAAGACGCTTTTGGATGCCGCTGATTTCGAGGTTCATTGCATGAATACATCCGGCTCTAAATCAACGATTCCGTCTTCTTTGGAGGGCCTGACCTTGGATGAGTTGGAGAAGCAAACCATCTTACGCTCCTTGGAAGCGCATGGAGGGAATTTATCGCATGTCGCTACGGCGCTGGGAATCAGTCGTGCCGCCTTGTACCGGAGATTAGAGAAATACGGAATCCCGATCGATAAATAAGAAGAGGCAAGGATGAGGCTGAAAGGACTATTCTGGATATTGACGACGCTGCTGTTGACTATATTGGCGGGGGGGACTTATTATGTCTTTTATACGTCTTCTATCCGGATGTTTTTCGCGGTAGAAGCCTTGGTCTTGCTTACGATCATCTATTTATTTGTCTTTTATCGCCGTATCATAAAGCCCTTGCATATCATCGGTAACGGTATGGAGTTATTGAAAGAGCAAGACTTTAGTTCCCGCTTGGGAAAGGTCGGGCAAACGGAGGCGGACCGGGTGGTCGATGTGTTTAATAAGATGATGGAGCAGTTGAAGAATGAGCGTTTGCACCTCCGGGAGCAAAACCATTTCTTGGACTTGCTGGTCAACGCCTCTCCGATGGGAGTGATCATCTTGAACTTGGATGAGGAGATTCTATCCATGAACCCGGCCGCATGTAAATTGTTTGGCGCGCAAAGCTCGGAGGATATGGTGGGAAAACGTTTTCTTCAACTAGATTCTCCCTTGGCGGAAGAATTGGTACGGGTTCCGATGTATCAAGCGCAAACCGTCCGGTTGAACGACGCTAATATTTATAAATGTACGCATTCTTCATTCGTGGACCGGGGCTTTCACCACCAGTTTTATTTGATAGAGACGTTGACCCAAGAGGTGTTCAAGGCCGAGAAGAAAGCGTATGAGAAAGTGATACGTATGATCTCTCATGAGGTGAATAATACGACCGCGGGTATCACCTCTACCTTGGATACGTTGGAGTCTACTTTCAGCGGGATGGAAGATATGGAGGATGTCTGCGAGGTTTTGCGGGTCTCCATAGAACGCTGCTATAGCATGAGCCATTTCATCACCAATTTCGCAGATGTGGTGCGTATACCCGAACCCCAAAGTCGTCCGCAAGAATTGAACCAAGTGGTGTCCGCTTGTAAACGCTTTATGGAGACGGTTTGCCAGAACCGGAATATCGAGATTGTTATGGATCTGAGCGAGGAATCTCCAGTCGTGAATTTGGATAATTCATTATTCGAGCAAGTCTTGGTCAATATTATCAAGAATGCCGCCGAATCCATCGAGCGAGATGGAAAGATTTATATCCGGACGACTGTGCGTCCCACCTGCTTGGAGATAGCCGATACGGGCAAGGGCATCGACAAGGATACGGAAACGAAACTATTCAGCCCGTTCTTCTCTACGAAGCCGAACGGACAGGGCATCGGCTTGATCTTTATCCGTGAGGTGCTGTTAAAACATGATTGCCGATTCTCTCTTCGCTCTTATCCGGATGGATTGACGAGGTTTAAGATTTGGTTCGCTTGAAAATAATCCCTTTATAGTATTAGGTTTTTCCCTTGTAGGTTTAGGCTGTATCCTTACAGATGTTAGCCCTTTTGTCTGCTTGTGTTCATCATGCGACAGCCGTTGCATGATCTTCCACCAACTGTTGCATGATCATGCAACGGATGGTGGACGATCATGCAACAGCCATTAGAAGATGAATACCTCAAGAGGAAAACCACAAATCCCCCTAA
>ERZ772991.2520-NODE-2520-length-12320-cov-4.266775_pt1 | contig 12320 bp, 9 predicted proteins | sample MGYA00511128_ERZ772991 | MGnify/ENA primary metagenome ERZ772991 (study PRJEB29015, sample SAMEA2737655) | human gut metagenome | biome: human gut; feature: human-associated habitat; material: faeces | place: China | collected 2012 ... | reverse complement strand
ATTTTGGCGAGTTTTCCGAAACCGATTATCTGTGTGCCGTCAACGCATCGGATTCGGCCCGTCAGAATCAGATATCGTTTTATCTGCATATTCCCTTCTGTCGTCACCTGTGTCATTACTGTGGCTGTAACTCCTATCCTGCTGCTAAGCCAGAGACGGTGGAGGCCTATGTGGGGGCGCTGCATCGGGAGATCGACCTGGTGGCCCGTCATATTGACAACAGTCGGCAGATCTCACAGATACACTATGGTGGTGGCAGTCCGACGTCGATTCCCATTCCGATGCTCAAGGAACTCAACGATCATCTGCTCAGTATTGCACCCACGATAGCAAGTCCTGAGATTGCGATTGAGTGCCATCCGGGCTATCTGTCCGAGCACGACTGGCAACAGCTCACCGCATGCGGATTTACCCGCTATAGCATTGGTATTCAGGATATGAAAGAAGAGGTGCTGAAAGCAGTCAACCGTCGTCCGTCACTGTTGCCCTTACAAGAGATCCTCCAGATTCTGAGGGCCTCGGGAGCGACTGTCAACTTTGACTTTATCTATGGATTGCCATTACAGAGCGTGGACTCCTTCCGAAAGACCATCGAACAGGCTTCAGCGTTGCGCCCTGACCGTCTGGTCACATTCTCCTATGCCCATCTACCCAAACTCTTCCCCCGTCAGCAGATACTCGACCGTATGGGCTTGCCTGCGACGGAAGAGAAAAACCGGATGTATGAGACAGCCTCGGAGATATTAAGGCAGGCAGGCTATCAGAGCATCGGACTGGATCACTTCGTGCTGCCGGATGATGAACTCTACACAGCCCTGCAGACGGGAAGGCTGCATCGTAACTTCCAGGGCTACTGCACCCGTCGCACCACAGCGCAGGTCTATGCCTTCGGCGTGACCGCCATTAGTCAGCTCGACGATGCCTATGCCCAGAACGGACGCGAAATCAAAGCCTATATCGAAACGATTGGCAAGGACCGTCTCTACACTAGTCGTGGCTACCAGCTCTCAGCAGAGCAGAAGCTGATCCGTGAAGTGGTGGAGACGCTGATGTGTAACTACACTCTCGACTGGAACGATGTGGCAGAGCGGACGGGCACATCCGTCGCCCAGCTGCGCCAGACCTGTCATTACGACGAGGAACGTCTGAGGGAAATGGCATCCGACGGTATTCTGGTGTTTGACGACCATCACATCACCGTCAATACCGACGGCCGTCCGTTTGTGCGCTGTGTGGCTGCCGCCCTCGACCCGTTGATGCAGCATACAGACAAACATTTTTCTAATCCCATTTAAAAAAGCTATTGATCATGCAGAATCGAGGAATTGTCATTATAGGAGCCGGTCTGACAGGACTCAGCACGGCCCACAACCTGAAGAAAAAAGGCCACGATGTCGTGATTGTCGAAAAAGAAAGTAGGATCGGAGGCCAGATCCGAACTTATCAGGAGGATGGCTTTGTGTATGAGAGCGGCCCCAATACGGGTGTGGTATCCTTCCCTGAGGTCGTGGAACTGTTCAATGATCTGGCTGGTGACTGTGAACTGGAGATTGCCAGGGAATCCTCGAAACGGCGTCTTATCTGGAAGGGCAACCAGTTTCATGCGCTGCCGTCGGGTCCGTTGAGTGCCATCACCACACCGCTGTTCCGTCTATCCGACAAATTCCGAATCCTTGGAGAGCCTTGGCGCAAACGAGGCACTGATCCTGATGAACCGGTAGGTGCCTTGGCGCAACGTCGTCTGGGTAAGTCGTTCTACGAATATGCCGTCGATCCGTTTGTGTCAGGTGTCTATGCTGGCGATCCGATGAAGCTCACCACCCGTTATGCCCTGCCGAAACTCTATAATCTCGAAGCCAACTACGGCAGTTTCATCCGTGGTGCGATGGCGAAGGCCAAAGAGCCCAAGACGGATCGCGACAGATTGGCCACCAAGAAGGTGTTCTCGGCTGTGGGCGGCTTGAGTCAGATGGTAGATGCGATGGCCAAAGGACTTGATATCATCCTCGATGCCAATAATGTAAAAATACGGCCTGCAGATGGGGGAGAGTGGTCTGTCACTTTCAACGGCTCGGAGGAAATCAGATGCCAGCGCGTGGTCACCACCGTGGGCTCCTATGCCCTGCCGGCATTGCTGCCATTTATCCCTGCTGAGCGACTCAAACCATTCACCCAGTTGTTCTATGCGCCCATTATTCAGGTCTGTGTCGGCATCCGTGATGCCAGGGGCTTGGACTTCCCCGCTTTCGGTGGTCTGGTACCCAGCAAGGAACAGAAACGTGTGCTTGGAATCCTCTTCCCGTCATCATGCTTCGAAGGCCGTGCGCCAGAGGGCGGAGCACTTTACTCATACTTCATCGGAGGTGCCCGTCATACCGACTATTTGCAGAAGAGCGACGACGAGATTCGTCAGATCGTATTGGAAGCCTTCCACTCGATGCTGAAATATCCGTCAGATGTACAACCCGACTTCATCCGGATCTTCCGTCACCAACATGCCATTCCCCAGTACTGGAGCGACAGTGGAGAACGGTTCAGACTGATCGAGGAACTACAAAACCAATACAAGGGACTGGTGTTGGCTGGTAACATGCGCGACGGTATTGGTATGGGTAACCGCATCCATCAAGGCGCTGCGATTGCTGAAACATGGAAATAAGATCTAACCAAAAGAATAAAATATGTATTTCACAGGTATTATCATAGCCGCGATGACCTTTCTAACGATAGGTCTCTGGCATCCTATCGTCATCAAGACAGAATATTATTTTGGCACTCGTCCCTGGGTGATCTATCTGCTCGTTGGCATCAGCTGTTGCGTGGCAGCACTCTTCATCAGCAATGTCTATATCTCCTCATTCCTTGGTGTGTTCGGTGCTTCCGCCCTATGGGGCATCGGCGAACTCTTCTCTCAGAAAAAACGCGTAGAGAAGGGCTGGTTCCCCATGAATCCCAAGCGAAGAAAGAAATAATAAAATGAGTCCACAAGGGCTAAATTGAGTAGGAACTGGGTCGATGAATATTGTGAAAACGTGTGTTTTAAGGCCGTTTTCTTATACTTTTGGCTTCGATTTTGGGTTGTTTTATGAAAATAAAAACTTTCTAGAAGGTAGAAATAGGGTAGAAAAAATGTCCAAAATTAATTGTTTTTAATAAGCTTAAATTACGTAAATCATTGATAATGAGGTGGTTACGTTTTTGTTAATAATTAAAAAATGTTTTTCGAGAAGTTTGTAACTAATTGATTTTCAGTACGTTAGATGAGGTTACTTGCCCACGCAGAATCTACTTTCCGACGCAGAATCTACTATCCCACGCAGAAAGTACTATCTGCAAATATAAGTTGTTGATACACAGAGTATATCTCTATATTTATGGGTTCCAAAAGTGACTCCGAGGGACAGTGGGGGGACGTAAAATAGGCAAAAATCTGCAAATATGACTGCCGTCAAAAAAAGAAAATGCAAAGAACTGGAAAATCGATTTTGCAGATGTTTGTACGTTTACACTTTTTAACGCAGATTTTTGCACATTCTTTCATTAAGGTTTAGTTTAGGTTATAGATATTTAATATGGGATTAAACTAAACCAAGCCGTGTACTATCAAGCCGAGTTAATTGATTCTCTTTTCTTATGGAAGGCAAAAGTGTTATATTGAATGACTAAAATGTTCCTTTTTCAATAAAATGTGCCATGTAGATGAAGTTTTTAGTAAAATATGCATCAGGTAATAATATTTTTATTATTTTTGCAACAAAAAGTTTCTATATGACTCTTCAAAAGTGGATAAAGGATAGGGCAATTCATGGATATCCTACATTCTCGATAGAGGATGTAAGAGGGGCTGGAATGTACTCTTCTGAACAGATAATGAAGAATGAACTCAACAGGCTATGTTCAAATAAGACTATAGTCAATGTGTATCGAGGTTTCTATGTGATTATTCCCGTTCATTACGTTCTTCGTGGTTCTGTACCTGCAACCTATTATATTGACCAGCTGATGGCTTATCTTGGTAAGCCCTACTATGTATGTATGCTAAGTGCAGCAGAATTACTAGGTGTGGCACATCAGCGACCACAGCAGTTTTCTGTGATGACAACGTATCCAAGACGTCAGTTGGTGACAACTCGAAATGTAACCACCGACTGGTTTTATCGTGAAACGCTGCCCGAAGATGCTCTTGTTCTAAAGAATACTGAAACTGGGACAATCCGAATTTCAAATTCTCTTTTGACGGCAGCTGACCTTGTACAGAACCAGCAGCATGTTGGTGGATTATCTCGCGTTGCTACTATACTTGAAGAACTGACAGAACAGATTGATATCGACAGCCAATTACCGGCTCTGATACCTTTTGTCAAGACTGTAACATGGCAACGTCTAGGTTACATCCTGGAAAATGTGATAGAAGATAAGGAAACTGCGGATAAGCTATTTGAGCAGCTTCGCGCTTCATCAGCCCGTATGGTTTATAAGCCATTAAGTTCCTCGGCAGAAGATAATCCTTCTGTCAGAGACAACCGATGGAAGATAAATATTAACGTAGAAATAGAAACAGACGATATATGATTAACAGAACAGCGATTCAGCAATGGAGCGAGCATGCTCCTTGGATAGATAATGCACAGATAGAGCAAGACCTGATTATCTGTCGTGCCTTGGTTTCCATCTTCAGCGATGAGTTCCTTGCATCGCAGTTGGCATTCCGAGGAGGAACCGCTTTGCATAAACTCTATCTCTCGCCTCAGCCTCGATATAGTGAGGACATTGACTTGGTTCAGATTATTCCTGGACCTATCAAGCCTATCATGTACCGTTTAGGTGAAGTTCTTGATTGGCTGCCAGACAGGGTAACTAAGCAGAAACGATACAATAATACGATGTTGTTCCGAGTGGAGTCTGAAATACCGCCTACGGTACAGATACGTCTGAAAGTTGAAATCAACTGCTTTGAGCATTTCAATGTTCTTGGCTTGACAAAGATTCCGTTCAAAGTGGAGAACTCATGGTTCACTGGCGAAGCCGAGCTGACAACCTATCAATTCGAGGAATTGTTGGGCACCAAACTTCGTGCCCTTTACCAGCGCAAGAAAGGACGTGACCTCTTTGACCTTTATATCGCTTTACAGCGCAAGGAAGTGGATGTTGATAAAGTCCTTCAATGTTACAAGAAATATATGGAGTTTGTCGTGGACAAGGCTCCGTCTTACAAGCAGTTTGTCAATAATATGCTGGAGAAGATGGAAAATCCAGAATTTACCAACGACATGCAATCCCTTTTGCGCCCAGGCATAATGTTTAAAGCAAGTGATGCTTACCCTCTCATATATGAGACATTTATAGATAAGATGGAGGGAAAGAGAGAGTAACAAGAAATAGCTAATGTAAAAGAGAGAAAAGTAAGCAAAGATTTACACCTTATATATTTGAGATTATGAATAATAGATTTTTCTTAATAGCCATATTGATATATTTATCTGTGCAAGTTTTGGGACAGGATGTAGTTCCACGTCAGGCTCCTATAGATAATATGTCATCTTTTGAGGATTCGATAAATAATGATAAAGGTGACAATTCTGAATTCACAAAGATTCCAATTATTATTGATTCTACTGAAGGATGGGAGTGGATTGACAAGGAGGAAAGTGAGGATGTATTTGAAGCATACCCATTACGATTGTCCTACAACAAGTATAAGTCACATCCACTATATCGTGTAATTGGTGATGAAATATTTAATGGAAAAGGGCAACTGGTTAGAGTTGTTGACATATTTGATTCTGATCAACGCTCAATATCACAAAGAGTAACGGACGAACTCTTGCGGCAAACATATATAAATGATTATAAGACTAATAAGTACAATTTTAAAAAGGAAAATCAAAATGCGCAGAATTATGTTAAGCAAGAGTTGAAACTCATAACGACATCCCGTTTTTATTGGAGTAAGGAGGGAGTAAGGTATCTTCAACAACTGAATTTGGATCATGCAGATGATTTTGATATTCTTTTAAAAATCGAACGATTGAATGACACATCTTTCAAATTGATATTTGGAGATGTTAAGGGTAATTCGGTGAGCACATGGAAGGTAGCCTATTTACCAAGTGGACAATATAAATCAAAAATTATAGCTACTCGTTTGCCCTTAGAGAAAATAAAAGTTCGAATGAAGGTGTATGAAATAAGGAATGGAAAGTTGACAATACACGAAGATTAATTATTAGCTTCATTTTATATGAATAACACAGATCAACTCCGACAGCTAATGACTCTTGATGACATCATGAACACATCTGACATCGAAGAGCGTTTTGAACAAATAGCAAAAATGCTGTTTGAAAGTTTTGCTATTCAAAGGGGTGAGATGGTGTATCTCTTCAAAGAGATTGAGTTTTACTTCTATAACAAGAATCATCGCGATATCATCACTCATCCACGAGTGTCAAAATCATTATGCTGGTATGTAAATGACTTTGGAGGCATAGACCTTAACTTTGCTAGTAGTATTAAACGTGAAAACAGAGTAAATAGCAAGGGAAAGAATGTTGAAAAGTATGTTCTCGATGATAGTGCATATTTTGGTGGCATCCTCATTCGTCAACTAATAAGTGAAGAAGGTTGTGAAGTTCTAAATGGACCATGGGCTTGTGCTGAATTGTTTAGGTGCTATGATGCTACTGGTGTCGACAATGAATTTCCTGTTCTTTTGGAGCATGATAATGGTATGGTGGGCTATATTCGTGAACCTCGTATCAATCTACTTACATCCAAACAAACAGTAGAGGGCAAGGTGAATTATATCCTAAGTGAATATCATGAAAACCCTAAAAGTGATGGTTTGTATGGAAATTTCTCGTCATTTATTAATAAGCGATATAGATTTGTACGTTGTGAGACATTTATTCATGATGAGGTTACCAATGTGGTATATTTCTCCCCTTGGTTAAAAGACAATAAAGAAGGACATCCAGAGTTTTATAAGCGTCTGAAGGATGTGCTTAATGAAATGGAAATTGAGTCCGAAGAACTGAAATCAACAAATGATTATTGGGCTTGCGATTATATGCCGATTCAATTGGGCGAAAATGAGTTCTTGAAGTATCGCTATTATCCTGATTATCTTGTGAAGAGCAAGAATAAAAAAGATATTGAGACAATTACTGATGCTACCAAAGTGTTACGAGGTATGGGGATTAGCTGTCGTTCGACTGACCTCATCATTGATGGTGGGAATATGGTGCCATGCGGTCCATATATTGTGATGACTGATAAGGTATTTATGGAAAATGGATGTGAGAAAGGAGATACAGATTTCAAGGTTTTGCTGGAATCTGAAATTGGGCATCCTGTTATCATTATTCCTTGGACTCCGCATGAAGATGATGTGTATGGTCATTCGGATGGATTTATCAAATGGTGTGGCGATAATCGAATACTGATGGGGAATCATGGTGATTGTTATCCAGAAGAAGCTGCATCCATCCGTCGGATTCTTGAAAGTTATGGTTTTGAAGTTACAGAAATTCGTTTCAAGGGCAAAGTTGATACACCTTGTTGTGATCTCAACTGGGCTTATATCAACTTCCTGCAAGTTGGCAAAAACATCATAATGCCTAAATTCAACATTGAAGAAGATGCAATAGCTCAACAATACATTCAAGAAGCATTCCCCGATTGCAATATCCGTCAAATAGAAATGGCAGAAATTGCAAGAGAAGGTGGCGCTTTACATTGTTTAAGTTGGAATGTATATCTTCCAAAATCACATGTGAAAACGTAAATCACCACCTATGAGATATTTTTGTCCCTCGGCAATTTTCGGTTATCTCGGGGGACAGATGGGGGACAAAATGGGTGATAATCTGCAAAAATCGAAGTTAAAAATCAAAAATCTGCAAAAATGGGCGCAATTCTTAATGATTGAAATTAAGCGATTTACGATCCATATTTGCAGATAGTATGCTTTTCTTTGCAAAAAATCACTTTCCCACGCAGAATCTACTTTCCGACGCAGAATGTACTATCTGCAAATATAAGTGGCTGATAATCAGTACAAACACCTTTGTTTTAGGGTGTCTAAAGTGACTCCGAGGGACGGTGGGGGGACGCAAAATAGGCAAAAATCTGCAAATATGACTGCCGTCAAAAAAAGAAAATGCAAACATCTGCAAAATCGATTTTCCAGTTCTTTGCACGTTTACACTTTTTAACGCAGATTTTTGCACATTCTTGCAATCGCTGAGAAGCGAGCAAGGAATGAATCTGTTGTGCTCTTTAGTGATGCTCATTGTTATTTCTATTGCTTTTTTGAGAACCGTATTTGATGACAAGGTTTCATTGTCGGAAGATAAAAGGTTTAGTTTAGGTTATGGATATTTAATATGGGTATAAACTAAACTATTCTTTGTTCAAGTAAACCGAGTTTCCCTTCTCTCTTTTTTGACGGCAAAAGACTATTCGATTTACAGGCTTTTGGTGCAAACCTAATAACCTTTTCCTTATATCCAGCCTTATTTTCCTTTTTATGAGGTCATTTTGAAAACATAAATTCGGCAACAAATCAACATTATTGCCGAACTTATATAAAGCTGAAGATATGTCTTATCCTATCTTCATGATGGCTTCAAGTACCTTCTTGGGAGTTATCTTCGCATAGTTCTGTGTGCTTGAAACCTGCCTATGGCCAAGAAGCGCGGTAATCGTGTATATGTCAACTCCTTTATCCAGAAGTTGCATGGCGAATGTGTGGCGAAAACAATGAAAGGTGACATTAATAAAAAGGCTATCTACGAGCCTATTTGCAAGTCCCGAAGACTGCCAAAGGTTTTAATAAGTTGGTTCTATCATGCTGAATATAGTTAAAATCCATATAAATGGGGATTGTGCAGTATCGATAAAAGCTATACCTTTGCAGCGTAAAAACAAACCAAGACAAAAAGAAATGAAATTGAAGTTTACATTATTAATGATGTTATTTTGCCCGTTTAGTGTCTTTGCTGACGAGATAGAAGAGGAGACAGATACGACGGTGGCCCGCTATGTAGATATGGGAGGTGTGGAAGTGATAGGCTTCAAACAAGATGCTCCCAGACGCGAAGCGATCTCGGAAACCGTTCTTTCCAGTTTTTTTGTGCGTCAGACGGAGATGACTAGTATAAAGGATCTAGGATACACGGTGCCAAATTTCTATATGCCGGAATACGGTAGCCGACAGACATCGCCCGTATTTGTGCGTGGCGTAGGATCGAAGACCAATGGTCCCACCGTGGGATTTTATGTGGATGGCGTGCCTCACATGGAGCGCTCTGCTTTCGATGACGACCTGTTTGACTTGTCGTCTCTGGAGGTGTTGCGTGGACCGCAGGGCACACTTTACGGACGTAATTGTATCGGTGGTATCATCAATGCCTATACCCACTCGCCATTCGATTATCAGGGTACACGGGTGAAGCTTGGCTATGGTCGTTACAACGATGCCGTTGTGAATGCCTATCATTATAATAAGGTAAGCGACAAGTTTGGATTTGCCGTGAACGGCAGCTATCATCATAACGATGGTTTCTTCCGCAATGCGTTCGATGGTAGTAAGGTTGACAAGTTCAACGAGGGCTATCTGCGTGGCAGAGTGTTTTGGAGACCTGCCCAGCGTTGGCAGATTACTGCTGACATCAGCTATCGTAACAGCGATCAGGGTGGTTATCCTTATGCCATTTATGATGCAGAGACTGGTGAGACTGGTGAGATCAACTACAACCGCTACAGCTCCTATTTGCGCCAGATTACCACCGCGGGTCTGAATGCCTGCTATACGGGCAACGGATTTAGCCTGAACAGTCAGACAGCCTATCAGTATATAGATGATCAGATGGGTATCGACCAGGATTTCTCGCCGAAGGATCTCTATTGGGTGAAACAGGGTGTGCGTCAGAATATCTTTAGTGAAGAACTGACCCTGAAATCGACAAGCGATAGTCGTTATCAGTGGATGGTGGGTGCCTTCTTCTTCAGCGACAGCTATAAAAAGAATCTCAGTACGACCTACATTGCTCAGGATTACTGCACCCCGAAGTTCTACGACTCGCCTACCACGGGTGTGTCAGTCTATCACCAGTCGTCATTAAGAATCGTAGGCGGATTGAAAGCTCGTGTGGGTCTGCGTTTCGACTACGAACATGCCAAGGAGGACTATCAGGCCTATCGCATTGCTGCCTGGGCTACGACATTGGGTAATCTTGAGGATACTTATAATAGCAAGCTTAACTTTACGCAGCTGACACCGAAGTTCTCGATAGAATACCTGACCACCGAAGAACAACTCTTCTACGTCTCGGTGACAAGAGGTTATAAGACGGGTGGCTTTAATTCCACTTTCCTTCAGGATGATGAGCGCACCTATGACCCGGAGTACAACTGGAATTACGAGGTGGGTACCAAGACATCGTTCTTCGACCATGCCCTGCAGATGGAACTGACACTCTTCTACGTAGATTGGCGCCATCAACAGATCACTCAGACCGTACCAGGCGTAGGCAATATCACCCGCAATGCAGGTCACTCCGACAGTAAGGGCGTGGAATTGTCGTTGATAGCCCGTCCGGTACAACCGTTGACGCTGAGACTGAGCTATGGCTATACTTATGCCCGCTTCTTGGATTATCAGAAGAGCGAGACCGTGAGTTACACAGGTAACATGCTGCCGCTTGTGCCGCGACACACGTTGTCGTTGAACGGCAGTTATACCATCACGCCGCGTCAGGGCATCATGGACCGTTTGGTACTGAGTGTCGGTCTGAACGGTATGGGAAAGATCTACTGGAATGAGGACAATCTGGTAAGCCAGCGCTTCTATGCCTTGTTGAACGCCAAGGCGAGTGCCACCTTCGGCCCTGTGACATGGGAGTTGTGGGGCAAGAACCTGACAGATACCGACTACCTGACCTATTACTTCAAGGCTAGTGCTGCCTATGGTCAGAAAGGACGTCCTGTCTCTTTCGGAACTTCTCTGATATTTGATATATAAATAAGGTATGCAACAAGGAAACCAAGAAAACAACCATATCAGTCGTGACGGCAGAGGCATTGGATTACCGATGTTCTTCTGCCTTTATATTGCCCAAAGTCTCCCTTCCAGCTTCTTCGCTACCGCCTTACAGGTGATGATGCGTGAGGCTCATTATTCGCTGGCCACCATCGGACTGTTGCAGCTGGTGAAGTTGCCTTGGGTCCTGAAATTCCTCTGGTCACCCATCGTCGATCGTCGTTGTCTGACGGGACGTGACTTCCGCCGCTGTATCATCGGCAGCGAGTGTGTCTATGCCCTGTTTATCATCTTGGCAGGCCTATTGGATATCGGCGACAACCTGTATCTGATCATTGCCTTAGTGTGCCTGTCGCTGGTGGCATCTGCTACTCAGGATATCGCTACTGATGCCTTGGCCATCCTGATGCATGGCGGAAGGGATAAGAGTATGGTGAACAGTATGCAGTCGATGGGTAGTTTCGGGGGTGCCTTGGTGGGTAGCGGTCTATTGCTGGTGGTACTCCATGAGTATGGCTGGCAGACGGTGACGATGTGCTTGGGTGTATTTGTGTTACTGATGTTGGTGCCGCTTATCATGAGGCGTGATACCGGGATGATAGTCAAGAACCCTCAAGAACGGGCGCGGCTGACGGACTTTGCCTCGTTTTTCACGCAGCGCAGTATCTGGAGACAGATCGGCTTCCTGTTGCTCTATTATGCCAGTATCGTGGGTATCTTGTCGATGATGCGCCCCTGGCTGGTTGACCTGGGCTATTCCATGAAGGAGATTGGTGTGATGAGTGGCATCGTGGGCACTTCTGCGGCATTCTGCGCCTCCTTTGGTGCCGGATTCATTGTGCGCCGTATCGGCATCTACACAGCCCGACTGCTCTTCGCCTGCTTTGTCCTGTTGACAACCGTCTATTTCCTCACCATGTCCTATCTCGAGCAGCCTTCAACACTGTTGCTCTACTTGGGCATCGTGCTGATGTGGGCCAGCTACGGTATGGCCACCATCGTGGTCTATACCTCAGCGATGGAGTGCGTGCGTAAGGGGCGCGAAGGTACCGACTTCACCATCCAGACCGTACTGACCCACCTGAGTGGTATCATCATGGCAGCTGTCAGCGGCAGCATGGCCGACCACTTCGGCTATCATGGCCTTTTCCTCACAGAATGCTTTATCGCAGCCCTGTCGCTGCTTTATATATTAACCGTTTTCAGAAAGAAAAATGCAGCCTGAGATTATTCAAAAATACAACCGTCCAGTACCGCGATACACGAGTTATCCGCC
>ERZ772991.2502-NODE-2502-length-12415-cov-3.327913_pt1 | contig 12415 bp, 10 predicted proteins | sample MGYA00511128_ERZ772991 | MGnify/ENA primary metagenome ERZ772991 (study PRJEB29015, sample SAMEA2737655) | human gut metagenome | biome: human gut; feature: human-associated habitat; material: faeces | place: China | collected 2012 ... | reverse complement strand
CCCCTACGAGGTGACCTACACAGGTCAGACGACACTGGACATCCTGATGACGACGACCGCCAACCAGCTGAACGCAGTCGTAGTGACTGCCATGGGTATCGAACGTCAGTCGAAAACACTCTCCTATGCTGCCGAAACGGTCGGCGGCGATGACGTGGCCGACATCAAGTCGGTCAATATGATCAACGCGCTGCAGGGCAAGGCCGCCGGTCTGCAGATTACCCCGAACTCGACGGGCGCGGGCGGATCGTCGAAAATACTCTTCCGCGGTAACAAGTCGATCAACGGCTCGAACCAGCCGCTGGTCGTCGTCGACGGCGTCCCCCTGATGATGAACATCACGTCCGATCAGGTCGACAGCAACTGGGGCGCCCAGCGCGACGGCGGCGACGCCATGTCTACGATCAACCCCGACGACATCGCCTCGATCTCCCTGCTGAAAGGCGCGTCGGCCGCCGCCCTCTACGGTGCGGTAGCCGCCAACGGCGCCATCATGATCACGACCAAATCGGCCATGGCAGGGCGTCTGGCGGTGAACGTATCGAGCAACACGACCATTGACACCCCGCTCTCGCTGCCCGAATTCCAGAACACATACGGGGCGAACGGCCAATACAGTTGGGGCGACAAACTCGCGTCGAAGGCTCCCGATTACGCCGAGAAGTTCTTCCGTACGGGCTGGACGACCAACAACTCGATCTCGATCAACGGCGGCGCCGAAGACCTGCGAGCCTACTTCTCCTACGGCAACGTAACATCCGGCGGCATCACCCCTGAAAACGACTACTCGCAACACACGCTCAACGCCAAAGTCGGTTTCGACCTTTTCAACGACCACATCAAGGTCGATTTCAACGCCAAATACGTGAACCAGCACATCTCGAACCAGCCGGCCGGCGGTTTCGTCTTCAACCCGCTCGTCGGCACCTACACTTTCCCGCGCGGCGGCGACTGGAACGGCTACAAAAGCAACTTCGAGACCTACAACGGCGAGCTCAACGCCAACGTCCAGAACTGGGTGACTACCACCGACGAGACCAACAGCAACCCCTACTGGCTGCTCAACCGCGAACGCCCCGTCGTCGAACGCAACCGCTACGAATTCGGCGGATCGATCAAATACCAGATCATCGACGGACTTTCGCTCACGGGCCGCATGCGCTACGAGCGCGCCGACGAACACTACGTACGCAACCACTACGCGTCGTCCTACGGCAATAAATACACCTACGGCAAAATGGACGACAACCGCTACTTCAGCGAACAGCTCTATGCGGACCTGCTCGCCCAGTACAACCATACGTGGGACGATTTCTCGCTCAACGCCACCCTCGGCACCAGCATGATGCAGACACGTTCGAACAACGTGAGCCTGCTCTACGAGCAGAGCAAGTTCGTCGCTCCGGGCAACGGCGGCGCCTACTATCCCAACATCTTCAACCCGTCGAATTTCTACATGAACGGCACGACCATGGGACTGGAGCGCAAACGGCTCAACTCGGTCTTCGGAGCTGTCACGTTCGGCTTCAAAGAGGCGCTCTTCCTCGACGTGACGGCCCGTAACGACTGGTCGTCGGCCCTCGCTTACACCGACGGCTACTCGTTCTTCTATCCTTCGGTGGGCGCCAGCCTTCTGCTCAACCGTTTCGTGGACATGGGCCGGAATATCGACCTGTTCAAATTCCGCGGTTCGTACTCCATCGTCGGCAACGACGTCCCCGTCTACAAGACCAATCCGCGCTATACCTACGGCGACCAAGGCGCCATCAACCCGCCCGAATCGGTGCCGTTCCGCACGCTGAAACCCGAAAAGACCCACTCGTTCGAGGTCGGTTTCGACGGAGAGTTCTTCCAGCACCGTCTGCACGTAAACGCCACCTATTACAAGACCAACACCAAGAACCAGTACTTCGAGGTGACGCTGCCGTGGGAGAGCGGTTACAAATCGCAGTTCGTCAATGCGGGCAACGTCCAGAACCAAGGCTTCGAACTGACGGCCGGCTGGTTCCAAGACTTCGGCAACGAATTCACATGGTCCACCGATCTGAATCTCTCGTACAACGACAACAAGATCATCGAGCTTTTCGACGGTATCCAAGACGGCGTAACGGTCTCCAACTTGGGCGGCGCCAAAGTGATCCTCTATGAAGGCGGCCAGTATGGCGACCTCTACGTCCGCACGCTCAAACGCGACGAGAGCGGCAAACTGGTGACGGAAACCCCCGAAGGCGCCGACTACCAGATCCCCGTAAACGGCGGCGAGCAGAATTCCGACCTGAAATACATGGGCAACATGAACTCGAAGTGGAACATGGGCTGGAACAACACGTTCCGCTACAAGGACCTGACACTGAGCATGCTCATCGACTTCCGCATCGGCGGCAAGGTCGTTTCGATGACCGAGGCCACACTCGACGGATACGGCGTATCGGAACGCACGGGCCGGGCGCGCGACCGCGGCTACGTGATGCGCGAGGGCATCAAATTCTCGAACGTCAAGGCTTACTACGACGTGGTGGGCGCGACAAGCTTCAACTCGGTCTACAACGTCGAGGATTACGTATACGACGCGACCAACGTCCGTATGCGCGAGATTTCGCTGGGCTACACTTTCCGTAACCTGTTCGGCCAGTCGAAGAACCTGACCCTTGCGTTCATCGCCCGCAACCTTTTCTTCTTCTACAAAGACGCCCCGATGGATCCCGACGTGTCGATGGGTACGGGCAACGGCCTGCAAGGCTTCGATGTCTTCAACCTGCCGACCACGCGCAGCTTCGGTCTGAACGTGAAACTGAATTTCTAATCAAAAGCGTTTACACATTATGAAACTCAAGAATATTCTTAGAAACGTTACCGCAATGGCGCTTCCCCTCGCACTGTTGGGAAGTTGTACGGGAGATTTCGAAGAGCTGAACACCAATCCCTACGAGATCGACCCCGAAGAACTGCCGTTCGAAGCGCAGTTCTCCACTCCCCTCTCGTTCAGTTACCCCACCCACCAGAACCTGTTCCAGTACTGGACCTCGTTGTCGATCGACAACTACGGCGGTTATTTCGAGGTGCCGCACAGCAACTGGACGATGGCGCGTTACGACCTCGCCCGCGGGTTCTGCGGCGGCATGCACGAGAACTTCATGCAGAAAATATTCAACAACACCCGCCGGCTGATCAAACAGTGCGACGCCGCCGGACAGCATGACTTCGCAGCCGTAGCCCGCATCGTCGAAGCGTATAACCTGCTCCAGTATACCGACACCTACGGCCCGGTTCCCTATTCGTCGGTCCTCGCAGCGGACGAACTGGCCGAACGCCCCAGCAGCTACGCCTACGACAAACAGGAAGATATCTACAAGGCGATATTCGCACAGCTGGACAAAGCGCTCGAAGGACTGGATACGGAGACCGCAGGTCTCGCATCGTTCGACTGCTGGTGCAACGGCGACCGCACGCTCTGGAAGAAGATCGCCAACCAGCTCAAGCTGCGCATGGCGCTGCGCATCGTCAAGGTAAACCCCGTCGATGCTGAAAAATACGCCAAGGAAGCCATTCAGGCCGGAGTCCTCGAAGACAAGGACATCCTTATCAACAAGTCCTACTCGAACGAACTGCGCCGCATGATGGACTGGCTGGATTCGGGCATCGGTTCGTCGATCGTAGCGTTCATGAACGGCTACAACGACCCGCGCCGCCCGCTCTATTTCACCACCAACGTCCGCCATCTGGTCAAGAAGACCGCCGAACCGACAGGCGAGAAAGACCAGAACAACGAGGACATATACAACGAAAGCGACATCCTGATCCGCAAGGGAGCGCAATACATCGGAGTTCCCGTAGGCTGCGAATTGGGCAATAAGAACGGCGGCAACGACAACCAGCGCGTCTACTACTCGTTTCTGGCCGGCGGATATGCGACGCCGCAGCCCATCATGTTCGCCGCCGAAGGCTGGTTCCTGCGCGCCGAAGCCAAACTTCGCTGGACCGACGCCGGGCAGCAGAGCGTAAAGGAACTCTATGAAAAGGGTATCGAGGTTTCCATCCGCAACCAGAAGAGCTACCGACAGTCCGACGCCGCGGCAGCATGGACCGAGAAGAAACTGACGGCCCCCGACTGGGCGGCTATCGACGATGCGGCTATCAGCAGCTACATCAACGACGATACCTCCTCACCTGAGGGTTATACGGACCCGTGGAAGCCGGAATACAACTCCGATCCGACCACCAGTATCACGGTGAAGTGGGACGAAGGCGCTTCGAATGAAGAAAAGCTCGAACGCATCATCACCCAGAAATGGATCGCCAACTTCCCGCTCTCGACCGAAGCGTGGGCCGATTACCGCCGCACGGGCTACCCCAAACTCTTCCGTCCGAAGCAAAATCTGGCCCCCTCGATCATCGACACGCAGCTCGGCCCGCGCCGCCTGCTGTACAACGAAACGGAACTGAGCTCCAACACCGTCGAGGTGAACAATGCCATCCAGCTGCTGAAGGCTGAATCTTCCGAAGTGAAAGGCGACGGCGACACCGGGGGCACCCGTCTGTGGTGGGACCGCAAGGACAAAGGCAATTTCTAACCCCGCCGATCCGTTTCACTCATAAACCGGGACTCCGTCGTATAACGACGGAGTCCTTTTTTCCATCCGACACATCCGAATCGGGCTCCGGCGCATTTCCGACCACTATCATGCGGCATACCATTTTTTCATGCCCCCGAATGGCTCGTACCGGAAACGGACAGATGATTTGCAAATATCAACTATTTTGTATTCATTTGTAATGAAGATAAAAATTAAGGTTAAAAACTTGTTTTAGTTGTAGCGGTAGCGACAGAGTTGTGAAACACCGTCGCTACATTTTTATTACCGGAAAATAGGCTATATATCAATTATTTTTCGTAATTTGCAGAAAACCATTTTAATCTTATTGCCCATTCGTCATCAAAGCCATCTAACACGGTAACAAGAAATAAAAGGGAAGAAGGTACGAGGCTCATAACCTCGTGCCTTCGTTTTGTATTTAGCACTTAAATCGAATATTTTTGCAAGTTCAAAGAAAATTCCTACCTTTGTTTTTGACAAGGGTTATTTGACAAGATGATTACGCAAAGTAGCGAATTTCGCACATTCTCCAAATCGTTACTAAAACCCCTGTAAAATCTTCTTAAAAGTCTGTTTGTCAGATTGATATATTTATCAACTGATTTATTAAAATAAGTTATTTTTTATATCCTTCGAAAGCAGGACGGCTCATCCAAACATCGTATTTCTTTTTCTTTGTAAATTTACGATTGGAAAATAAATTCGCAATTAATCGCAGATGAAGTCGGCATCGGGATATATTAGCGAAATACTATCCCCGATTTTTCCCGGAAAAACGTACTCTTTTAATGCAATTTTTCCCAAACTCCATCTATTCGGTTTTCCCTAATAACGTTTCCGCCAATTTTTCATCCTTCTCTATCCTCTTCATTTCAGTTTCGATGATGTCGAGCGCATCCTGCTTGATGCGGCGGTAATTCTCCTTGATCTTTTCCTGCATGATGTCTCGCCCGCTGGCGTCGAGGAACGACGATATTTCGGGTATGGGCTTGTACTCCGCCATTTCTTTTTTCACGGCCTCGTTGTCCACGACGATCCGGGCATGGAAAATCTTCTGCTCGATCTCCTCTCCGAAGTTGTCGCTCACAGCTCCGACGAACACGCTCTGCGAGAGCGTCGAGATTTTCGACGCAGGAATAAGACTGTCGAGCTGGGTGTTTATCGACGTCGAGGTATCGCTGCGGTTGATGCTTACGGATTGTCGTTTCTGCACGATCTTTCCGAATCGTTCGGAGAGCGTCCGGGCCGTTTCTCCTACGACCTGTCCGCTGAAGATATTGCCTACGGTATTCTGAATCACGGCGGCTTCCTTGTCTCCGTAGTCGCGCTTTAGCTGGCTGAAATCCTGAAAACCCAGACATACGGCGACCTTGTTGGAACGCGCCGTGGCGATCAGGTTATCCAGCCCCCGGAAATAGATCGTCGGCAGCTCGTCGATCACCACGCAACTTTTGAGCTGCTTCTTGCGGTTTATCAGTTTGACGATGCGCGAATTATACAATCCGAGCGCCGCGCCGTATATGTTCTGCCTGTCGGGATTGTTTCCCACGCAAAGAATCTTCGGTTCCTCGGGGTTGTTGATGTCGAGTGTAAAGTCGTCTCCCGACATGACCCAGTAGAGCTGCGGTGAGATCATACGCGAGAGGGGAATCTTCGCAGAGGCGATCTGCCCCATCAGCTGCTCTGCGGCTCCACCTTTCCATGCATCCACGAAGGGCGAAAGATAGTTCTCCAACTCCTCGTGAGCCATCAATACGGTGAACAGATCTTCGTAGGGTTTGTTCAGCAGCTCGATGGCATGGGGAAAGGTACAGTATTTTCCGCCGTCGTAAATCTTCAGGAACCAGATGATCGCCGCGAGCAGCACGATCGGCGATTCGACGAAGAAATCTCCCTGCTTCTGTATCCACGAACGGTTGAGATTGAGCATGATGACATAGCTGGCCTCGTATGCGTCGGTGATGTCGGACATGAGATTCGGCGCGAGCGGATTGCATCGGTGCGAACGGCGCGGGTCGTCGAAATTTATGACATAGAATCTCGGCGGCGTCGCTCCGTAAGCCTTGAGGTTCTTGCGCAAATGGTTGTAAGCGATAACCGACAGGTCGTCGAACTTGAAGTCGTAGACGTAGAGCGCATATCCCTTTTCGATGGCCTGCTTGATGTAGTTGTTGATGAGGGCATAGGATTTTCCCGAGCCGGGCGTTCCTAAAACGATACTCGCCCGGAAGGGATTCACGACGTTGATCCATCCGCTGTGCCTGCGTCTCCGGAAGACGAACTCGGTCGGGAAGTTGAACGAATCGTCGTTTTTCAGCAGGCGTGTTTCCTGCATGAAACTCTCGTTTTCGGCATTGAACGGATCATCCGTCATACGGTTTTTCAGCAGACGGCTGCTCCATAGCCCGGCCGCCAGCATTCCGAGGAATCCCACCAGCAACGTCGCCGTATAAAGCGCCGCCCGCAGGGTCGTAGCGACATTCATCCCGAGCAGCCAGCCGTTGCCATAGAATAGCAGTATGCCGATGCCGCCTGCCGCGGTGATATGTTTCCACGATATTTTCTCGTCCTTCACACCACGGTTTCCCATGCACGACAATGCGAGAAATACCGTGCAGAAGAGTTTGGTGCAGAGCGTCGATGAGAACAAGGCAGCCGTCCGCTGGAAATTTTGCAGGATGCGGTCTGCGACGGAAATCGTTCATCCTGTCTGCGCAAACCACTCGTAACAGAACCAGTAGATGTGAATGGCGAGAAACAGAAAGCTGATCGCCCGCATGAAATCCGCGACTTTGGCCAAGCCGCGCAGATCGTCTTCTTCTTGCATGATCGTAACGTATCGAGATTGTTAAATTCTTTTCCGGATTTTCCGCCGCCGCTTCTTCCTGCGGGGGAAGAGCCGGTATTCGGGAGCTGTTTCCCACTCCTTTTCGGGCTTATATTCCATGAGTTCGCCTATTACGTCGGGCATCGAAACGTAGTGGGTCTCGATGTACTCCTCGAACTCTTCGACCGAAGATAGTCCCGGCTGGGGCGGTTCGAGGGGTGCCAACGGCCGTAACTCTTCCTGTATGGGTGTGGACGACTCTTGCTCCCGACCGTTGAACCACGCCTCGAAAGCGTCGGCCGCATACTCCTTTCCGAGCCGGGAGCCGTTGAACACCTGATGTGTCGTGCGGTCGATGAAAGTGACTCCGTAAATCCGCCCGGCATCGTTCTCCCGGAAAACTGCGTCGATACCGTTTTTCCGAAGTTCGGCTGTGAACTCCTTGCGGTTGCGGCTTCCGCTCCGGGCACGGTCGATTTCGCGGCGTGTACGGTCGAGCGTTTCGGGATGTTGCCGAAGCCGTTGTTTCGAGGCGTCGAATTTTTCTTCCAGCGCCTTCCATCCGAAGAAATCGCCCAGCCGGGACGCTTTGACCGCGGCTCCCGTGCGCTGCCCGTCGTCATCGAGCACGTGGTAAACGAGCCCCCGATACGGTCGACCTCGTACGTCTCCTCGGACCTCTTCGGCTGCGAGGCCATAGCGTTCGAGCAGCGTATTGAACTCCGCGAGGGACTGGAATCCGTACTGCTGTTTGAGCGTCATCACGACGTTGCGCAGCTGATGCTTCAGATCGCTCCGAAGGTAATCGACCCGGTGCAATTCTTCCGGTTCTGTTTGCACGCCGCCGTCTTCGGGCACATGCAGGCCGTACTCGTGTTCCAACTCCCTGCAAACCGCCATGGCGCGCCGCAGTTCGTTGTTGTGGTCGATCTTCCGGCCCTGCTCGTCCACCCTCACCGAGACGACGTGCATGTGTCGCCGTGCGATGTCTTCGTGCAGAAAGACGACGTAGGGCTGGCGACCGTATCCCATGCGTTCCATGAACTCGGCGGCAAGTCGCGTGAGCTGCGCTTCCGAAAGCCGGTCTTCGGGCGAGGGGTTGAGCGAGAAATGCACGACCGGTTTTCGGACACGGGGATTGAGCGCCGTGTAGTACCCGAAAGCTTCCGCACACTCCTCGATACTGAACCTGCCGTCGCTGCGTTCGGGTATTCCCTGCATGTATAATATCCGGCCTTCGCCGGCTTCGACCTTAATGCGGTTATACTGGAGTACGCCGTAGACGTTGGCCCCGGAGTTTACTTTCGGCACCATTGCAGCAACTCCTTCGTAAGTTCGACGACCGCCTTCACGAGTTGTTCCAACCGCTGCGTTTCGAGCGTCAGACGGTAGAGATAGGCCAACGCTTTCTTATCGCCGAAGGTCATGTGCATGGCTTTGACGCACTGGTTGTAGTTCACCCCGACAGCCCGGAACTGGGCGTAAAATCCCGTCAGCCGGACATAGAAATCGTAGGTGTTCTTGTCTCGGACAACGACCGTAAAAGGTCATCCGAAGATGCGGTGGCAGATGAAATCGGCTTTATTCTTCATCCCGGACTGTTCGTACATGCGCAGGAAACGCTCGTTTTGCTCGCTTGTCAGGCGAACGTAATAGCGGTGTATGCGCGGGTCGTTGAGGGCTTTGCGGCCCGCGGCGGAGGTCGGTTTATCGGCAGCATCCATAGGGCATCCGTGTTTTGAGGTTACGACTCGGGAGTAACCGTCCGCCGCGCCGCAGGTTGCGGCAGCACTTTCGGCGGCTCGGAATATTCCGAGCGGCTGAAGGTACCCCTTGCTATATGCGGGCGCATATAGAAATCCGGCCAAGGGCCGGATGAAGGTGCGCGCCTTCGGCGTCGCGGCGGGATTACTCTTTTCGGAGACAAAGGTAGAGCGTTTTATCTTATGTTGTATCGGATATATACCTGCCAACGGACGCCGATACGCGCCTTTGGGCGCCACCCGTTTTCGGAGCCGCCGAACGGGGGCGTTTTCTCATTTTCTTTGTGCGCGGATCAGTACTTACGAATCTACCTGCCCGCGTAGTCTCTTACTCCCGTACCTCCGTCATTACGCGGCTATGCGGATACGGATATAGATGTCTGCATAGATGCCGAAGTTCGTATGTGACAGCTTATATCCGTATCTGCCGACAAAAGTATGTGAATCCGCAAAAGCGTATGAATCGCCGAAGATACGTGAATACGCAAGTACGTATCCGCGTATCGAAACAAGTTAAATATTAATTGCTTAATTATTCTCGTATGGAACAGAACCCGTTATGCATCGCTTTCGCCTCCCAGAAAGGGGGCGTCGGCAAATCGACCCTCACAGTACTGGCCGCCTCGTGGCTGCACTACCTGCACGGCATCCGCGTCGCGGTGGTGGACTGCGACTACCCGCAGCACTCCATCCTCAAACTCTCGAACCGCGACAAGGCCGTCGTGCAATCTTCGGCGATCTACGGCAGACTCCTCGTTTCGCTCGCCGAGAACAAAGGGGTGAAGCCTTATCGTATTCTCTGCTGCAAACCTTCCGAGGCAATGGCGGAATGGCGGAAATGGGCCGCCGTCGCCGAAGAACGATACGATGTCGTGCTGTTCGACCTTCCGGGAACGGTGGGCAATGAAGGCGTCCTCTCCACGATCGTCGAGTTGGACTACCTCTTTATTCCGATGAAGGCCGACCGCATTGTACTGGAAAGCACGCTCAATTTCGCCTCTGTTCTCAACGACCGCCTGATCAAGACGGGACGGGCGCATCTTCGGGAGCTGTTCCTGTTCTGGAACTTGGTGGATCGCCGCGAGCGGACGCCGCTCTATGAACAGTACGAGAAAGTCCTCGATCAGTTGGGGCTGCAGCATCTGCGCACGCATATTCCCGTGCGGAGCAACTTCAACAAGGATATTCAGGAAACGGGCGGCCCGGTGTACCGGTGTACGCTGCTGCCGCCCGACCGGGCTTTCGTCGCCGAGTGCGGTTTCGACCGCCTGATGACGGAGATCTGCGCCGTTCTGAAACTTCCGAGCCATGAGTAGCAGGAAGGCTCCCGCCCAACAGGAGATCGACGAAGAGTACCTGCGCAGCCTGATGGCGGCCCCGGAGCCGGCGGCTTCTTCGTCGGATACCGAAGTGTCGGAACAGGCGGAAACCCCGGCTTCGGAGCCGCGCGTCAGGCGTTCGGATGCGGAAGACTATGCGTCGCGGTTTCTGAAGAATACTCCTTCCGAAGCGCGGCAATGCGTCTACATCGACCGGCGGCTGCACCGCAAGATCACGACCCTCGTGGGTGTTGCGGGCACCCGGCGTTTTACGGTCGGGAACTTCATCGACAACGTATTGGAACAGCACTTCGAGCGGCACCGGACGGAAATACGGTCGCTCTGCTCCAAAGGACTCAATAAAATTCTATAAGGATGACACCCGTTATGAAAATCACGGAAGCCCTCGTCGTGCTGTTCCTCGTGCTGTTCTGCTACCTGTTTCTGGATAAGTTCCTCTTCCGGGGCGAGTTGGGCGAGATTTGCTTCGGGCCGACGTGCCGGGCGCTGGCGCGTTGGCTTCGGCGGCAAGCCGACCGTCTCGACCCGCCACGCCGCCGCAGGCGTCGGACGGCAGCCGTTACCCCTAAAGACGATGCGCTGGTCGTCACCCGGGACTACGGCGCCGGTCAGCGGACGCCAGCACGCGCCGCGTCACGCCACTCCCGGCGCAAGGGGAACAATTCAGACAAGAGCGACCATACATTTGTACCGGCAAGCGACAGCGATAAGGAACATCGCGCTGTGCAAGCGACCGTTCAGGGGTGGATACATAAGGAACCTACGGCGCTCACCGCGGAGGAAGAGAACACCCTGATGCGCGAAGCTGCGACCGAAGAGGTGATGGACATAGGATGCGAAACGACGGCCCCGCCTGCCGGGACGCAGAGTTTCTCTCCGCAGCAGTTGGATTGCATCCTCGCCTTGTGCAAGGGGCAGGCCGTGCCTGAAGAGCAGCGGCAAACCCTGGCCGGAGTGCTGCGTGACATCCGCCATACGGAAGTGCAGCGTACACTCATGGACGCCATCTCCGGCGCCAGCCCGATCATCGCCCGTTATCTGGACGATGCCGAGAAGGAAGCGGCGCAGCGTATAGCTGCCGCTCCGAAATAGATTGTTCAACTTAAAAAATGCGAAGCTATGAAAGCTCCCGGATACTACGATTCAGGCTGACGGCAGGATGAGCAGCACGCATGAATCACGGGCCCAGCGCCCGGAGAGAAAATCTGAAGTCGAATTAAAAAACACAATCATCCATGAAAAGAAAACTCATTTTCAGTTCGGCATGAATCGCCGTATGACTGCTCGCCACGGTGCAGCACGCCGCAGCGCCCGCAGGCAATGCAGCCGCGAATGTCCTGCTGACCGACGTGGACGATTTCAGTTGTCAGCCCACATTCCTGCAAGGTTTGGGCGACTTCGGTCAGGGCAAGATCAATTGCGCCGTGCGCGTGGGGAGAACCGTTGAGTAAAAGCACGTTTGCCATCAGAAATCCTCCTTGTGTGCGTAAATTTTAGTCCGCGAACGCCATAATGTCCGCATCCTTGCTTGTGCCGCCCGCAACGCGAACCCAGTCATCATCCGGCGAAAGGCGGTAGTACAGCGCAATCGACGGTCCGCCGTCCAGATTGTATGTCCAAAGCGGGTCGAAGGCGGATTGCAGGTAGTCAACGCACTGGCGCATGGTCAGGGCGCTGCTGCTGTCGCGCGTGACTGTCAGCAGGATGAAATTGTGTTCGTCGATGCAGCTGATGATGGTACGCATGGCGGGCGCGGTTGTGAAGCGCCAGTTTGGGTCGAGGATGGACTGATGGTCGCGGATGACCGGACACTCGATGTAAAATGACCACGTCTGCGTGGGATTGGCGGCGAGCACATCCGCCGGGTCATCGCCGACGTGCATGTGCAGC
>ERZ772991.2486-NODE-2486-length-12494-cov-3.063992_pt1 | contig 12494 bp, 10 predicted proteins | sample MGYA00511128_ERZ772991 | MGnify/ENA primary metagenome ERZ772991 (study PRJEB29015, sample SAMEA2737655) | human gut metagenome | biome: human gut; feature: human-associated habitat; material: faeces | place: China | collected 2012 ... | reverse complement strand
TTTTTTCACTATCTCGTATTCCCATAATAAGTGTATCAAGACCTAATTCTTTGGCTTTAAGAATAAAGTTTTCATTATGCAATCCTAGGTCATAGTATCCCCAACCATTACCACATTCATTATTCGGATTGCCATCTCTATCAAAACCTGAACGGTTTGATACAAATGTTGTAACAACAAGTGTTGCTCCATGAGAATTTTTGGCATTAAACTCTGGAAGACAGTCTGTAGATAACTTTTTCTTCATTTCATCACTTAATACACAGTAATATCTAGCTGTTTGGGAATTTTTCCACGATGGAGCTTGTATACCCGCCTCTACTAACTGTCTTATTTGGCCTTCAGATACCTTTTTTGTTTCATCAAAAGCACGCACACTTCTTCTTGTTTCAAGTAATTTATCAAATTCCATTATCTTTCCTCCTGAAATTTCATATCACTTCAAATATATTGTTTCTATTTATCCCAAAGTACAACTTTTCCACTCTTTAATGTTTCCGGAATGTTAATTAATCTTTGATTTTCAGAACCTCTGAACTTGAGAGTTATGTTTTTCTTTTCTTCTACAAACTCTCCGTCTACGAGAATATCAATATTTTTAAGTATTTTATCCACAAAAGGTGTATTCATTTTTCCACCTGTGTGCAATTCTTCAAAAACATAACCACTATACACCCATATATTTTTCTGTGGGTACAAATCCTTTGCTTTCTCTATAAGCTGTGCCACTGGTTCTTGATTTTTAAATTCAAAAGGTTCTCCACCTAGTACAGAAAGCCCAGCTATATAATCGTGATTTAATAAATCAAGTATATATTTTTCAGTTTCCTGTGTATAAGCCTCTCCAAAATTAAAATTCCAAGTAGCCTCATTAAAGCAATTTTTACAATGATGAGTACAGCCGGAAACAAAGAGGGAAACTCTTACGCCCTCTCCGTTTGCTATATCCACTTTTTTTATTTCACCGTAGTTCATATTATAAATGTAATTCTCTTTCCTTTATTTCCTGTGTTCTACCCTGATTCCAGAACTGAGTACCAATATATCCACAAGTTCTTCTGGCAACACTCATTCTATTCTGGTTTGTATTTCCACAGTTAGGACATTTCCACAAAAGTTTGTCATTTTCGTCTTGTACTATTTCAATTTCTCCGTCATATCCACATTCCATACAGTAGTCAGACTTTGTATTAAGTTCAGCATACATAATATTGTTATAAATATGCTTCATTACAGCAAGTACAGCAGGAATATTGTTATTCATATTAGGTACTTCAACATAACTTACAGCACCACCTGGAGATAATTTTTGGAACTGTGACTCAAATGAAAGTTTGTCAAAGGCATCAATTTTTTCTCTTACATTAACATGGTAGCTGTTTGTTATATAGCTCTTGTCTGTAATACCCTCAATAATACCAAATCTCTTTTGCAAGCACTTTGCAAACTTATATGTTGTAGACTCTATTGGAGAACCATATAAACTAAAGTCAATATTTGTTTCCTTTCTCCACTTTTCACAAGCATCGTTTAAATGTTGCATTACACTTAAAGCAAAGCCTGTAGCAGATGGGTCTGTATGTGACTTACCTGTCATATACTTAACACATTCATAAAGTCCTGCGTAACCAAGAGAAATAGTAGAATAACCATTATACAATAACTTGTCTAAAGTTTCTCCCTTTTTAAGGCGTGCCAAAGCACCATACTGCCATAAAATAGGAGCTACATCTGAAGGAGTATTTTTCAATCTTTCGTGTCTGCACATAAGAGCCTTGTAGCAAAGGTCAAGTCTTTCATCAAAAATATCCCAGAATTTATCCATATCTTTTCCTGAAGAACAAGCTATATCTACAAGGTTAAGAGTTACTACACCCTGATTAAATCTGCCATAGAATTTTGGCTTATTATTTTCGTCTTTATAAACAGTAAGGAAAGAACGGCAACCCATACAAGGATAGCAATTACCCTCTTTTAATTCTTTCATTACCTTTTCAGAAATATAGTCTGGAACCATTCTTTTAGCTGTGCAACGAGCAGCAAGCTCTGTAAGATACCAATATGGACTATCTTCACTTATATTATCTTCTTCAAGTACATAAATAAGTTTAGGGAAAGCAGGTGTTACATATACACCCTTTTCGTTCTTAATACCAAGAAGTCTTTGCTTGAGAACTTCTTCTATAATCATAGCAAGGTCATTTCTAAGACTTTCTTCTACTTCATCTAAGTACATAAATACAGTAACGAATGGTGCTTGTCCGTTAGTTGTCATTAATGTAATAACCTGATACTGTAAAATCTGAACACCACGCTTGATTTCTTCTTTTACATTCTTTTCAGCAAGGGAATTAATCTGTTCTTCTGTTACTTCAATACCCTCATTTTTCATATTTTCAGCAACAATTTTTCTGTACTTTTTACGACTAATATCAACAAAAGGAGCAAGATGAGAAAGTGTAATACTCTGACCACCGTACTGTGAACTTGCTACCTGTGCAATAATCTGTGTTGCTACATTACAGGCTGTAGAAAAACTCTTTGGTTTTTCAATCATAGTTTCGCTTATAACTGTGCCATTTTGGAGCATATCCTCTAAGTTTACAAGGCAACAGTTGTGCATATGCTGTGCAAAATAATCTGAATCGTGGAAGTGAATTATACCGTCTTCGTGAGCTTTTACAACATCTTCTGGAAGTAAGAGACTTTTTGTAATATCCTTTGATACTTCGCCAGCCATATAGTCACGCTGTACACTATTTATAGTAGGATTTTTATTAGAATTTTCCTGCTTTACTTCCTCATTAGCACACTCAATAAGGCTCAAAATCTGGTCATCTGTAGTATTTGCTTTTCTAACTAAAGCTCTCTTATATCTGTATGTAATGTACTTTCTAGCAACAGAAAAATGCTCTCTTTTCATAATCTCATCTTCTACGAGATTTTGTATTTCTTCAACATTTAAAGTTCTTGACATTGAAGAACATTCTTCCTCTACACTTTTAGTAATATCCTCTATTTCTTCTTTGGTAAGTCTTTCTATTTCAGGCACTTCAGTATTTGCCTTTTCAACAGCAGCAACAATCTTACTATTGTCAAAAACAACCTCTGTACCATTCCTTTTTATTATGTTCATATCTAACTTCCCTCTTTACTTTTTTAATTTCAAAATTTTCAGCACTAGATATTGTATCACAAACATTATCAAACCACAAGATATAGTTTGGAATTTTTAAAAATATTAATTTTATTAAGCCTATAATTTATTTTCTGTGTATTACTTGCTTTTTTGGTAAATATACTTTAATATAGAGTTAGAAGTATTGTTTTTTCCATTTATAACCTTATTTTGCAATATGTAAATGAAATTTTTTAAGGAGGAAGTTATGGCTGATAGAACAAATTATATCGAAAATATATTACGACTTTCTCAGGTTGACTTTAAATATCTTAATTATGATGCCATATTCTCTGATGAAACAGAAAATTATCGTTATCCATCTGTTCCTGTATCAGGAAAAAATTTTACTATAACTCTAAGAGTTGGCAAAGATAATATTGATAGTGCATATATATGCTATGGCTGTTGTTATGTAAAAATGCAGAAAAATCATTCAACAGATTTTTTTGATTATTACGAAGGTACTTTCATATGTGATAGTGAACCTATGAACTACTATTTTCAGATAATATGTGACGGTCGCACCTATTTTTATAACAAAGCCGGTGTTGTAAAGGATATAAACAGCGAATACAATTTCACTATTTTACCTGATTTTAGCACACCTAGTTGGGCAAAAGGTGCTGTAATGTATCAAATATATGTTGACCGATTTTACAACGGGGATAAGTCAAATGATGTAGTTACAAATGAATATGAATATTTAGGTTTAAAATCCAAACACATTGAAGACTGGGACACTCCTTTAGAAAATATGGATGTCTGTAACTTCTACGGCGGAGATTTACAGGGTGTTATTGATAAAATGGACTATCTTTCAGATTTAGGCATTGACGCAATATATTTTAATCCTATATTTGTTTCTCCTAGTAATCACAAATATGACATACAGGATTATGAACATATTGACCCTCACTACGGTGTTATAGTTACAAAAACAGGCAGTCCTCTTTCTAACGAGGACAAAGACAATAAAAATGCTACTTTGTATATAGCAAGAACTACCGACCCTAAAAATTTAGAGGCAAGTGACCAGCTTTTAGCAAAGTTAATTGGTATTGCTCATAGTAAAGATATAAAGGTTATACTTGACGGTGTATTTAATCATTGTGGAGCTTTTAATAAATGGCTTGACAGAGAGGGTTTTTATGAAAAAAACGGCTATCCAGTAGGTGCTTATGCCTCTGAAAATAGCCCTTATCACAATTTTTTCAACTGGACTGGCGGACAATGGCCTAATAACGAACATTATTCCAGTTGGTGGGACCACCCTAACCACCCAAAACTTAATTATGAACATTCTGACGAGTTATACACATATATAATGAATATTGCTCGTAAATGGGTATCTCCACCTTATAATGCCGATGGTTGGCGACTTGATGTTGCTGCTGATTTAGGTCTTAGTAAGGAATTTAATATGAAATTCTGGAGAGATTTTAGAAAAGTAGTTAAAAATGCTAATCCTAATGCTGTTATTATTGCTGAACACTATGGCGACCCTAAGGATTGGCTTATGGGTGACCAATGGGATACTGTAATGAACTATGACGCCTTTATGGAGCCTATTACATGGTTCTTAACAGGTATGGAAAAGCATAGTGAAAAGGCTGATATACACAAATACAATAATGCTGGAGATTTTGAGGCATCTATGCGATATTATACCTCTCGTTTCAGTAATGAAAGTCTTAATGTTGCTATGAATCAGCTTTCAAACCACGACCATTCAAGATTTTTAACACGAACAAATAGAAAAACTGGCAGACTTCATACCTCTGGCACATTTGAGGCAGATACAGGCATAAACTTAGGAATAATGAAAGAAGCTATTACTTTCCAAATGACTTGGCCTGGTGCTCCAACAATATACTATGGCGATGAAATTGGTATGACTGGCTGGACAGACCCAGACAATAGGCGTCCATTTCGTTGGAACGATATGAATGAAGATATTCTTTCCTACCACAAATGCCTTATTAATATAAGACATTCTCGTGAAATTTTCAAAAGCGGTTCTTTAGACTATCTTTATATGGGATATGGTCTTATATGCTACGGAAGATGGAATAAAAATGACTATGGAACAGTAATATTAAACAATCAGTATAAAGCAACAGATATATCTGTTCCAGTATGGCGTTTAGGGGCAAAAAACGGCGATACTATGATTAGCCTTGTAATAAGTAATATGACAACTTTTGTCCAAAATAACACAGTTTACATTGTTAAAAACGGATGTATAAAAGTTTCACTTCCACCTTTTAGCAGTTGTGTTATAGCAAAGAAAATATAATTCATTAAATAAAAAAAACAGCTTTGGTTTTGTAAAAAATCCAAAGCTATTTTTATTGCAAAGATAAAAGCAAATGACATCTCATTTGCTTTTAAAAAATACAGAACGCAGTATATTATAGTTAATCAACCCAAGGCCCTTAACTGATAGATATTATATCATACCATTTTTTGTCAGTCAATATAATTTCTGTCTTTTTAAAAAATTTTACAAAAATTATACAAATTTAATGATATGATAATCTATCAATATTAGTTTAAACCATACAAGACCCTAGGTCAATCCAAAAGTTAATACCTTTTTCGACAATAGTATACACAATTTTAGCCATATAATAACCAACCTATATTTCCCATATTTTCCCAATTATATTTATAGACAACAAAAAAAGATGCACTTCAAAGAAATGCACCTTTTCTATATTCATATAGTCATAATTAGTCAACTGTAACAACAGTTTTCTTGTCGTAAGAACCACAAGACTTACAAACTCTATGAGGCATCATCAACTCACCGCACTTGCTGCAAGCAACTAATGTTGGAGTAGAAATCTTCCAACTCTGAGCCTTTCTCTTGTCTCTCTTAGACTTAGACATTTTTCCCTTAGGACAAATTGACATCTTTTACACCTCCTCATCATCATCTTTAAAAAGAGTTAACAACTTTTCAAATTGTGGATTTATATAACCTCTGTCACAGCCACAATCGCCTTCGTTGAGATTATGCCCACATTTAGGACACAAGCCCTTGCAATGGTCGGAACACTCTGCTTTCATTGGCATATTAAGCATAATGTCAGCAATAACAGCCGGCTTTAAATCGACAGTCTTATCTGAAAGTTCCCAAAACTCTTTTTCAGAATCGACATCCTCGGAGAAGACCTCGTTCATATTCAAATCAAGCTGGGCTTCAAAAGCACTAAGACATTTGTCACAATTCAAGCTTAAAACGGCAGCAATCTCGCCTTCCACAACGCAGTTTCTGTCAACACGCTGCACAGTACCAGTAACTTTTACCTTACAAGGAACATCTCCACCACTTCTAGGAATGGTAATTTCTTCCTCAAAAGCAAAGTCCATAGGCTCTAGTGCAAGATTTTTAACATTAATAAGCATAACAAACACCTCTGTTCCGTCAGAATAGTGTGTCTATCCGATATGTCAAGGAAAACTCCTTAACACACATCAAACGATATTATACAGCTTTTTATAAAATTTGTCAAGTAATTTTTTACTTTGAAAGTAATTCCATTGTATCCTGAGCAATCATTAATTCTTCGTCAGTAGGAATGATGAAAGTCTTCATTGTGCTACCTTCGCCAGTAAAGTCTACATCGCCTCTAAGCTTATTCTTTTCTGGGTCAATCTTAACACCAAGACATTCAAGATATTCACAAATAGCAGCTCTGTGACCTGCATTGTTTTCGCCAATACCAGCTGTGAATACGATAGCGTCACAACCACCAAGAGCGATAACATAAGAACCAATGTACTTAGCAATCTGGTATCTGAACATATCAAGACCAAGCTTTGCTCTTTCGTTACCTTCGTTCATAGCAGCTTCAGCATCTCTGAAGTCACTAGAAATACCAGTAATACCTAAAAGACCAGACTTCTTGTTCATAATAGTATCAATTTCATCTGGAGTAAGGTTTTCCTTCTTCATAAGGTAAGGAACGATAGCTGGGTCGATGTCACCACATCTAGTACCCATTTCGAAACCTGCAAGTGGAGTAAGACCCATAGAAGTATCAATACACTTGCCGTCCTTAACAGCAGCAATAGAAGAACCATTACCTAAGTGGCAAGTGATTACTCTGCTGTGTTCTGGGTTGCCTAACATTTCGATAGCTCTCTTAGAAACATATCTGTGGCTTGTACCGTGGAAACCATATCTTCTTACATTGTACTTTTCATAGTATTCGTATGGAAGTGGGTACATATAAGCCTTTGGAGGCATAGTCTGGTGGAAAGCTGTATCGAAAACAGCTACATTCTTAACACCTGGCATTAATTCTTCACAAGCTTCGATACCCATAAGGTTAGCTGGGTTGTGGAGAGGACCAAGGTCAGCACATTCAGCAACAACCTTCTTAACTTCTTCAGTAACAACACAAGATTCTGTGAAGAACTTGCTACCATGAAGTACTCTATGACCAACACCATTGATTTCGCTAAGGTCAGCGATTACACCACATTCTGGGTCAACAAGCTTGTCCATAACTAACTTAATAGCTTCGCTATGGTTTTTGAGTGGCTGTTCGAAAACATACTTATCCTTTGCCTTGCCTGCTGGCTTATGCTGAAGATTAGAACCGTCAATACCAATTCTTTCAACAAGACCCTTTGCAAGAACATCATTATTATCCATATTGTATAACTGGTACTTTAAAGATGAGCTACCACAGTTAATAACAAGAATTTTCATTGTTTTTCTCCTTTATAGAAAATTATAAAATATATTTATACGGTGTGGAAATGTTTATGTAAAACAAAATCAAGTATCACCGTTTTTAATACAAATACTAAATTAAGCTAACTGAGCCTGTACTGCTGTCATAACAACAACACCTACGATATCATCAGCGAAACAACCTCTTGAAAGGTCATTAACAGGCATTGAAAGACCCTGTAAAACTGGACCATAAGCATTTGCCTTAGCTAATCTCTGAACTAACTTGTAACCAATGTTACCAGCTTCAAGACTAGGGAATACTAATGTGTTAGCATGACCAGCAACCTTGCTGTTTGGAGCCTTAGCAGCTGCAACACTAGGAACGATAGCAGCATCAAGCTGTAATTCACCGTCAATAGCAACATCAGGATACTTTTCCTGTGCAATCTTAACAGCGTCAGCAACCTTAGTTACATCGTCAGACTTTGCACTACCCATAGATGAGAATGAAAGCATAGCAACCTTAGCTGTACCACCAGTAAATGCTTCAAAAGATTCAGCAGAAAGACCAGCAATTTCAGCAAGCTTTTCAGAATCAAGAGTAGGGTTTACAGCACAATCAGCAAATACGAATACGCCGTCATCACCAAATTCACAATCAGGTACTTCCATTAAGAAGAAACCAGAAACAGAGCTGATACCAGGCTTAGTCTTTAATAACTGTAAAGCTGGACGAATAGTGTTACCAGTTGAATGGCAAGCACCAGAAACAGCACCGTCAGCATCGCCACACTTACACATAAGGCAAGCATAGTACATATAATCTTCTTCCATCATCTTCTGAGCAGATTCAGCAGTTACGCCCTTCTTAGCTCTTAATTCAACGAACTTGTCAATATACTTCTGCTTGTTAGGGTCATTAAATGGGTCAACAATAGTTGCACCAGAAATGTCAAAACCCTTGCTATTTTCAGCAATTTCTTCAGGTGTACCGATGATAATAAGATTTGCAAGACCTTCCTTTAAAATCTTTTCAGCGGCTTCAAATGTTCTCTTATCCATAGACTCAGGTAAAACAATAGTCTTCTTGTCAGCCTTTGCCTTAGCCTTTAAGCTATCTAAAATACTCATATTTTTTCTCCTTTCAGAATTGAAAACTCGGAGTAGCCTACTCCTACATATTCTCAATTATACCCCTATTAACAAAATTTCACAATATGTTTTTCAAAAAAAATTGTAATTTTTTTATAGTTTTGTTATAATTGTAGAAAATATAATGGGATTTAAAAAATAGTTATGCGTTTTTCCCATATGGGGTTATTTTAAGAGGAGTTGGTTGGCTATGAATACGGCTATAATTGCAGAATACAATCCTTTCCATAAAGGACATTTATACCATATTAACAAAACAAAAGAAAAAACCGGTGATAGTAGTATTATAGTCATAATGAGTGGCAATTTTACTCAAAGAGGCGAGCCAGCTATTTTGGATAAGGTTTTAAGAACAAAAATGGCACTTTTAAACGGTGTAGATATGGTTCTTGAACTTCCTGTGGAATATGCTACTGGTTCAGCTGATGTTTTTGCCTTTGGTGCAATAGATATTATAAACAAAAGTAACTTTATTGATACACTTTCTTTTGGTTCTGAATCTGGGGATATTACTGCTTTTTCAGACATTGCAGATGTTTTGAACACAGAACCTGAGGAATTTAAAACTCTTTTAAAAATGGAACTTGGAAAAGGTGCATCTTATCCTGTAGCACGAGCTTTGGCATTAAGCAGCTACCTAAACAGAGATATTTCATTTTTAAATAATCCCAACAATATATTAGCCCTTGAATATACCAGAGCTTTAAAGCGTACAGAAAGCCCTGTTTGGCCTTGTACTATACAAAGAGTAGTTTCAGAATACAATTCAGAAGAAATGACAGGCAGTATTTCTTCAGCATCTGCTATAAGAAAAGCATTTTCCGATGAAAATATAGAAGAAGCCCTTTCAGCACTACCTGAAAGCTGCGGAGAAATACTGGTTAAAGAATTAAAATCTGTACCAGTCATTGACGATTACTCCTCTGCCCTCCACTACATTCTCAGAACAAAGTCAGCTGAAGAAATATCACAATATGCTGATATTACAGAGGGTTTGGAAAATAGAATTATTAACAATATGGGGCAAAAGCCAATAAGTGAAATCATTAATATAATTAAAACAAAAAGATATACCTATACTAAACTACAACGAGCTATTCTCCATATTATTTTAAATATAAAGAAAGCCGACCAAAATATGAACGAAGGTGTTCAGTATATACGAGTTTTAGGCTTTAGAAAAGAAAAGGAACATTTATTAACAGAACTTTCTCAAAAATCATCTGTTCCTGTAATAACAAATGCTAAAACTGCCGAAGACTATCTCCATAAAGAAATTATGGCAACAGATTTGTACTATATGATAACAAATGGAGAAAAAGGCAAAGAATATACTAACCCTATAGTTGTGTTGTAATATGGATAAGAAAACATTTGCCGAAAGACTAGCACAGTTACGCACAGAAAAAGGTATTTCTGCTCGTGATATGAGCCTTTCAATAGGTCAAAGTCCAAATTATATAACAAGTATAGAAAGTGGTAGAAATTTGCCATCTATGACAGCTTTCTTTTATATTTGTGAATATCTCCATATTACTCCTGTAGAATTTTTTGACACCGAAAATATAAATCCTAAAAAAATACAGAGCTTTTAGGTCTAATTAAAAATCTCAATAGTGAAGACATAGATATAATTATTACTTTAATAAAAAGACTAAAGAAATAAAAAACTGCTTTATACAAACATCAAGTCTGTGTAAAGCAGTTTTTATTATACTTCAATATTTTATTTATCTAATGTAGGTATTTCTGTATCGTCTGTACCCTCAAGATTATTAAGCCATTTCTTAGTTTCCTTAGCAATAAGACCAGAAGTAAACACAAGAGCAATAATATTTGGAATAGCCATAAGGGCATTGAAAATGTCTGAAAGACTCCAAACAATATCAAGCTCAATAACAGGACCTAATAATATAACAAATACAAATATAATCTTAAAGAAGATTGTAGCTCTCTTACCAAATAAATATTCAGCACATCTTTCACCATAATAACTCCAACCTAAAACAGTTGTGTAAGCAAAAGTAATAATACCAAATACTAATATAATTGAGCCAAGAACAGGTATCTGTGAAAAGGCAGCTGTAGTCATCTGACCACCATTCTGAATACTGCTCATATTAATATCTGGATTTTTCATAATTGTTGTTACAAGTGTAACACCTGTAATAAGACAAACAACTACTGTATCCCAAAAAGTACCTGTTGATGAAATTAAAGCCTGTCTTACAGGGTTCTTAGTCTTTGCAGCAGCTGCAACAAGAGGAGCAGAACCAAGACCGGATTCATTTGAGAACAAACCCCTTGCTATACCATATTGGGCAGCAGTAATAGCACCTCGACCTACTAAACCACCGGCAACAGCACCAGGAGTGAAAGCAAGGTGAAGAATAGCCTTAATACCTGGAATTATGTAGTCATAGTTCATACCTAAAATTACAAAACAGCCTATAACATAGCAAGCAGCCATAGTTGGAACAAGTTTTTCACAGACTATTGCTATTTTCTTAATACCACCAATAATAACGAAGGCAGTAATAACTGCAAGCACAATACCGATTGCTATAGGTGGAATTTTAATGAAAGTAACATTTGAAGTTACAATTTCTGAAATTGCATTAACCTGTACCGCACTACCAATACCAAATGATGCAAGAAGTGCAAAAAGTGCAAAGAGCATACCAAGCCATTTCATATTGAGACCACGCTCAAGAACATACATAGCACCACCAAGCATACGGCCATCTCTACTCTTTACTCTATACTTAATAGAAATAAGAGATTCTGCGTACTTTGTAGCAATACCAAATATACCAGTAATCCAGCACCAGAATACTGCACCAGGGCCACCTGCTGCAATTGCAGTTGCAACGCCTACAATATTTCCCGTTCCAACTCTTGCCGCAACCGTCAAAGCAAATGCTTCAAATGATGTGGAGGATTCACTATCTGCACTCTTTTCAAAAACGCTATTCACCATTTGTTTTAAGTATCGAACTTGAAATCCCTTTAAGCCAACAGTATAGAGAAGTCCAACAAAAATGGAAATATAAATTAACGGGCTGCTCCACAAAACGGTGTCAAAAAAATTTAAAATGCTGGTAAGTACTTCCATACCAATCTCCCTTTCTCCTCTGTATTCAGTAAATTACACTTCTGGTTTCAATGCTTTATGAATCCGTTCCATACATTCTACAATCATACTTCTTGGACTGGCCATATTAATTCTTTCAAAGCCCTTTCCCTCATCTCCAAAAATATAACCTTCATCCAAGGCAACCTTCGCACTCTCGTGCATAAGCTTCTCCAGCTTTTTCTCATCATTGCAATATGCTCTGAAATCCAACCATATTAAATACGTTCCCTGTGTATCTGACATCGTAACTTCAGGCATATTTTTCTGAAGGAAATCATGTACATAAGCAATATTTTCATCAATATCCTCCCGAACCTGATCAAGCCATTCTTCCC
>ERZ772991.2469-NODE-2469-length-12593-cov-12.503988_pt1 | contig 12593 bp, 9 predicted proteins | sample MGYA00511128_ERZ772991 | MGnify/ENA primary metagenome ERZ772991 (study PRJEB29015, sample SAMEA2737655) | human gut metagenome | biome: human gut; feature: human-associated habitat; material: faeces | place: China | collected 2012 ... | reverse complement strand
GCGGCATCATCACTGGTGAGGTCGGCTTCAACTTCTTCACCATCGTGGCTGCTGTGGTTCTGGTTGGCTTCATCTACCTGCTGGTCCGTCCCAACAAGTATGCTGGTGATAACGAGGTCAAAATCGACATCTCCAAGATCTAAAAGAACGCTTTGCACGGAAAGGGTGTGTTTTGTATGATGGAATTTCTCGCCGCGAACTTTAATTTGCCGACGATCATCGTGGGTGCTATCGTGTTTGGCGGTGTGGGCTGGATCACATGGCACTCCCACAAGCATGGCGGCGGCTGCAGTGGGTGCAGCGGCTGCGGCGAAGGCGGCTGCAATGGCAGCTGCAGCGGTTGCAGCGGCTGTCACTGAGCATTGAAATGATCCGCAAAGGGCGCGGGCTGGAACATTCGGCTCGCGCCCTTTTTTCAGAAACAAAAAGTTAGCTTTGGATAACATTGGAAAATCTATCAGAAAAGAGAGTGATCGGCATGGAACTGACGTCGGCGCATCTGCGCTATCTGCTGGCGATCTACGAAGTCTCACAGACCCATCTGGATATCAGCTCCCGCAGCATTGCCGAAAAGCTTGGCGTGACCAAGCCCTCGGTGGTGCGTATCATGAATCTGCTCATGGAGCGCGGCATGATCGTAAAGGAGCACTACGGCAAGATCTATATGACAGACCGTGGCATCTGGGTGGCAAAACAGGTGGATCGGGAGCTGAAAACGATCCTGACCCATTTCCCGCCGGTCAGTGAGCCGCTGAGCGAAGAAGAGCGCTTTACCGCTGCCCTTGCCATGACCAGTGCACTGCCGGAGCGCATCTTTACCGGCGAATATGAGCGTCTGTTTGGCAGTGATGCAGAAAAAGCAGAAACGGAGAAAGCCCAGTGATCAACAAAAAATTGCTGTCCTTTGACCGCGGTGCGCTGCGGTATGTGGGAGCCAATGTGGCTTTCCAATGGCTGGGGATGCTGTGCAACGTGATCTTTGTGCGGACCATTGCCCGGCTGGTGGGCGCAGCCTTTGCGGGCAGCCTGACCAGTGCACAGCTGTGGCAGAACCTTGTGCTCTGCCTTGCCACGGTGCCCATGCGCTTTGCCTTTACCATGCTGGCATCGGCCATGAGCGATCAGGCTTCCAAGGATGTCAAGCGCACCCTGCGCAGCAGCATCTACGCAAAGCTTGCCCGCCTTGGCCCCAACTACACCGAGACGGCGGCCACCAGCGAGGTGGTGATGCTGGCCAGCGAAGGTGTGGAGCAGATCGACACCTACTTTGCAAAATACCTGCCGCAGCTGCTTTACAGCCTGCTGGCACCCGTTACCCTGTTTGTGCTGCTGGTGGGTGTGCACGCACGGTCGGCCATCATCCTGCTGTGCTGCGTGCCGCTGATCCCCATGTCCATTGTGGCAGTGCAGAAGTTTGCCAAAAAGCTGCTGGCGAACTACTGGGGCGAATACACCACCCTTGGCGACAGCTTCCTTGAGAACATTCAGGGCCTGACCACCCTGAAAATTTATCAGGCCGACGGCTGGAAGCACGAGCAGATGAACGCGCAGGCTGAGCGCTTCCGCAAGATCACCATGAAGGTGCTCACCATGCAGCTGAACTCGGTGACACTGATGGACCTGATGGCTTACGGCGGTGCGGGCCTTGGCATCATCAGCGCGGTGGCTGCATTTGCGGAAGGCCGGCTGACCCTGACCGCCACATTGACCATCGTGCTGCTGGCGGCGGACTTTTTCCTGCCGCTGCGGCTGCTGGGCAGCTACTTCCACATTGCCATGAACGGTGCCGCTTCGGCAGAGAAGATCTTCAAGCTTCAGGCAGCGGAAGAGCCTGCCGATGGTGACCGCGTGCCCGGAGAGAATACGACTCTGAAGCTTGAGCATGTCACCTTTGGCTACGAGAAGGACCGCACCATCCTGAACGATGTCTCCTTTACCATTCCGCAGGGCAGTTTTGTCTCGCTGGTGGGTGAGAGCGGCTGCGGCAAAAGCACCATTGCAGCGCTGCTGTCCGGCAGCCGCACCGGCTATACCGGCAGCGTGACGCTGGGCGGCGTGCCGGTGCAGGAGCTGCAGCAGGAACAGCGTCTGCGCACCCTGACGCTGGTGCCCCACAACGCCGCCATCTTCAAGGGCACGGTGGAGAGCAACCTGCGCATGGCAAAGCCGGACGCGGACGAGGCACAGCTCTGGGCGGCATTGGAACAGGTGAATCTGGCCGATTTCTGCCGCAGCCAGAACGGCCTGCAGACCGCTCTGCATGAGGGCGGCAGCAATCTTTCCGGCGGCCAGCGCCAGCGCCTTGCCATGGCGCGGGCTCTGCTGCATGATACGCCCATCTACCTCTTCGACGAGGCTACCTCCAACGTGGATGCCGAGAGCGAGAACGACATCATGCAGGCCATCCACAGTCTGGCCGGAAAAAAGACGATTATCCTGATCTCCCACCGTCTGGCAAACGTGGTGCACAGCGACTGCATCTATGCAATGAGCAATGGCCGTGTGATCGAGCAGGGCACCCACGCCGAATTGCTGGCCCGGCAGGGGGCTTACAGCCGCCTGTATCTGGCACAGCGGCAGCTGGAAACACTGGAAGAGGAGGATGCCTGATATGAATAAAATCAATCGCCGCAGCCCCTTTGCCATTGTGGGACGGCTTATCGTACTGGTAAAGCCCATGCTGCCCGTTATGCTGGCAGCGATCGTGATGGGGGTGGCAGGCCATTTCTGCGCCACCTTTATTACGATCTTCGGCGGCTTTGGCATCCTGCGTGCGCTGGGGCTTGCAAGCCCGGTGGGGACCGTGGGCACGGCCTTTGCCTGCATTCTGGTGTTTGCGCTGCTGCGCGGCGTTCTGCGCTACGCAGAGCAGGCATCCAACCACTATATCGCCTTCAAGCTGCTGGCCCTGATCCGCGATAAGGTGTTCGGTGCCTTGCGCCGTCTGACCCCTGCAAAGCTGGAAGGCCGTGACCGCGGTGACCTGATCTCGCTCATCACCGCCGATATCGAAGCGCTGGAGGTGTTCTATGCCCACACCATTTCGCCCATCTGCATCGCGTGCATCTGCGTCATCGGCATGACGGGCTTTGTGGGCAGCTGGCACATCCTGCCTGCGCTGGTGCTGCTGGCGGGCTATCTGCTGGTGGGCGTGGCCCTGCCGGTGTGGAGCGCAAAGCGCGGCGACCGTGCCGCCCGGGAGTACCGTCAGGCACTGGCCGATACCAACAGCTATGTGCTGGAAAGCCTGCGCGGCCTGAAGGATACCCTGCAGTATCAGGACACCGCAGCCCGTGCCGAGGGCATCACGGCCCACAGTGAGACGCTGGGCGAAAAGCAGAAGGCCCTCAAGTACCGCGAGGGCCTGACCGTGGCCCTGACCAATACCCTGATCCTGCTCACGGTGCTGGCCGTGCTGGGCACCAGCCTGAGCCTTTACCAGAGCGGAAAACTGGGTGCCGAGGGGGTGCTGGTGTGCACCCTTTCGGCCCTGAGCTCCTTTGGCCCGGTGGTGGCACTGGCAAACCTTGGTGTGGGCCTGACGCAGGTGTTCGCCAGCGCCGACCGTGTTCTGGACCTGCTGGAGGAAGAGCCTGTCACTGCGGATGTGACCGACGGCACAGACACCGCCTTTGCGGGTGCTGCGGCAGAGCATGTGAACTTTGCCTATGCCGAGGAAGAGATCCTGCATGACCTGAGCCTGACCATTCCGGAAAAGAAGATCGTGGGCATCACGGGCCGTTCGGGCAGCGGAAAGTCTACCTTCCTGCGGCTGCTGATGCGGTTCTGGGATGTGTCCGGCGGCAGCATCCGCTTTGGAGAACAGGACATCCGCCGGGTGAACACCGCCGCCCTGCGTGCGCAGGAGAGCCTTGTGACCCAGGAGACCGAACTGTTCGATGACACCATCGAGAACAACATCCGCATAGCAAAGCGGGATGCCACCCGGGAAGAGGTGGAAGCGGCCTGCAAAAAAGCTGCACTGGATGGCTTCATCCGCAGCCTGCCCAAGGGCTATGACACCCCGGTGGGTGAGCTGGGCGGTGCCCTTTCCGGCGGCGAGCGTCAGCGCATCGGTGTGGCGCGTGCGTTCCTGCACGATGCACCGTTTCTGCTGCTGGACGAGCCTACCTCCAATCTGGACAGCCTGAACGAGGGGGTCATCCTCAAGGCTGTGCGGGCAGAGTGCAAAGACAAAACGGTGCTGCTGGTCTCCCACCGAAAGTCTACCATGGCGGCGGCAGACATCAGCTTTTCGGTAGAAAGCGGCCGCCTGAGCTGAAAACGGGTTCTACAAAGAAACAGCCGGTCTCCTGCGCGGAGACCGGCTGTTTTTGGTCATAGAGAATTACTGGATCGCATTCAGGATCTGCTGTGCAATGTACTTGTGGCCTTTGACGGTGGGGTGGCCGTCCGCAGCGGTCTGGGTGCGGGGAATGTCCACATAGATCAAGCCTTCCTGTGCGGCAAGGTCTTTGGCAAAGCGGTTCAATTTGCTGAAATAGCGGTTCCATGCGGGCAGCAGAGGCACGGGGTTGGTGTAACCCAGCAGCACGATTTTGGCATCCGGGTTCAGTGCGCGGATACCGGCCACGATCTGCGGCAGGCTGGCGGTCACATTGGTATAGGCCTGATCGCAGATCTCATCCATGCCGCGGAACAGCAGGCGGTTGGTGGCGCGGCTCTCGTCAAAGGTAAGGGTCATACGGTTCAGCGCTTCGAGGAAGAGCCCCAGCTTCTGGAAGTTGAAATCACGCAGGGCACCGCTGACCATCAGTGCGGCAAGCTGCTCGCTCTTCCAGTTGGTGGCCTCGCCCAGACCCACGATGCAGGGCACCAGCGCGTCGTTGGAGCCGATCTGGATGGAAATGATATCGGCCTTGCGCAGATACTCCTGATATTCCGGGTAGACGTAATATGCGCCGGAAGCCTGATTCATCTTGGGCATGGCGCTGTTCTGCACCATATCCAGCATGTCAGGGCTCATCAGGCCGGGCAGGCCCAGATTGATGGCGTGCTGGCGGTCCAGCCCAAGGCCCTTGCCCACAAGGGCGGTGTAGCATTGGGAAGGGTAGCCCTCAAAGTTCGGCTGCAGATCGTAGCCGATCTGGGCGATGTTGTATTTCATATCGGCAAGGCCGACACCGGAGGTGATGCTGTCGCCCAGCGCCACATAGGTGAGCTGCTGCTCCGGTTCGCCGGCTGTCTGGGCATCGGCGGGCAGGGCGGTCTCCTGCTCGGCAGGCGCTGCGGTCTGCTCCTGCTGCACCTCTGCTGCTTCGGCGGCAGGCAGCTCCGTCTGTTCGTCGGCAGCAAATGCAGGCATGGCCAGCAGCACAAGCGCTGCCGCTGCGGCCAGAAAGCTGGCAAACTTTTTGTTTTTCATTGTAATTCCTTCTTTCCGGAATGACTGCACCTGTGCGGCACAGCTGTTGTCTCTATGATAAAATGGAAAGTAAAAATTGTCAACTGACAAAATTCAAAAAATTGCGGCCATCGCTGCGTCCGTATTCTGCAGTTTCTTCCATACAAAAAAGCTCTCCCTTTCGGGAGAGCTCAGTGTCTGAAAAATTACAGGGTGAAGTTCAGAATCAATAATCGCGGGGAGTAATCTCTTCTTCCAGCTTGCGGTAGTCCACCTTGCCAACAGGGGTAAAGGGCATTTCGGAGATGAACTTGTAGCCCACCGGCTGCACATACTCCGGCAGCTCTTCCTTGCACAGCTGGCGCAGTTCCCGCACGATCTGGCGCTTTTTCTTGTCGCCTTCCGGGTCCAGCACCACGTAGACGAAGGGCAGGCGGCCCTGCACATGGTCCTTATCGGTGCAGCCCACCACCGAGCATTGATGCACGGCCGGGTGGCGGCTGATGACGTTCTCGATCATGGACGGGAACACCTTGAAGCCATCGTGACGGATGATCATGCGCTTGATGCGGGAATCCAGATACACAAAGCCGTCCTCGTCCATGTAGCCGACATCGCCGGTGTGTGCCCAGATCTGGCCGTCTGCATGGCGGCGCAGGATCATGTCTGTCTCCTCGGGCTTATTGTAGTAGCCCTTCATGACGGTGGGGGTGCAGATGCAGATCTCGCCGCGCTCACCGATGGGCAGTTCGGTCTCGGTGCCAGGCTCAAAAATGGACACCACCGTGTTCAGCATGGGAATGCCCACGCTGCCGGGCTTGGTCACGTTGCCGGCGGCAACGGTAGCGGCAGAGGCGACCTCGGTCATGCCGTAGCCCTTGGCCAACGGATATTCCACGTTGTGCGCCTTCAGGAACTCGTTCACAGTCAGCTCAGCGCCCAGCGGCAGCGAGTCGCCGCCGGCGGCATAGTTGCGGATGAAGGAGAGATCCTTCTTCTTCTTGAGCAGCGGAGAAGCTGCCATCTGCTGGTAGTGGGCCGGAACGCCGAACATGTGCTCGGGCTTGTGCTTCCAGATCAGTGCGCCCAGCTTGTCGGGGTCCAGATTGGGGATGATGACGACGTGCAGGCCCATGACCAGCGGCATGTGCACGCCGCAGGCATAGCCGTAGGCAATGAACGGAGGCATGACGTTCATCAGCTTCTGGCCGCGGCAGAACAGGTTGCTCTGGGCGATGAATTCGTGGGCCAGAGAGTTAAAGCTGTCGTCGGTCAGCATAACGCCCTTGGGCGAACCGGTGGTGCCGCCGGTGTGCACCACCACGCAGGCGTGCTGCGGATCGTAGGGTTCGGCGTTCATGCTCTGATCCTTGCCCTGTGCAATAAAGTCCTTCCAGTGGATCACGTTGGACTTGTAGCGGTTCTTATCGGGGTTGGTCAGCTTGTAGCCGACGGCCAGATGCAGCGGCAGAGAGTCTGCGGGGCTGATGACCAGAACGCGCTCCACATTGGTGCGCTTTTCTGCCTTGTGGCAGCGCTCATAGGTCACATTCAGGCAGATCAGCAGGCGGGAATCTACCTCTTCGATGTACTCGTGGATGCCCTCAACGCTGTAGCGCGGGTCCACCAGATTCAGCGTTGCGCCGATCATATCGACAGCGTAGAAGGCATAGATCACCTCGGGGGTCATCACGCTGACGACGGTGATGATGTCGCCCTTTTTCACGCCGAGAGCACGGAAGGCGGCAGCGGTTTTCTTGACATTCACAAAGAGGTCTGCAAAGGTGAATTTGCGGCCATAATACTCCAGAGCGGTCTCGCTCAGATGGTTCTTGTTCTGATGGCAGAGATACTCAAAGGCGCTGCACTTGGGCAGGGGCATGTCGATGTATTTCTGGTCATAGTACTTCAGCCAGGGCTTCGCAGTGGACGCATAGAGCGGTTCACGCTGTTCAGTAGTCATAGAATAAAGTCCTCTTTTCTTTCTTCTTCTTTTTATTGCCAAAAGCCGACAGCTTCGCAAAGAAGATGAAAGCCGCCGGTCAGAACACGCTAATAACTCAAAAATCAGAATCAATGATGCAGATTCTATTGTAGTGGAGCTGCCGGAGAATGTCAAGAAATAAACTTTGAATGTTGCGTAAAAGAGCCGTAAAACAACGATTCAGCCCGAAATGTTGGGGGGTCAGCGCGGCAGCCACTGCTCGGCTTCGGCAGCGCTGCACAGTACAAAATGCTCAGGCCGCAGTTCGCGCCACTGGGGGGCCTCTCTGGAGTAGTCGTGCATGGCGGGGTCGTACACCAGCAGCTTTTTCTGCCGCTCCCGGCGGGGGTCTGGCATGGGAATGGCGGAAAGCAGGCTGCGGGTATAGGGGTGGATGGCGTGGGCTGTCAACTCTTCGGCCCCGGCCAGCTCCACGATGCGGCCCTTGTGGATGACGGCGATGCGGTCGGAGATGTAGCGCATCACGGAAAGATCGTGGGCGATGAACAGATAGGTGATGCCGCGTTCCTTCTGCAGGCGGCGCAGCAGGTTCAGCACCTGTGCACGGATGGACATATCCAGTGCGCTGATGGGCTCATCGGCAACGATGAACTCCGGCTCCACGATCAGGGCCCGGGCAATGCCGATGCGCTGGCGCTGTCCGCCGGAAAATTCGTGCGGGAAGCGGGAGGCAAATTCCGGCAGCAGACCCACGTCCAGCAGAGCCTGACGCACCTTTTCCTCCTGCTGGGCGGTGGAAAGATCAGGCCGGACGTTCTGCAGGCCTTCGCCCACGATGTAGCTCACTTTGGCGCGCTCGTTCAGCGAGGACTGCGGGTCCTGAAAGATCATCTGGATCTCTTTGATGATCTGCCTGTCCAGCTGGCGGGAAATTCTGCCGTTGATCTTCTGGCCTTTATAAAGGATCTCGCCGCCGGAGGTGGGCAGAATGCGCAGGATGGCGCGGCCAATGGTAGTTTTGCCGCTGCCGCTTTCGCCTACAAGACCGAAGGTCTCGCCCTTATAAATTTTAAAGTTGGCATCCTGCACAGCTTCATATGCTTTTTTGCCGGAGCCGTAGGTTACGTTCAGGTGGTTCACTTCCACAAGAACTTCGCGTTCATTTTCCATCTTACAGCCCCTCCTCTCGCAGCATTTTTACCGCAGCAGGCGGCTCGATCTTGGGTGCCCGGGGGTCCAGCAGCCATGTTTTGGCCTTGTGGGTGGGCGTTACCTCAAAGTAAGGCGGGCGCTTGACAAAATCGATCTTCAGCGCCTGCGGGTTGCGGGGTGCAAAAGCATCACCGCGAATTTCCGCAAACAGGTTTGGCGGTGTGCCCACGATGTTGAACAGGTCCTCGCCCTTCACGCCCATCTGGGGCATACTGGAAAGCAGTGCCCATGTGTAGGGGTGGCGGGGATCGTAATAAATTTCGTCAGCAGTGCCGATCTCCACAATGTCGCCTGCGTACATCACAGCCACGCGGTCTGCAATGTTTGCCACAACGCCCAGATCGTGGGTGATCATGACGATGGTCAGATCGTACTTGAACCGCATTTCCTTCAAAAGCTGCAAAATCTGGGCTTGAATGGTCACGTCCAGTGCGGTGGTAGGCTCGTCGCAGATCAGGATCTTGGGGCTGCAGGCCACCGCAATGGCAATGACCACACGCTGGCGCATGCCACCGGAGAACTCGTGCGGGTACTGCTTAAAGCGCTTTTCCGGGTCAGAGATGCCCACATCCCGCAGGTATTCCAGCGTTTTTTCCTTGGCGGCAGCACCCTTTAAGCCCTGATGCAGGGCAACGGCTTCCATGATCTGTGCCCCGATGGTCTTCAGCGGATTCAGGCTGGTCATGGGGTCCTGCATGACCATGGCGATCTCGCGGCCGCGTACCCGCAGCCAGTCCTTTTCGGTTCTGAGGTCAGAAAGGCGCAGCGGCTTGCCGTCCGCCATGCCGTAGTAATCAATGGTGCCGCTGGTAATGGAGCCGTTGGCATCCAGCAGGCCCATGAAGCTCTTGGTAAAAACGCTCTTGCCGGAGCCGCTCTCGCCTACGATGGCAAGCACCTCTCCCTGATAGAGGTCAAGATCGATGCCACGGATGGCGTGCAGCACTTTTCCACGCAGGTTGAACTGGATGTTGACATCTTTTGCGGAGAGAATGAGCTGGTTGTGTTCCATGATGTACCCTCCTTACTGCAGATGGTTCTTCGGGTCGGCGGCGTCCGAGAAGGCGTTGCCGATCAGATAGAACGCAATGGTAACAAAGCTCAGGATGAGGGTGGGGTACAGCAGCTGGTAGCGCAGCCCGCCCTGCATCATCACCTTGCGGCCATCATTGACCAGGTTGCCCAGCGAAGGCGTCTCCACCGAAAGCCCAAGGCCGATGTAGGTGATGAACACCTCGTTGCCAATGGCTTCCGGGATGGTGAGGGCCATGCGCAGCATGATGACCGAGACGAGGTAGGGCAGCAGGTTGCGCAGCACGATGCGGATGGTGGGCGTGCCGATGCAGCGGGAAGCCACATTATAATCCCGGTCGCGGATAATGAGGATCTGGTTGCGGATGAAGCGTGCCATTTCGATCCAGCCCTTGATGGCCATGCCAAGGACCATGGTCCAGATGCTGGGGGTGGCTACATAGGAAATGAGGATCAGCACGATGGCGGTGGGAATGTTATCGAAGATGTTGTACAGCTCGGTGAACACAAAGTCCAGCCCGCGCACGTAGCCCCACAGCACACCGGCGGTAATGCCCACCACAGCTTCGATGAGGGCCACGAAGAAGGCGATAGTCAGACTGGTGCGTGCACCGGCCCAGATGCGTGCCCACAGGTCCTGACCGATGGAGTTGGAACCCCAGATAAAGCCGTCCTGCCCGGGGGCGATGTTGCGGTACTGGATGCCGGTCACAGGGTCCACGGCGCACAGGTTCGGGTCTGCCTGACCGGGCAGGTGGGGCTGGATGAAGGCAAAGGCAACCACGACCACCAGCGCGATCAGCAGGGCCACGGCGAACTTGTTCTTGAAAAAGGCACGGAAGGTGCTGCCCCAGTAGCTGTAGTTGGAGCTGGCGGTGGCTTCGGCCTGTTCCTCACTGATAAAAGAAGACACCACCCGGGCATTCACCTGTCCTCCGGGAGCGAACTTCAGATAACCGCTTACAAAAAAGCCCTCTTCCTCCGCCACCCCGGGCCGGATTTTTCCTTCATCGGTCGTCCAGGTGCCATAACCTTCAATCGGCTGATCGAAAACAATCACAAAATAGTTGGCATATCCTTGGGGAACAGCCTGACTGGCATGCGTAGTATAGCCGACCACCTTGCGTTGTTCAGGAATGATCTTGATTTTGTTATGACTTTTATTCAGGTCCAGCACCACATAGGCATCTTTCCCTTCGGGATAGGTAAAACGCATAAATACCCCCCTTTCGGTCGGTGACATCTCGGCGGTAATCCGGTTGTCCAAAGTCACTTTGTAATAATGAGGCTGAGCGATCTCATCTTCATGACGGAAATGACGAAAGCGATTATGCTGGGGGACCTTCAATTCCCCCGATACCGGCATTAAAGAAAAAGCCGCATAATCATTCGCCCAGGGACTACATTGATGAGTCTGCCGGAATCCCCGGATAATATCCTCGGCATAACGATAAATAAAGCCATTCCGGTTTTCTCCGGTCTGGGGTGTCCAGAAATTCATTCCCCAAGGCATAGCTACTGCCGGATACGTATTTCCACGGCTCAATTCAAAAGAAGAATTGGTTCCTTGCAGGGTATTGACATATTTCACCCAATCTTTTCCGGCTGCCCCAGCCTCCGAAAAAAGGCACAATAATGCCCCTATCACAATCCATTTCAGTCTGTTCATAAGTATATTTATTGCTAATGTTTGAGTTTATCCAGACAAAGTAACCCATTTCCTGGTAAAAAATAAGAAAACTATAAACCAAGGAATAACAAATTTTGACCAAAAAAGCTATAGAAAATACACAAAAATAAAAAAGCACGCGATTAGGCGTGCCTTAGTTTAATCAAATTCCTTTTCTACAAATTTTTCCCCTTGCTTTAAATATTCTTTTCTTAATTCCTCTGTATTTTCTACAATTTTACAAATGATATGAGAATAGGTAGCAAACATCACTTTTACATAAAATTTTCTTTTAACACTATCATAAATTCTGCCGGCACTTGAAGTGCCATTAGCTACTGTATTAACACTATTTGCAATATACCCAACTTTTTTTAAAGGAAAATATTCACATCTTATTGCTTCACTATCATAGGTATTGTCAGGTTCTTTTACACATTTTATTAAACTGCCAACAGTAAATATGTTTTTACCATAGTAGTGTTTAAATCCTGTAATGGTTACAAATGTTTCTTTCATAATTAAAACCTCCTAAAATTTATTCTCTTTTTCTTTACATTTACATTGTAATACATCTATTGTCCTATAATTTGTACTTTTATAAAGAATTTAAAAGGACTAGCAAATATATTAGAAATATGTTATAATACAAAGAATTGAGTTTTGATACGCTTAGAAAGGAAATAAATATGAATAAGAAAATTGCCTTTATTACTCTTGGCTGTAAAGTTAATTTATATGATACAGAAGCTATGGCAGAGCTTTTTACAGAAAAGGGCTATGAAGTTGTTGATTTTGAAGAATATGCCGATGTTTACCTTATTAATACTTGCACAGTAACTAATCTTGGTGATAAAAAATCAAGACAGATGATTAGGCGTGCAAAGAGAATTAACCCTAATTCTGTAGTTGTAGCTACAGGTTGCTATGCACAGGTTGCAAGTGAGGAAGTAGCAAAAATTGAAGGTATAAACATCGTTATAGGTACTAAAAACCGTAGTGAAATAGTTGAAACTGTTGAAAATTATGTTGCTGAAAATGGCGTAGTCAACAATGTTTCTGATATTATGGGTGAAAAGGAATTCGAACCTTTACAGATTAGCAGACTAACAAATAGAACAAGAGCATATATTAAAATACAGGAGGGCTGTAACAGATACTGCACTTACTGCATTATACCTTACGCAAGAGGTCCAATAAGAAGCCGTAAGCCAGAAGATATGATCAAAGAAGTAAAGCAGGTCGTATCAGAAGGTGTCAAAGAAGTGATGCTTCTTGGACAGAATGTCAATTCTTATGGCAGGAATCTGGAACATCCGATGACGTTTGCACAGCTTTTGCAGGAGATTGAAAAGATCGAGGGACTGGAG
>ERZ772991.2462-NODE-2462-length-12637-cov-3.638134_pt1 | contig 12637 bp, 10 predicted proteins | sample MGYA00511128_ERZ772991 | MGnify/ENA primary metagenome ERZ772991 (study PRJEB29015, sample SAMEA2737655) | human gut metagenome | biome: human gut; feature: human-associated habitat; material: faeces | place: China | collected 2012 ... | reverse complement strand
GCCCTGCACACGCTGCGCCGCACACGCGCCACGCACGGACTGATGCTCCTGTTTGAGGGCAAATACTCCTCCCTGGTCCGCAACAGGGGGAGGTTCCTGTTCCACGACGTTACGCGCATGCTGGGAGGGGGCACCATTACGCCGGAACTTAAACGGGATCTGCAATACCGCATGTACTGCCGTTACGACCATTGGATGCTGGATGAATTCCAGGATACGTCCCAGCCCCAATGGCGCGTCATCAAGCCTTTCCTGGATGATCTGGCGGAATCCAAGGCCGGAAATGAAGGCAGCATTTTCGTGGTGGGGGACATCAAGCAGAGCGTGTACCAGTGGCGCGGCGGAGACCCGGAGCTGTTCCGCTCCGTTTCTTCACAGCTTCAACTGGAACAACGCGGCATGTCCACTTCCTACCGCTCCGTCCAGCCTGTGCTGGATCTGGTCAACGATATTTGCGACTATGCCCGGACAGCGCCCGGGTGCGAACCCGCCGCCCTGGAACAATGGGGGGAATATCCGGAGCACCGGTGCGCCCCCCATCTGGAAGGCCGCCCCGGCGCCTCCCAAATCTGGCAGGCGCCCAAGACGGAAAACGTCTCTGCCAATGACCTGGTATGCCAGGCGGCGGCTGATATTCTGGAGCGTACAGGAGCCCTGCGCCGCGGCCTGGAAACAGCGATACTGGTCAGTACGAAGAACCAGGCTCTTGTCATCAAGGGATGGCTGACGGATCACGGCATCCCCGCAGAAGTGTGTGACGACGTTCCGGTAGGCGTGGACTCTCCGCTGGGGAAAAACCTGCTGTACTTCTTCCGCTGGCTGCTGATGCCGGGAGATCCCTTTGTCGTCGGCCTGCTCACCCACTCCCCTCTCCGGCCTCTCATCACGCCGGGATGCCCGGAAAGCATGGAGTGGAAAGAATGGCGCTTCCTGCTGGAACGGGACGGTTACGCCGCCGTCATGGAGGAACTGGAACGGCGTCTGCTCCGGGGAGGAACGGAACTGACGGACTTCCACCGCGACCGACTGGCCGTCTGGCAGAATGAGGCGGAACAGGTGGACGAACAGAGCGTTTCCCTGGATGAATGGATCAGGCGCATGGAGGACCTGACCCGGCGGGAAGATCCCGCCGCGGGAATTGTCCGCATCATGACCATCCACAAATCCAAAGGGCTGGGATTTGACATCGTCATCCTGCCCCAGATCGGCAGGGATACTCCTTTCGCAAACGCCACGCATTTGACTCACTTCGTCAAAAAAAACAGGGATGGTGGAATAGAAGGAATCGTCATCAAACCGCCCAAAGAAATCTATCAAGAAATTCCGCAATTCCGGGAACTTTACCGGGAATGGCGCGCCCGACAGCAATTTGACGGATTCTGCAAGCTGTATGTGGCGCTTACCCGGGCCAAGCGGGCTACCTACGTTATCCTCCCGTACCGGGAAGACAAGGGAGAAGAGACGGCAGATTCCATGTGGAAAGTGGTCCGTTCCTCTATCCGGTCCCTCAACCGGGGAACGGAAGACATACTTCCGGAATCCGGAGCGTCATGCCTGTACTCCCGCGGTCTTGAAGGGTGGTACGCGGAATTCCCGGAAATCATACACAAACGCGCGGAGGAAAGCGCGCTGGAATGGCCGACGCAAAAACCGTTGGCCAGAGAACGGATATCCCCCTCCGGCCTGTCGGAGGAAGCCTCCCCGCTCCGGGGAGAAAAACACGCGGGCGCAGGGAAGGCCGCCGCGCTTGGTTCCGCCGTCCATGCCGTGTTTGAACGGATTACCCGCTGGGATGATGAAAACAAGCCGGAGTGGGCTCTCCACCCTGCTACGGAGGCGGAACGCATCGTAGCGGAGTGTATGGAAATCCCATCCATCCGCGGACTTTTCACGTCTCCGGAAACGGCGCGCATCATGAAGGAACAGCGTATTGAAGCCATTGACGGGAACAACTGGATTTCCGGCATCATTGACAGGCTGATTCTTGATGACGGAGCCGCCGTCATCGTGGACTTCAAGACGGATCATGCCGAATCCCCGGAACAACTGCGCGAGCGCCACTCAAACCAATTGAATGCTTATGCCCGCATTGTGTCCAGAATCACCGGAATACCGCTGGAACGCATAACGCGCATCATTGTTTCCACTTGCTTAAAGGAAACCGTTCCCATCCAATAAGCCTTTCTTTCCGGACAAATCCGTTTCCCTGTATTTTCCCGCGCTTCACTCCTATTCCTGCTCATTTCCAGTATGGGAAAGGGGAACCCGGAAAACAGGCTGGAATAGAAATGCCCTGCCGCACAGACAGGAAGAGGAAAAACGCCAAATAAAAAAACCGCTCCGTGTGAATTAGGAGCGGCGTTGATAACAAGGCTTTGTTGCTTTCCGGATCAGGCCCTGCGGCGGCGCAGGAACAGAGCAGCAGCGCCCAGCAGGCTCAATGCTGCCGTAGCGGGTTCCGGAACCTGCGTCAGGGCAAGATAATTGAGGGCCGTCCGGCCGTAAGAGCTGGAACCATTCCCCTGAATCGTAAGGGTAAGCGTTCCGTCTTCCCCCACGACAATGTTCTCCACCGAGGAATAAAGCCCTTTATTGGCGGTAGCGCTGGAAGTTCCAGCATTTCCCGGAGTCAGAACGCCGGAATTATCTCCCGTCACGGAAGAAATTTCGGCCCAGTTCCCGCTGGCATCTGTACCGAAGCTTGTCCACACGGCATTGGAAGCATCGGCGTTTCCGATCGTCCAAGTCTGACCGGCAAACACGTCCTTGCCTGTGAAACCTCCAAAGATGGACAAGGCATATTCCCCGGCGGCAAGACCACTGAACGTTACGGTGAAATAACCGGAACCATCGGCCGTTTGCGTTAAAAGACCGTCACGAAAGGTGTCCCCCAGACTGAAAGGCATGCTGCCGTTGAAAGGATTTTTCCAATCTGCTTCTTCCTCAGCCGTCTTGGTGGTGGTATAACCGTTTTCCGATACATATCCTCCGGCCGTGCTCCACGCCAAAGAAACGCTTCCCGGCATGCTGCCCAAAGAGGCGGAGGCGTTATCATAATTCATATTGAGAGCGCCTTCCGTCGTGGCGTCACTGCGTCCGAAATCAATCTGTACCGTCGCCGCCTGTACTGCAAGCAGGGAACTCGCGATCAAAGCTAAAGAAAATAAGGATTTCTTCATGACAAAAGAGAGTAAACCGGTTCAACAATCCGGTGAGTGCCGGGTTGTCTCAATAAAAATCCATTTTATTCTCATTAAACATGTTATATATTTCTATCATCTTGATGGAAGATGACTGATGCCATAAAAAATAAATGTAGTATATGATTAAGTTTTCATGATTTCCATTGACACCGGATTGTTGATCCGCGGACATTAGCCGGTATCTAAATAAAAAAGGCCGCCCGGAAACGGATCAGTAAAACGGCAAAAAATAAGCCGTCAAGGTTCAGGAACAGCCACCCGGATGCTTTCAATCCCCAAATACCGGGCCATGGAACGATTGATAAATTCATCCGGATCCCCGCTGCTCATGCGCCACATCACGGAAACATAAGGAGCCAACGGCACGGAATCATAAGGAGGAACCGTAATGTTTTTCTTGCCTTGTTCCAATTCACGGCGGATGAACATGTTCCGTTCCTCGCACTGGCGGTGGATACGGGGAAAAGCCTTCAGATATCCGGAGCATATCCACAGGGCCGCGCCAGCCGCCGCCAGCAGCACGCAGAATGGAATCCAGCGCCTTTGCACAGCCTCCATCCATACTCCGTACAACCCCAGAATGCCCGTCATCATCAACACCGTAGCGGAAAACATGGCGTGCCATGCCGGAATCACACGTACAAAAAAGCTGATTGCCATGGCATGAGCCACCAGAATAAACAGCAGGGAGGCGCACATGCGCCGCCCGGCCTCCCCCCGCCAGATTTTCATCCCCGCTTTCACAGTCAGCAGGATCAGAGCGGCGGTGGCAACGGCCAGCAACATTTTAGGAATCGGCATGAATTCATAAAAGGCGTTTACCAGTTCTGGAATAGCGCCGAAACGCTCTCCCCAGGAATGAAGGACGGCAGCGCCGCCCGCCGTTTCCGAATGAAGGCGGGCGGCATTGCCCGGAGCCAGCAGAAGAAAGGCCCCTCCCAACGCATGGAATCCCCAGCCAATGAAGAACCAGCGGGGGAGAACCATTCCCCGGCTGCGAGCGTAAAACCAGTACACGAACAGCATGCCCAGGGAAGCGGGAATCTGGTTCTCATTCGTCATGCCGGCGGCAAACGCCGTGACGCCTATCCAGAACCAGGAAAAAGGAGTGTCCCGAATCCGGGAAGTTCCTGCCCATAAGGAGCGGTACAGGCACAGGAAACCCAGCCAGATGGCGGCCGACCATGCGTAATTGGTCCCTCCGGACAGCCAGAACATCGTGATGCCCGGCCTGGATGAAGACGTAAGCAAAAGAAGCGCCCCTGCGGCAAACAGCAGCACATCCCGCCAGTTTCCGGAATTGACCCTTCTTCCCTGCGCCAGGAAAAACATCATCAACGCCAGGGAAAGAAGCACGAAGGGATTGACGGCCAGAAAAAGCCATTTTCCCGCCGTAGCCGTAAAAATAGCGAGGAATTCCCCCAGCCGGGGATTCCAGTGCATGTATGACCACCAGCACCGCTCCAGCACGGGCTGAAAGGCAAGGCGGTGGTCCGCCCCGAACACGGAATGCATCAAGCTGTCCCCGGTGAAAGGAGTCCACCAGGTAAGCAGCATGGCATACACAAGAAACGCCAGCACCACCACCCGGAACAGGAAACGCGCCGCCAGTGACTGCTTCATGGAACAGGCCGGAATAAAAACGCCGTCCGCAACTAATCCGCGACGGCCTTGAATACCGGGGTGGGCAGCTTGTCCGGCTTCTTGCCAAAGAAATCCCCCACATCCTTGAATGTCACGAACAGGAAGAACCCCATCAGCAGGAACACAAAGCCGAACTGGACGAATTCCAGGACTTTTGTATTCAGGGGCCGCCGGAAAATCAATTCAACGGCATTCATGACCACATGGCCGCCATCCACCACCGGAAGAGGCAGAATATTCAGAACTGCCAGGTTCACGTTCAACACCACGGAAAACCACAGGGCCAGCTTCCACCCTTCATCCAGAGAGAACATCTTATAAAACTGATTGGCAATGCCCACAGGTCCGGAAAGATGCTCCACTCCCACGCTGCTGCCGGGAGCTACCACCTTCGCCAGGGTATCCCCCATCCATTTCAGACTCTGCTTGATCTGCGCCCACGGAGAAGGATGGACGGTGACGTCACGGCCCACGGAACTCAGGTCCCAGCTCACGCCCAGAATAGGCTGGGCCCCTTTGAGCAGGGAACCGTCCGCACCATTGTGCCAATTCTCCGGAAGTTTCCCCTGGATATTCACCTGCCTTGCAACTCCGGCCCCGTCCGTCACATCCAGCAAGAGCGGTTCATTCTTCTTCAGCAGAACATCCAGTGCGGCAGGGTTCCAGAGGCGTTCTCCATTGGCGGCCGTAATCTTATCGCCCGGGTTCAATCCGGCCAGGGCGGCAGGAGAATTGGGGATCACTTCCCCAATCACGCAGGGCATGGCCTGCATCAACCCCACCTGACGCATGCCGGAGCGCTGCCACCAGGACGTTTCCGGAATCCGGAATCCGCAGGAAATTTCCATCTCTCCTTCATGTCCAGGTCTCTGCACCGTAAAAACCACCCGGTCATGCTCGCCCAGCATGATCAATTCCCGCACGCCTTCCATATTGCCCGCCCACTTGTCCACAGGATGGCCGTCCACTTTCACAATCTTGTCGCCGGGAAGAATGCCGGCCTGAGCCGCAGGGCTGTCCGGAGCAACAAAACCGACCGTAGTCACCCCCATCTCCACATCCGGCTTGCCCACCATCCAGACAGCCACGGCAAACAACACAGCCAGCAGAAAAGAAGCGGCAGGCCCGGCGGCGGCCACGATAATCTTGTCCAAGGGAGTAACCGGCTTCAAATCCTTGGGAAGCTCCGCACGTCCTTCAATGGCCTCCATAGGAGCCATCTGCGGCAGGGATACAAAACCTCCGGCCGGAATCCACCCCAGCCCCCACTGCACGCCGTTAACCGTTTTTTTCCAGATGGGACGGCCAAACCAGATTTGAAACCTGTCCACATACAGACCACGCCAGCGGGCAGCGAAAAAATGACCAAGTTCATGAATAAAAATCATGAAGTTAAACAACATCACCACGCCGAAAATAATGGCGATGGTGGCAAGGACGGAAAGAATGCTATCCATGGTAGTTTTTGCCGTCTAACTTACCACGGGCCTCTCCGGAGAACAAGCTTCAAAGATGTCCTAATGACAAAGTGGATGCTGATATTCCAAATGGATTTCAAAAGGTGCCTGACAGCCCAGAAAACAGCCTTTACCTTCCGGGAATTCTGAAGCCGCAAGTAAAAGACCGCGTCCCCTTTTTTCGAGCGGTGCCTCTGGGAGAGGCGGCATCATCCCGCCCCGGAACCTGGACGAATAAAAGCGCCTTTTTTACCAGGAGAAAAACCGGCGGGGCATCAAACGCCGCAGCCCGCTTTTCTGTCCGAATCCCTGAACAGCCTTTGCAATAAATGCCTCCGGAATTGGAAGCAATGATTAAAGAGCCATTGTGTTCTTAACAAAAATGCGCACTGGCGGAAACAGGATTTTTCCCAGCCGGCATGGGAAAATCGACGCTGCAATAAGAGAAACTGGCTGGCGCACTAAATGATGAACGTGCGAACACCTGCTCCATAAGGCATTTACAGGAAAATGCCAACGGCCGGAACTGTCATATCCGGACATGAAAACAGCCTCCGGAAAATTATTTCCGGAGGCTGTCGGTTAACGTTTACTGAACAGATGGAAACTCCCGCACATTCAGGCGCGGAGAGCGGCGCCATCCTTGGCTTCAATGGCCTTCTTCGCTTGAGCGAAGATAGCGTCAAAAGCCTTTTCGTCAGAGACGGCCAAATCGGCAAGAACCTTGCGGTCCAAATCGATATTGGCGGCTTTCAAGCCTTCCATAAAGCGGGAATAGGTCAGACCGCGGTCGCGGACGGCAGCGGAAATACGGGCGATCCAAAGACGGCGGAATTGTCCCTTCCGACGCTTGCGGTCGCGGTATTCATACTGCCAAGCCTTGTAAACAGCATCCTTGGCGTAGCGGAAGAGTTTGCTGCGGAAACCGCGGAAACCCTTGGCACGCAAGAGAATGCGCTTACGACGCTTGCGAGAGGCCGGTCCATTAGTGGCACGTGGCATAGCTTATTTCTATTTCTATCTTGAACAGACTGTTCTTCCTCACCTCCCTGCAGTCTCGCCTGTTCTTATCTTCTCATCGGAAGAAGGCTGCATGAAGGCCCCCCGTTCAGCGGGGGGAAAGCTCGGCATTAGTCGAGCGTTTCCGCGGTTTAGGCGAAAGGCAGGTTCTGCTTGACTGCCCAGACTTGCGTCTCGTCCACCAGAGCCACCTTGCCAAGCTGGCGCTTGCGCTTGCTGGACTTCTTCTGGAGGATGTGGCGCTTGCCCTGTTTACGGCGCAGTACCTTGCCCGTGCCGGTTACCTTGAAACGCTTGGCGACTGCCTTGCGGGTTTTATTGATACCACCTTTGCGGGTCATGGTGGAAGGAGATTACAGGCTTTTTCCAAATACGCAAGTATTTTTTATGCAAATCTTTTCTTCAGACGATGGCAAATGGGCCCTTCCTGACCATACATTGCCCGGCGCCTTTGACGCAGCCGGCTGCATCAAGAAATAAAATGGGGAACATAACCGGCAAAGGATAATCAGACAGCTACTGCTGCCAGCCTGGGAATCCTCTGTCATCCGCCATACCCTTTGCCACTTCGGCAAGTGCTTATCATGAGAAATTCTTATATATAAGAAAAGACTGGAACAAAGAGCCCTTCATATACTTCCCCATCGGTGTAAGGCCTTCTTAGAATATTTCACGTTGACAGCGGACTCCGGTCCGGAACACTGACGTCACATCAGCAGAATTCTTTAAGCAATTAACTGTTAAACCCAATATCCAAATCACCGTCAAATGACGGCCAAGAATAAGATGGACAAATATCACGAAAAAACAGCATGCCATCCTACCAGAAAGCTCATCCCCAATTCATCACGCCGGATATTATCCCCTGCCTTTTCCATATTCTCCACGCATCTGCCTGATTTCATCCCGAATCAAGGCGGCGCGTTCAAATTCCAAATGGGAAGCAGCCTCCTTCATTTCCGCCTCCAGCCTGGCAATGCGCTCTTCCAAACCATACCCGGCTTCATCCTCCGCTACGCGGAAGGACTCTTCATCATCCTCTGCGTACAACTTCAACTGCCCCTGTTCGGAACGGCTCACCGTCTGGGGGACAATACCGTGTTCCCTGTTGTATTTTTCCTGAATACCCCGGCGGTAATCCGTCAGCTCAACCAGCCGTTTGATGGAATCCGTCATCACATCCGCAAACAAGACGCACTCTCCATTCAAATGCCGCGCGGCGCGGCCCGCCGTCTGCACCAGGGATGTCTCATTGCGCAAAAACCCCTCCTTGTCCGCATCCAGAATGCACACCAGGGAAACCTCCGGCAAATCCAAACCTTCCCTAAGCAGGTTAATGCCTACCAGAACGTCTATCTTCCTGGCTCTCAAAGCACGTAAAATCTCCACACGCTCAATCGCATCCACATCCGCGTGAATATAGGACACCTTCAATCCTACCCCTTTCAGGTACTCCGTCAAATCTTCCGCCGTCTTCTTGGTCAGCGTCGTGACCAGCACGCGTTCATTTTTGGCAACGCGTTCATTGCACATGGCGATCGTCTCGTCAATCTGCCCTTTCAATGGACGGATGGTAATCTTCGGCTCCAGCAGCCCGGTAGGCCGGATAATCTGCTCTACAATCAGGGGTGTAGAACGCCTGGTTGGGTCAAATTTTTCTACCGGTTCCGTGGATGGGCTGGGAGCAACGCGAATGTCCTTGGGAGAGGTAAACAAAATTCCTTTGAACCCTTCCGGAGCCTTTTCTCCGGATCTGGCGGCACGGCGCACGGGAATATACGTCTTATTATCCGCACGGCAATTTACCAGTTCAAATGGCCCCGGAGTAGCGGAAGCATACACAATCTGGTTCTGCCTTTCCATAAACTCATGGAATTTCAAAGGCCTGTTATCCAGAGCGCTGGGCAGGCGGAACCCATGCTCCACCAGAATATTTTTGCGGCTTCGGTCCCCCTCGTACATGCCTCCCAGCTGCGGCACCGCCACATGACTTTCATCAATCAGGGTCAATGAATCCTTGGGAAAGAAATCCAGCAGGGTGGATGGGGCGCTTCCGGGCAGGCGGCCGGACAAATGGCGGGAATAATTTTCAATCCCCTTGCAGAAACCCAGCTCTTCAATCAGTTCCAAATCATAATCCGTGCGCAATTTAAGCCGCTGCGCTTCCAGCAGGCGCCCATGCTTCTCAAACCAGCCTACGCGGTCCTCCAGCTCTTCCCGGATAGCCTTTAACGCCGCCGCCCTTTTCTCCGGAGCGGCCACATACTGCTTGGCCGGGAAAAAAGTGTAGCTCCCAAGCCGTTCCCTCACACGCCCGGTGGCGGAGTCAATCAAAGAAACCCGTTCCACCTCGTCGCCGAAAAACTCTACGCGGATTGCTTCACCTTCCGAATAAGCGGGAAACACCTCCACCACCTCACCGCGCACGCGGAACGTGCCGCGGGTAAAATCAAAATCCTGCCGCTCGAACAGGCGTTCCACCAGTTGCTTCAAAAACACGTCCCGGTCCATGACATCCCCCTCGCGCATGCGCAGCGTCAGGTTCCTGTAATCCTCCGGAGTGGACAGGCCGTAAATGCAGGAAACGGATGCCACCACAATCACATCCCTCCGTGTCATCAGGGAATTCATGGCATTCAGGCTCAGGCGGTCCAACTCGTCATTAATGGCGGAATCCTTTTCAATGTAGGTGTCGGAACTGGCGATATACGCCTCCGGTTGGTAATAATCGAAATAGGAAACGTAGTAATCCACCGCGTTATTCGGGAAAAAACTCTTCAGCTCCGAATGAAGCTGTGCGGCAAGCGTCTTGTTGTGGGAAATCACCAGCGTGGGCCTGTTCATCCGGGCAATCAAATTCGCCATGGTGAATGTCTTGCCGCTCCCGGTCACTCCCAGGAGCCCCTGGTGCTTGTTACCCGCCTCCAGAGACTTGAGCAGCTTGCCGATGGCCTGCTCCTGGTCTCCGGAAGGCTTGAAGGAGGAATTCAACTCAAAAGACGACATACGCAATGCCGTCAGTATATTGCTCCCGCCCCGCCGGGCTAGGACAATGTTTGACAATTTTCCCCTCCTGACCCAGTATATGCGGCATGTACATTCCCACACAGGAAGAACGGTATGCAAAAAAAGGGGTTGTTTCCCTCATCCTGTGCGTTGTAGTCCCTTCCTGCCTGTATGTCTCTCTTTTGTCCAAGCAGCTGATGATGGTACGCGGGCATGAATGGGAAGCTGTCATGAAACTCTTTCTGGCATTTACCTACCCGCTGGCGGCCCTCTTCGCCATGACGGGCATTCCGTTCTTCTGGTGGTCTGTGGGCATCTCTCTGGCGGTTCATGCCGGCATCGTCGCCTGGCTGAAAACAACGCCTCTCCTGTCCCCTAAAAAAGCCGTCTGCATCGCCCTGTGCCTGGGGATGCTGGACTTTCTGTTCGTGAAACTATTTCCTTTTCCGGCACAAATCATGGGATAAGCCTGCCCGGGAAAATATCTGGGATATTCCATTCTTTACCGGCAGACAAACCAAGACGTATTCAATGCCCCCCTTCTAATCCGGAGTAAATGTGCCTTTGGGGAACCAGACATCCGCCCATGAATGGAAAATGCCGCCAGAAAGCAGACACCCAACAGGACAGCTAACTTTCCTATGGGTTCTCACCACAGGTGCTTCCCATAAGCGCGTCAAAGGTAAAAACTCCTGTTTAATCTTGAACGCCAGAGCCTGGTATGGCAGAGTGCGTCCGCCCATTCGTTGCGCCTGTGGCGAAATTGGTAGACGCGCCAGACTTAGGATCTGGTGCCGAAAGGCGTACAGGTTCGAGTCCTGCCAGGCGCACCATTTCATAATCCTCTTTAAACGAATAGTTTGAAGAGGGTTTCTTTTGAGTGTTGCAATAGATGCAAATTTCATAAAACGCCCCCAATCTGTGTACAAAGTGTGTACACTTTCAGGCTGTTTATAGCCTTATTTCATAAGCTATTTCTGTCATACGATTCACACAATGAACGGCACATTTGGCCGCTTTGTAAAACGGAAATCTTGTGAGTTATATATAATCGATGCAATGCCAATATATTGCGTTAATTTATGTCTATCTATACACTCCACCGTCAGGTGAGGCAACTGGATAAAACGTTCTGCGGCAATGGCGGGAAGTATTCGACTGGAGATGTTTTATTCTCAGGCCAGGGGAAACGAATCGTTCTGCATACCCCTATTGCGTAAGGCGGCGAAGGATTTGCATATAAATGAAGTAGCCGTCGCCGGAGGTGTATCGGCCAATTCCGGTTTGCGTGAGGCATTCTTGGATCACGCCAAACGTTATGGCTGGAAAGTGCATATCCCGAAGTTCTCGTTCACCACGGATAACGCCGCTATGGTAGCTATCACGGGATATTATAAGTATATGGATAAGGAGTTCTGTCCGATGGATGCCGCTCCTTTTTCTAGGGTTGTCTTATAGGAAAATAGTTTTACTATAGAGAAACAAAAGTTTCTTCTAGGGAAAACAAAAGTTTCTTCCTAATGAAACTATTGTTTTCCCATAATGAAACTCCTTGTATCATTATAACAATGGAAGTAGATGATTTACCAATAGAGTTAGAAGTAGCGAACGCACTCAAATCAGGACACCTGATGATGGGTACGGCAGAGAGTTGTACAGGCGGAAAGATCGCCAGCATGATAACCTCCATGGCGGGCAGCTCGGAATACTTCACCGGGGGCGTGGTAGCCTATTGCAACGAGGTGAAGCATCGTGTGCTCGGTGTCTCCGAGGCGGACTTGAACACTTTCGGGGCCGTAAGCCAGCCGGTCGTGGAGCAGATGGCCCGTGGAACTATGCGGGTATTGGGATGTGATTGTGCCGTCGCTACCTCCGGGATCGCCGGGCCGGGAGGCGGGACTCCCTCGAAACCGGTGGGAACGGTTTGGATTGCCGCCGCTTATAAGGAGAGGATTCTCTCCGAGTGCTATCATTTCGGGGAGAATCCTCGTATGGAGAACATTCGCTTGTCGGCAGAGGCGGCGTTGCGTATGTTGCTGGGATTGATTCGTGAGTAAAGGGACTATCGCTTAATGGGCGATCTCGTCCACGATTTGTTTATAGCCTTCCTCGTTCGGGTGTAATCCGTCTGAGAATAAGGATTCGTTTATCTTGCCGTCTTCCTGAAGCAACTTCGTACCCGGGTTCTTGAACGTGTACCATCCGGTCTCGGCCATTTGACGGATGCGGAGATTGAGATTCCTTACCCGTTCTTCTTGGTTGCGGCGGGGCAAGATGCCGATTACCTTGATCTTGGCCTCCGGTTGC
>ERZ772991.2457-NODE-2457-length-12675-cov-5.617670_pt1 | contig 12675 bp, 15 predicted proteins | sample MGYA00511128_ERZ772991 | MGnify/ENA primary metagenome ERZ772991 (study PRJEB29015, sample SAMEA2737655) | human gut metagenome | biome: human gut; feature: human-associated habitat; material: faeces | place: China | collected 2012 ... | reverse complement strand
CTCCTCTGGGATGCAGCATCCCCGCCTTCTCTTTCGCCATGCTTTCCATTTTATATTGTCCGATTTTCTGCACCGCGTCAAGGGAAATCTCCGGTGCATGGAAGAGAATCTGCTCCCTCCCCGTGACCTGAAGTTTTCCTCTGCCCGCACCGAAATGTATGCCATCTTCTCTCATCCGGCACTCCTGCACAGTTTCTTCCTTCCCTCCGGCAAAACCAAGCATGTCCGCATGCAGCCGCAGCTTTTTCCCATGCTCCGTCACAAGTTCCCGACGCTGCGCATCTGCAAAGACCGGACACCTGCTATTATGTATCTCGCTGACTGCATATGCACTTTCCTCCTCTGCCTCTGGAAAGTAGAGGTATGCCTCCGTCCCTTCCTGCGGCATACAATACATGACGTTTCCTGTGGGCGGAATCCACGGATAGGGATGCAGCGCTTTCCCGTCTGCTCCGTCAATGTCCAGTTTCAGGTACACCGATTCCTTCTCCCGCTTTTCCACTGTTCCACGCAGGGAAACCCCTGTCATTTTTCGGTTCGCATACCTCTTCTGCCCGAACCTGCACTTTCCTCCAAGTTTATACTCAAAGACAAGCACTCCGCCAACGAGTTCCGCTTTTTTTTCAAAAATATACCGCCTCTGTCCCTGATAAAAAGAACTTTCCCCTATCTCATAATTTTCCCATGACTCTGTCCGGTAGTATAAAAATTCTTTTTTCCCTTCCCCAGCGCTTTTCATATGGTAATAGGTCTCATCCACACAGACGCTGTACCGGTCTGCTGGAAATGAAGCCGTTCCGCCTTTTTCCTCCAGTCCTGCCCAAAGTCTTATCTCCGGGCTGGCAGGATCAGCGTACAGTACCTGCCCTGCCCCGGCTGCCATACGCCTACAGAACTCCCAGTCTGTCTCCCGGTACTGTATGACGGGGACTCCTGTTTCTACGGAGAGTCCACTGCCGGACACATTCCCTGCCACTTCCCTCATAATCCCCAGGTACGTCTCTTTTGTTTTCTGGAAGCTGCGGTTTCTCTCCTGCTGGTCCAGTCTGATGCTGCTAGTCAGGGCTGACAGGATCACCTGACACACACCGTTCTCCACAAACGTGTGCACACTCTGGATGATCCCCTGGAACAATACCTGCTCACGGTTGTCACCGTCCTCCTGCAGCATAATCCTAACTGCTTCCTCCTGCAGCCTTCCGACGTCCGGCATTCCCGCCAGATACCCACGGAGTGTCACCCTTCCGTGCTCCCCAGGTTTTATTTCCATAAAAAAATCTGCAACTGCGGTAATATTCAGATAGCTGTATACCTTGATTCCTGCTGCACTGATCATAACATCACTCCCCTTTTGTATCTTATACGATGTACTGCACCCATTTTAAAATCCCTTTTCCCTGTGCCGACAAAAAGCCGGTATAAAATGCCTCATCTATTGTATATGTCCCTATATTTCCATCCCACGGATCATAAATCACCAATTCCCCATTTTTCTTCCAATCCAGAGCCACAAATGAATGACAGATGCCCCCCGGATACAGAATTGCATTTCCGATCAGACATCCATGCCTCTCAAAAACAGACTCAATCTGCCGGCAATAATCATGCAGGAGACTGTGTGCCGAGTCGTATGTACCTAATGTAATTGTCTGTATCAAGTTACTCTCACAATCTCCCAGCACAACATACTTTAAGCCTCGCATCTTCATCTGATCATTTCCCGGAAAATTCCCCTCCAAACCTCCGTGCAAAAAGTCTGCATTCCTGGCAATAGCTGACTGCCACACATCCACAAAATATATTCCATTTCTTCTTTTTACAATATCTGTACGCAGTCCATCCAGATTGCTGACCGCTACCTCCGTCTCCGGACTTTCCAGTGTAAACGCAAATTCCGTAAAATTTTTCTTATACTGCTCTCCGGCAACTTTACAGGCCGCCACCCAGCACCAGTTTGTTCTGTTCTGAATATACTTCATTGATTTTTCCCCATCGAAACAACCCGACTATAAGCCCCGCTCATTTTTTATTGCTCTGTATATCTCCGTTTCCTTCTCCCACGCAGTCCTATCCTGCTCTACGCCGTCCTTTAAATAAAGATCTTCCACCCCAATCTCTCCATCCTCGTCACTGTCGTAGCATTGATAAGTAGGTCCTTCCACCATTGTTCCATCTTTTTCAAATCTTGTAAAATAGTAAGTCTCATTATATGGTGCCCATCCCTTCCTATAATACAGAATGCCGGACATCGCTTCTACCGGCTCATCGTAAGTAGCAGTACCCTCATATAGAATCGTCAGTTTCCCCTTTTTTTCTTTTAAAATATAATAAATGCCATTCCGGATATGCAGCTCCTTCACTCCATCTCCGTCAATATCAGATAAAAAAGTTTCAACATCACTTACATCTTCCCCGAACAAGTCTTCCAGAAAATAAGTTTTTCCATTCTCTTTCATAGCAGGCACTTCCCCATCTAAAAAACGTTGGTACTCTTCCTCTGTGATTTTCTCTGCCACTTTTCTATCTGCAAGAAACACTGCCATTATACCGCCCACAATAAGGAGCATTGCCATGCAGATTTTTTTAGCTCTCATCCCCATCATATACAATCATCTCCTTTATTTTATCGTTTGCCCTCTCTCTCAGATTACCATTCTGCTAATGTTTCCTACCTCGTCATATCCAGGCTTTTTATCGTCACCAGATTTTCCCCATCCCCATTGTTATAGCTCCATACAACCATATAATCTCCATACCATTCAAAATGAACATCCTTATGTTCTCCATCTTCCTCATACCAGAGCATGCTTTCTTGACCCAAATCATACATTTCCCTCTGCTCTCCAGTTTTCAACACGTTTTTGTATACAATATGATCTTTCAGCAGATAAACATTTCCCTCCCGGTATCCGACGATTCTTGTCCTATTATTTCGCGTATCGTATAGCATACGGCTCGTGTCCGTCTCAAGATCGATTTCGACCAGCACTTCTCTCTCTAAATGCTTCTGTGACATCTCAAGCACCTTCGTCCTTCCTATCTCAACTGACAGATAAAGCTTCTCCCCTTCCTTCACAATGCGCTTTGGGAGAAAATTTACCTCCCTAATTCCAAGTTTAAACCATAATATGTTACCAAAATACTCTGGACAAATATCATGCCATTCGTCTTCGCCCGCTCTCCTATATTGAAAATAGTCATCCCGAAACTCAATACTCTCTCCATCTTTATAATACCAGTGTTTATCTACACGCACATCAATCGACAAAACATTACTTATGGCAACGCTATGATCATCCTGATCTGTCACCGCTATAATATCTCCATCATACGAATAGATGTTCCAGCCATGATAACCAGCAATATCCAATTCGTATCTTCCTGAATCTCCATCGTTTTCTGCCAACTGTTCTGCCAGATTGATCCTCTCCCCAAAATCCCCTTCCACCGGCATCAACCACACCTTGTCTTTCCCAAACGCAAGGAATAAATAATTTTCATGAATGTTCAGTCTCGCATCACTCGACATATCCCCCAAAAACTCACACTCATTCGTCGCCTTATTACATCGCCACAACTTATAGCTGCTGTCCATCCCCCCGTTTTTCTGCTCTGTTGTGAAAAATATATAGGTATCCCCCACCGTCCAGCTGCTTGGCATTTCACCATTCCCGTACTTTGTAAACATCTGATCTGTCACAGAGTAAACCCACAAATAACCACAGGAGGAAAACTGCTTACTGCCCGATGCATTATCGTTTAGTTTAATCGTATAGGTATACTCATCTTCTTTTTCTTTTCTGCCACAAGCTATCAGCCCGCCCAGAACACACAGTAACAGTATAATAGCCAGAGTTCTCTTTTTTCCCATACTCACCGCTCCTCTGCCTTTCCATTAATACCTATTACACTAATCGGCTTTGCATCTCCACCTGAGAAACACTGCCACTATACCGCCCACGGCATGATTAAATATACTCTTCTGCCAAATCGATATCTTTTGTCATGTCCAAATTAGGAAATATATGTTCAATAGCTGAGTCTGTAAAATTTTCTGTATTTTTTAATGAATTAAGTGTTGACTTCCCATAGCTGGTCTTGACATAAAGTTTTTACTCTTATAATTATCCAAGCCGATGACCCTACCCCGAAAAATAAATACACTTTCCAAAGTCGACCGTTTCATCTGCTTAAAATAATATCACATATCTGCCATTTTCATCATATATTTTCGCCAACATTTTCCACTACTGGCAGTTGGTACTCCATACCACTTTTTAACATTCCATATATAATACTGATTTACCTTCTTCTTTACGCTTCTCGTAATACGCACAAAAAGCTGGATGGGTGTACCCTTTGAGGATATCTGTATCATCTGAACCGCAAAAAAGTATATCGTCGCTTGCGATTTTCTATTACCTTGCTTGGTAGCCATATCCTTACCTTTACCGCTGGAGGATAGATGAAGCGGTGTAATTCCAGCAAACTGTGCCAGTTTGTTCGCATTACCAAAACACTTGATGTCACCAATTTCTGACAGAATTTTCACTACTGTGATAACATTTACACCAAGAATAGTTGTAAGTGTACACGTCGGCATCTCATACATTTTTTCCAGCATCTTGTCTACTTCAGCAAGCTGCTTATCATAGTGCTGTAAAGCACTGACAATGCTGAGTGCTACCATATCTCTGCATCTTGGTAAGCATTATTTTTCACTTTATCACCAGCTACCACATCTAAGATTGTCTCGCAGGTCTTTGTAGAACATTTATTATACCGCAGTTGTTTTCCGTATGGCGATGCAGTGTTGCTTTGCACTGCTTTTGGAATTAGCAGATTGGAAATGGTAAAACCACATGACATAGAAGCCAGCAGAAAATCGTTATGATTATCCTTGCTGGCTTTTACTAATTACCAGTTAGTTACAATCTGCAAATTATCTTTAAGACATTCTCAATAATTGAATGAAGGATTTACATTAAAATCAATCCCCAATTCTTGTAATTTTGTAATTACTGGTTTAATCTTAGGTGCCTTAGCTTTTAATATACATGCTTCTCTTTTTTCAAGCATTTGCTTCGCAATAACAAAATTAACATTAGCTGTTTTTGCAACAATTTTTATTTTTTCTGCATCAACTTCTGTTACATTTTTTATATACAGACTGTATTCCGTTTCATCTCTATCTATATCTTCAATGTATGTTGTTATTATATTCCACCCACACATAGGGCATCTCCATCCTTGAGTAGCACCTTCGATACTCCAATTCATTTTTCCTTTACATTTTTCACATATCATTTCCTAATTACCTCTTGGAGAAAATAATTTAAATGTCTCTCTATTATTCATGTCTGGCAATCTCAAATTATTCATACCTGCAACAAAATAATTGACCATAAATAATTTGTCGGTGCATAAACTTCAACATTTAGCTTATTTGCCAAATTCTGTGCAAATCCATTATCCAAAGCACCTGTATTACAAGACCATAACCTAATTGTCTGTCCGTTATAACCATCTGAATTTTGTATTAATCTAGAAGCCGTTCTGTGATCAACTGTCATATGTTGCCCATTATGAGTAATTTGTATGCCATTAGGTGTTCCATGTGCAATTACATCTAAATAACCATTCGTATCCACATCTGTCCTACGACTAATATTACTAACAAACGCATCATAAGCGTCCATAAAAGTAGCATCTCCAACAGAGTATTTACCACTCTGGTATCAAAGACCACATGGGCATCGTAACTTCCCCTCCTTTCCTAACTTTTTCTCTCTTTATTTTCTTCTATGGCAGGATGTCCGTCCTTGACGGTATCCGTCTTTCTTGCATCAAATCATTATAGCTGCGGCAGGTACTTGCTGCTCCATCCTCCTCAATCATCTTATTCCACTTATATCCTTGCCTGTTCAAAATGATGTCTGAGTCATCTCTTCACACTCTCCCCGATCTGCCTGCAGCATGCTTTCCACAAAGTCGTCCTTTAACAGTTCACGTATCTGCCGCATATCAATCGCATACTCGTGGTAATAGTAATCACGCAAGGTTACAATCACAAAATCCTTTCCTGCCAAAGCTTTGTCCACATCATCTCCCCAAAATGCACTCCATCTCTCTGAAAACGACATCTCCCTCTCTTTTATGTACCACTCTATATCTCTATCATCGCCATATCACTCAATTCTCGTTCTCCAATTTATTCTTTGGAATACCTAAAATATAATATCCCTGAAAAGATATTCCTTTTTCAAAAGGGAAATAAATATATAAATACTGTTGATCTAACCCTATATTCTGACTACTAAAACGGTCAAAACCTTCTCCTGTCGTACTTGCACTAACTTGTTCTTGAAACGTTTCCGAAAACTGTTTAATTACATCCGGGGCATGCGCATCTTCGGAACTAAATTCACTGTAAGTTCCTGCATATACCTCAAAATTTCCCGTCTGCAGCGCTTGCAGTACCTCATTAATGTCTGCAAAATCACTAAAGTAAATGTATTGCCCTTTTTCTATATCAATAGTAACCGGATATTGATGCATATAGGACGGTCCTCCCACGCACGAATCTATAGAAAAAACTAGACTTATATAATCATTATCCAACCACAGAAGATCATAATCAATTACATCGCCTGCATAGGCATGTGCATCTTGAACTTCCTCTTCCAGCTGTGCAACGGCTTTCACATATGTTTTCGCATACACAGAAAATGCAGCATCTTTTAAAAGTGAGTTCACTTTATTTATGTCTATGTTCAAACCGATACCATCTTCCAATTGTGGATAATTTATCGTTATATTGTATATATTTGTTTCATTTCTTTCCCTTCCAAGAGAGTATACATCATTCTTCACTTGTAAAGTTCGCTTATTCTCCATGCTGTTTAATACTGTATAAAAAACAATCAAGCTTATGAGCAAAATACCAACTATTCCGCAAAATACCTCTTTCCTATATATTTTTATACTTTTCTTAATCTCTCTATTCTGTCTTAACTTCATTATCAAAGACCTCTCATATATTTTTAAATGTTTTCCCAAATAAACACTTAATCACACTTCGAATTTTTTCTTATCAAATAATGTTATTTCTGACTTTTCAGAGTATTTATGATAAAACCAGTTATTCTAAACTATCTGGCAAACCAAGCGATTTTCCCGTCAATATCTCATAAAAATCATGCAACAAAATCATTTAAATTACACCCTTTGGGATTACCTTCAGTCCAAAACCATCCCGCCGACTCCCAAGCATATTCCCCTATATCTATTCCCCCCACTTCACCTGGCTCAATGTCACTTACATCCTTGTTATATCCAGCCTGTCCATATAATCCCCAGCCAATATCTCAATTTCATCTTCAAATATTTCATATCTTTCCTGGATCTTTTCTGCAGCTTTATCTGACAATCCTTCTAAAACTTTAAAAAATAGCTTTCAGTCATCCAAAAGAAGTTTTTGTTTTATATATAACAATTCATACTCTTCTATCCTGATATATTTCCGTTCCAGTTTTTTTCTGACATTTTCCATGTCACTATTTATATTTTCATATATTAAATCCGGTTTCCAATATACACAGGACATATACTCGTCCAAATATAGCATGGAATTACTCAATCCCATAGATATTTCATAAGTTCCTGTATAACCACTGGTTCGTAAACGTTGAAAAATAAGATATCTTATTTTATCCTGTTCCTTATCATTTTGTTCACCGCACCAGTTTTTTATTAATATATCTAAGTTCTCCACGAAAGCTGGAAATAACATACTATAATGCTTGTCTAGATATTCCCATTTAATCTTTCTTCTCTCAGAACAATATTCTTGTATGTACTCTTCAAGCTCTTTACAACGCATCATAGATTTCTCTTCCCCTTTCTCAATGCACCAAATCGCTTATACTGTTAAATCCGTCCATTCAATTTCGTTTTTTATCCTTTCTATCCCATCTTCATCTATATACAAGAATCTTTCGGTTAATTTTTCCCAAATATCTTTCGTCACCTCTACATTGTCAAATACATACTCATCACCTTCGTCATATTCTCCATTAAAATTTTTATCATACTTCGTAAATCCAATACTAAAGGTTTCATTTCCATATGTATCAAAAATATAATAGCGATACTCATCAGACAAAGGTCCCGCCCCAAAATCATGACTAATGAATGCACCATTCTTCAAAGCATAGTAATGCGGATAAGGTGATAGATTTTTATATAACTGCAAAGCACCATTTTTATACTGGAATATGTAATAATATCTTGCTGACTGCACATGAAGTTCCGCCTCTCCATTGCCATCGCAATCAAAAACAGCATATTGGGTATCATACCTCTTATCTGGCTCCCCTTTAGGCGTCGTAATAAAATCAATGTCTATGCCATCACATTCTATTTTTCCTTCTAAAAATTTTTCATACACTAACATTGCCTGTTCTGCGAAATCTTCTGAAGAAATTTTCCCGCCTTCCTCCTCATATATCGAAAAATCTCTCATGCTCATCACAACTATAAAAAATAAGAAAAGTAATAGAACTACCAGATTCCTTTTCATACTGTGGTACCCCTTTTCAACGCATTTATATTCTAATTTATTGCAAATCATTGCCACTCTTTTGTAGACAGCTTTAATAATTTACACCCCATCATAAACTATAAGCTCTATTAATTTATAATTATTAGTTACATTTACACTAGACTTTCCATCTTTTAGTAAAATATCATACCCCAAAAATTCTACCGTACTTCCATCTCCTTCAACTGTTGGTCTAGATTCATCAAACGGTATTCCCGTTTGATACAATCCATCTGGCTTAGAATGCTCTTTTACATCACCGTTAAATCTGCTTCTAAAATGCCAGTAGCCTCTCTGCAATTTTTAGGAAGTTCTCCTTTCTTAGAAACATTTCCGTTCCGTTAGAACAGCATATAGTTGCTTCTCTTGTAACATATTCCTCTTCTTTTACACTACCTACTCTATTTAACTCTTCGTAAAAAGCATAATGCATCGCCATCATCTCACATGCGGTATCTTCATATTTTTTCTTGAAAAATCCCTTGAAAAACTTTTGAAGCCAATTTCCCTCCAATTCAAAAGTAAAATCTCCTGCTATAATGGCATCTCCATTTTTCTGTACCCTCTCTTCCGGCATAAAACTTTCTCCCTATATAAAAAATTCCGTTATATTTCTTCCGTATTTTCAATCAGAATTGCGAACTTGTTTCGCAATTATCTATAAATAGTTTCCACTATTTAACTGCTTTTTTATACTCTTCATTATACAACCACTCACACTCTATATCACTCCATTCCCGTTCCCGAAGCACTTCGCCCGTCTCCCTGTTAACAGCATAACTTGTAAGATACTGATAATGAGTAAAAACAGGTTCATAACCATGAGTATAATAGTCTGTATAATCTGCAAAAATATAATATTCCTGATCTTCCGTCATACCTCTACATGAAAAATTTCTTACACAAGGAAACTCCTGATCTTCTGGAAACTGATATACATATACCGACTGTTCCTGTTTATATGTTCTTACAACTATTGAATCATAATCCCCCTCATCCGAATACATATAATAAAAAAGAGCTCTTGCAGCTTGTTCCTCCAGCATCTTTCCATCTGAAACATCCTCATTAAAATATAACTGATTAACCGCCTTTTCATATGCTTCACTATAAAGCAATTTATAACCTGCATCAGTCTCTATCCATTGAGACTCCCGAAGAACTTCGCCTGTCTTCCTATTAACTGCGTAATCCGTGTGATATTCATCATAGAAGCCCTGCGAAAGGGCATCTGTTACATAACGTGTATCGTGTGCAAAGACATAATATTGCCCATCTTCTGTCCTATCTTTGCTCTGTAACATTTCATACTGCAAGTCACTTTTTTTCTGCGTTTGGTATAAATATACCATTTCTCCCTGCTGCATAGTAGAAATAACCTTTGCGTCATAATCATAGTCACAATCTGAATATATGTAATCAAAAACAGCCTTTGCCGCTTCTTCCTCTGTCATTTCACATATGTTGCTGCTGTCCTGTTCGTTTGTATAATTTGTTTTGTTTTCTCTTACTCTGTTTTCCTCTGTTTCAATCTTTTTCATTTTGGTTTCTGCCGCCTGTTTATAATTTAAGACACCAACCAGCAGAATTATAACTACTATTCCTATCGTCCCCATATTCACAATCTTTCTTTTCACAACAACCTACATTCCTCTCTCATATACAATAATATCTATCACAACATAATCAGACATATTCTCTCATTTGTACCCACAATACATTTGCCATCCAAATGCGGCATCTTAAATTCCATGATATCACAATATCCATCCATTCTCTCTGGCATAAAATCCGGTTTTAAATCCTTGTCCTGCGTTTGGTATTGCCATTTTAATAAACCTAGATTATTCACGGCTCAGCCGTGAAAGTGGCTGAAAGCCACATAGTTACTGTATTTTCGCTGAATATTGCTTTTCACCTATCAAGTGAATGAAAAAAGAGCATCCATTTGTGGTAAAATTAAGGTGTTCAAAGTCTTAACAATCCCAAACAAAGGAGCCCTTTATGAGTATTGTAAACACCTTAGCCTTAGAAAGCAATAGACAGATTAAAATAAATTTTGATGGAGGAGATCTCTCATCCGATGCAGGCTTGCTTCTTATCAAAGAATTCATAAGCAAACTTGGTATTGATACGCTTTTAGAAAAAGCGTTTAAAACCAATGATCCTGCTTTATTCCGATATCATTCGGATCCAAAAAACCTGCTCCAAATGATATATATGATTATTGCCGGTTATTTCGAGGATGATGCCTCTGATGAACTGACAAATGATCCTGTATTCAAGTCTGTACTTGAAAAAGATGCGCTTGCATCACAGCCTACGGTATCAAGATTCTTTAACCGTATGGATGAAGACACTTTAAACCAGTTCCTTGCGATTGCCAGAGTACTTCGGAGGAAAATTTACAGTATTCAGATGCCACAGGCTGTTATTCTGGATCTGGATTCCACTCTTCTTGATGCATACGGCAGACAGCAACCGGATTTTGTTTCTTTGTATCCATATCTGTCCTCCTTTTGTTAGTTTTAACTAACCATATTTCATAAAAAAACCGACAATTTATGATTCCTGTGTTCACAAATTATCGGTTGATAATCCATGCATCTGACCGCTTTTTCCTAGAAATACTCTTTCCAGCCGTTATAATAAAAGGAACGCAGCTCCCTGATATATCCTTGCATGACATAAAATCACTTCATCAAATTCCTCAATACGGCTTGCCATAATTCCTTGCAATTTAAAACACCGTTTTTAAAACGGTGTTTTAAATATAGCATACTTTAAACTTTCTGTCATTCACTGATTATAATTTCATATTTCTCAACCATTTTCAGAACTTCAGCCATAAAATCGTCTTTTCCATGGGTAAGGTATGCAAAACTAATTTTGTATACCCCCTCCTTTGTATAAATCCGCAGCTTTTTCCAGGTTCTTTTCCCCTGCTTTACTGCTGTAACTGCTTCGATTCTCTGTATGTTCCGCCAGTATAACTCCGTTTCCTTTCGTATAGGATGTTTTATCATCATTTTTTCTTCCGAATACCGTACTCTTGTATTACACATGATAAACAGAAAAATCAAACATGCCACACCGTAAATCGGCGCAAACAACAGGGAAAACCATTCCGAAGGCTCACTCTGTGAAAAACCCCGCAATGGATTTTCCTCCCCCGAAAGCAACAGCATTGCCAGATATTCCAGCAGGATTAAAATTCCCAATCCTGCCAGAATATAGTACTCCGTCCCGTATCGCAGAATCCGCTTCTGCGGACTTTCGTAGACCTGAGAGCGGTAATACACGGCAACCGTTTCAGGGCATTTCTTCCTGAGTACGTCACAGAATAGCTCATAATTCAACATGCCGATACCCACTGTGAGGATTTTTGTTCCATCCGAAAGATATAAATTAACCATATTATCAAAGCTGCCGTCTATTTTCCGTATTTCCTGCCATCTGACTGTCCGGGGCTTCTGAAAGGCTTTTTCTATCTGTATTGTATCTCCATTAAAATAAATACATTCCCTCGCCATGATATTTCCCGCAAATATGGTAACTATTAAAAGCAGAATTGCCATTGCCACACACAGGCTCCACATCCCCCTCGCCTCCCCGGGGGCTCCGTCCATTATGTAAAGGATGCTGAAAATTCCCACAAAAACAACTGCCAGCACTCCCAGCGCATATACGACATACCTTTTCCCCGGCGGCTGACATAATATTGCCATTCCCTCCGGGATTTTATTTATCTGCCGCCGGTTTCTGCCCGTTATCAAATAAATGATACCGACAGCCAGAACCAGTATAAGCGTAAACAACAGTTTCTCCATCTTCCCTTTACCCCCTGTATTTCGCAATAACGGAAACAACCTTGTCCATTTCCAACGGCTTCGACAAATGCTCATTCATACCCGCCATGCGGCACCTCTGAGCATCCTCTGCAAAGGCATTTCAGAAGCTTTCCCCCTGCATCCCTGACAAAAGGTTCGCGGTGGAAAGTCGGATTATGATGCGCGCAACATTCAGCGTTCCCGCAGGCAGCCCGGAAAAAAATGCGGCAACTAACGGCGCAC
>ERZ772991.2453-NODE-2453-length-12685-cov-4.415677_pt1 | contig 12685 bp, 5 predicted proteins | sample MGYA00511128_ERZ772991 | MGnify/ENA primary metagenome ERZ772991 (study PRJEB29015, sample SAMEA2737655) | human gut metagenome | biome: human gut; feature: human-associated habitat; material: faeces | place: China | collected 2012 ... | reverse complement strand
GGCGTGCGGACAGCCCATGGATGTTTCCCTGCTGCCTCCGTACGCCAACGCCATTTGCCCGGGCTGCCAGGCGCTGACGCGTGTAAAAACGCGCATGGGGCCTTATCGTATTACCGGAAAACTGGGAAAAGGCGGCATGAGCGTGGTGTTCCGGGCGGAGGATGCCGTTCTGGGGCGGGAAGTGGCCCTGAAAGTGCTGAATGATGCTTATGCCGGGGATGCCCTGCGTTGCGAACGTTTTGAACGGGAGGCCCGGATCATGGCGCGGGTTTCCCATGAAAACCTGGTGCAGCTTTATGCCGTTGGGCGTGACCAGGGCCTTTTTTACATTGCCATGGAGCTGGTGGAGGGCAATGGCCTGGATGCCCTGATTGCTGCGGAGGAACGTGTGCCGGAAGACAGGGTGCTGCGCCTGACGCTGGATATCGTGCGCGGGCTGGACGCCGCATGGAATGCGGGCCTTATGCACAGGGATATCAAGCCCGCCAATGTTCTTTTGTCCCCCGACGGAATCGCCAAAATCGTGGATTTCGGCCTGTCCCTGCTTCATAGCGAATCCGACATGGAGAGGGAAATATGGGTTACTCCTTATTACGCCGCGCCGGAAACGCTGTTGCGAGGAGAGGAGGACTTCCGTACGGACATGTACGCTTTGGGTGCTACCATGTACCATTTGCTGGCAGGTGCGCCTCCCCGTGTGGACGCTTCCCAGTCTTCCGATATTCTTCTGGAGAACAAGAAAAATCTCCCTCTCCTGGAGCAGGTGGTGAACGACATTTCTCCAATGACCTGTTTCATTGTGGACAGGCTGATGGCTTTTAATAAAGAAGACAGGTTCTCTTCCTATCCCGAATTGATAGATGCCGTGGAACAGGCGCAGGAGGAATACGCCCGGGCCATGCAGGAATCCGGTCTCACCTGGGCGGAACGGCGCGCGGTGGAGGCCCGGCACGCACGGCGCAGGAAATGCCGCATCATCGTTGCCTCCTCCATTGTTTCCGTAGTGGCGCTGGCGTTGGGCGTTTGGGGATGGGCGGAATGGCGGGAGGATGGAGCTCCTTCTCCCGTAACTCCGCCTTCGCCTATTTCTCCTGCGGCGGAAGCAGCCCTGGAAGACAGGGAGGCGGCGGAATCGCGGCTGGAGCGCAGCATACGCTTCGGCAAACTGTTTAACGAAGCCCAGGAATCCCTGAACCGTGGGGATCTGGTGAAAGCCGCCGCCATGTTCGGCGATTTGGCGGCTCAGCCGGACTGCCCCCTGTCCACATCCCTTTGGGCCGGTTTGAACCAGGTTCTGTGCATGTGGGTGCGCGGCCAGTTCCCGGAAGGGGTGGAGCGTCTGGAAGAACTGGGCAGAAAGATGGAAGCCTGCGGGGACCCTGAGGAACTGGAACGTTCCAGGGATATTGGCAACCTGGTCATGTACCTGAGCTCCGCAGACTGGTCTTCCCGGATGCCGGGGCTGCGCTCCAATTCTGACCTGGCCGTGCATTATTATGTGGGCATGGCGCTGAAATCCTGGTACTTTGCCGGGAGATGGACGGAATACGGTGGCTTTCTGGACCGGGTGGCCGCTGATGCGGCGGATGACCGGGACAGGAACGTCCGTGAGCTGGCTTCCGCGTGGCTCAGCAACCTGGAGAAGTATACGGACCAGTACGCGCGCTTGAAACGTCTTCAGGACATGCCGGAAAAAACGGTGGCTGAAGTAGAGGCCAAACGGTCCGCGGCGGACTTCCTGCGGGAACAGATGGTCATTGGGGAAGTTCCTTCCATGTCTCCGGCTTATGCCGCGCTGGAAGGAATACTGGATCATTTGAGGATGCAGTACCAGGCTGCGCGGGACTGGGAGGCTGCGGAAGCCGTGAAGGCGTCTGAAAGGAAAAAGGCGGAAGAGATGCAAAAAAAACTGGAGGAGGAAAAGAGGAGGGAAATCCTGCTGGCCGCCCAATCCAGAAGTTATGAAGACGTCTGCCGGGAAGCGGAGGGCATCATGAAGGAAACCGGTGATTATGAGAAAGTTTCCACTGTTTATGGAGAGGCGGAAAAAGTCATTTCCTCTCCTGCGGTGAAAGCCCGTTTGGCCATGCGCCGGGAAATGACGGACCAGATGCTGCCGTTGTTCTCCCGCATGGAGAAACTTTTGCCCGTACTGTTGGAAAAGAAACCGGGGAAAACTCTGGTGCTCAGAGATGGCTCCAGGGTGCGCCTGAAAGGGATGAAGGGACATCTGCTGACCGTGGAGCCTCAGGACAGCCGGGAAGGAAGCGGTGCGTACCAGGTCAGTTGGAACGAGCTTCCGTTCAACTCCCTGCATGCTCTGGCGCGGGAATGCCGCCAGAAGCAGCCTGCGGAATTTTCTTCCCTGGCGGATACGTATTCCAAGCCTTTGCTTATTTTTGGCAGGCTGACGGGAACCATTTCCTCCGCACAGCAGGAAAAAGCATTGCTTCAGATGGACCGCTCTTTCATTGAAAAATGGAATTTATGGATGAACAGTCTGGAGGCGGAGGAAGGGCTGCTGGGAGACGATGGAAAATCAAGTTGATTCCGGAAGGGAATAAAGTCCCTTGAAAGGCGGCGGATTGCTGCCGCCGGCAGGTTTCTGTCCCCGCCGCGTGTTTTGCCGGCTGCCCCCGGGCCGGAAAAAAGGAAAACCGTCCGGGCAAATGCCTTTGTTCCGGATTTGGAGAAAAGTAATGGTGATGAAGTAAAATTTGCTTGCCTAGGGTACTTCGTACAGGTCTCATAGCCGCATGAGACTGATCAGCTTTCTGACGCTGGCATGCGTGGCCGGCTTCCTCTCTTCATGCAGTTGTGATTGTCATAAGCCCGCGGACTTCGCTCTGAAGGATTACCAGCCTACCTCCAGCAAGCAATTCCGTTAACTTCCCTGTATGTTTGAAATCCGCGAAAAACCGGAAATGGTGGAACGGGCCATGCTCGTTTCCATTTACTTCGATCCCTCCGAGGCCGGGGAAAAACAGGCCATGCTGGATGAGCTGGAAGACCTTGTCTCCAATCTCGGCATCGGCATCGCAGGGAAGCACCTCATCAAGTCCAGGGACATGCACGCCAAATTCCTGTGCGGCACCGGAAAGGCGCAGGAAGTGAAGCAGCTGGCGCTGGATTGCCGGGCGGATTGCGTTGTTTTTGACAATATGCTCTCCCCTTCCCAGCAGAGGGAATGGGAACGGCTTGTTGACGAATGCGTCATTGACCGTGAAGAGGTCATTCTGGACATCTTTGCCAGGCGCGCCCGGACACGGGAAGCTACCCTGCAGGTGGAACTGGCCCGCATGCAGTATTCCCTGCCGCGCATGGCCCGCATGTGGAACCACCTGGACCGCCAGGGCGGGGGCTCCGGCGGCGGCAAGGGAGGCGGCGGAGCCGCCAGGGGGGAAGGTGAAAAGCAGATTGAAGTGGACCGTCGCCTGGCGCGCGCCAGAATTGAGGCTATTCAAAGGGAACTGGTCCTGGTGACCCGTCAGCGCGCCACGCAGCGCAAGGAACGGGAGCGCCAGGCCGTCGCCACGGCCGCCATTGTAGGTTATACCAATGCCGGAAAATCCTCCCTCCTGTCCCTGGTGTCCGGGTCTGAAGTCATGGCCAGGGATATGCTTTTTGCCACGCTGGACACCACAACGCGGAAGATAGAGCTTCCCCATGGGCAGCCGCTGCTGCTGACGGATACCGTGGGCTTCATCCGCAACCTTCCGCACCGTCTGGTGGAAGCGTTCAAGTCCACGCTGGAGGAAGCCGTTCTGGCGGATTTCCTGATTCAGGTGGTGGACGCTTCCGATCCGGAAGCCGTGCGCCATTATGAAACGACTCTGGAGGTTCTCAATGAACTGGGTGCGGGTGATAAGCCCATGATCGTGGTTTTAAACAAGGTGGACCTGGTGCCGGAAGAACGGCGCGGGGCCCTGGAAACGCTGCTGGCGCCTCATTTCAGCGGCAGGGTGGTTCCCATGTCCGTGAAAGAAGGGAATGGTGAGGGAGACCTGCTGAATGCCTGCGTGGAAATGCTGGAAAGCCGTGTCCGGCGCGCCCGGTTCCTGATTCCCTATACCCGCAGCGACCTGGTGGCCGCCATGCATAGTGAAGGCAAGGTTTTCTCTACGGAATATGTAGAGGAAGGGACCTTGCTGGAAGCTGTGCTTCCTGTGGCCTTTTACAATAAACTGGAATCATTCCTGGCAGACAGGTAATCCCCTGTTCCTGAAGCCTGGGGCTTTGCCTTGCGCTCCGAAGGCCGTTTCGGGGCGGGAAACGCTTTTTCTTCCGGAGACAATGTCCGGATTCCTGGACGGGTCAAACCCGGTATCCCAGGTCGTTCAGGCATTTCATCACATCCCTGACAGGCAGTCCGATGACGTTGTCCGTATCCCCGCGCACGGAGGAAATAATCATCTCCCCGTGTTCCTGGAAAGCGTAAGAGCCGGCCTTGTCCATCACGTCCACCAGTTCCATGTAATGGAGGATGTCTTTTTCCGTCAGCTTCCGGAACGTTACTTCCGTCAGCACGGCCAGGTTTTTCATGCCCAGCGGGGAACGGATGGCAACCGCCGTGCAGACATGGTGCGTGCGTCCGGAGAGCTTCCGGAGTATGGACCGGGCTTCTTCTTCATCTTCCGGCTTGCCAAGAGGGAAGCCTTCCAGAAAAACGAGCGTATCCGCGCCGATGACGGTAGAATCCGGATGTTCCCGGAACACGGCTTCCGCCTTGGCGGAAGCATTGTGCAGGCAGAGTTCCTGCGGGGGCATGGAAGCCTCTTTCAGTTCTTCCGTATCCCGGACAATAATGGAAAAAGGAATGCCGGTTTTCTCCAGCAATTCACGCCGCCGGGGCGATTGGGAGGCCAGGATGACGGGCGGAATCATGGGAGAAAAAAGCGGTCATGAAAAACAGGGAGCCAATCTTTCTCAAGCTCCCTGGATGATGGGCTGTCAATGATTGCCTGTCAACTGTCTGCTTCCCATAATCCTCTGGAAAGCCTCGGGGGAAATTTCCCGAATGGACCTGATAATGTTTTTGGAAAAGGCGCTCATGCGTTTCCGGATGGTTTCCCGGTCTTCCGCTGTATCAAATTCCATGCCCACCAGGGCGCGGCCTACGCGTTCCCCGGTGTAGGTATAGTTGAAATAACAGAGGGAAGCCAGATCCGCGATGCGTTCCATGAAGTCAAGGAAGGCGCCGGCGCGTTCCGGAAATTCAATGTGGACGAACAGGGGGTGTTGACACAGTTCCGGCTGGTAGTGAATCATGCGGAAGCGCACGTCGTCGTCCTCACTGATGTCTTCGAATTCTATTCCTTTCTTTTTCAGTGTCGTGCGGATGGTATCCAGGTCTTCATCGGAAGCGGCAATGCCGAACACGGGGTGCTGGGTGCTTCCCTCCGTTTTGCCGTATTGCACATCCACCAGCGTCGTATCCTGCGGAATGTGGCGCAGGTATTTAAGCACCTGGCCGCGCTTGGAATCCATGGAAATGCGCAGATAGCGCGTTTCATGGTTGCCGATGCCCGCCTGCCGGGCAATCTGGGTAAGGTGGGTGAAATCCATATTGGCTCCGGAAATGACCACGAAGCTCTTTTCCTCCGGCTTTACTTCGCCCCGGTTCCATTGTTTCAGGAATCCTGCCAGGCTCATGGCTCCGGATGGTTCCGGCACGACGCGGGAGGATTCCCACATGGCCCGGATGGCCTGGCAGACCTCATTATTGGTCACGGTCACGAACTCGTCAACCAGTTCCCGGCAAAGGGGATAGGTTAATTCTCCGGGAATGTGGACGGCTGTGCCGTCGCAGAAGACATCCACGTAATCCAGATTCACCCGGCGTCCCTGCTCAATGGAAGTTTTCATGGACGCCTGGTCGATGCCTTCCACGCCGATGACCTTGATGCGGGGCCAGAATTTTTTCAGCCAGCACGCCACGGAGGCGGCCAGTCCGCCGCCGCCGATGGCGACGTACGCGCGGTCAAAAGGGCCTTCTCCGCTCATCACCACTTCGTCCGCCAGCGTTCCCTGTCCGGCCATGGTCACCAGGTCGTCATAAGGATGGACAAACGTACAGCCGTGAGTTTCCGTGTATTCATGGGCGGCTGCGGCCGTCTCGTCATAGCAGTCCCCATGGAGCATGATCTTCACATGCCTGCCGCCGTGGCGGCGTACTTCCGTCTGCTTCACTTCCGGCGTGGAGCGCGGCATGAAAATGGTGGCATGGCAGTTCAGCACTCTGGCCGCCAGAGCCACGCCTTGGGCGTGATTGCCGGCGGAAGCCGCCACAATGCCTTTGTCACGGGCTTCCTGGCTCAATGCAGCCATGCAATTGAACGCTCCGCGCCACTTATAAGCCCGGATGGGGCCCAGATCCTCCCTTTTGGCGTATACCGGGGCCTTGATGCCCGGCAGATTCAATCGCTGGAGAGGAGTCGGTTCGCCAACGGTATAGACGCGCTGGCGGGCTTGCAGTATTTCCTCGGAAAGACGGTCCGAAAGTATGCTCATGATTGTAATGCTGGCCCCCATTCTACTGAAGTCCAACCCCTTTTTCCAGTAAAACATTCCGGGGGGCGGCCTGTTTTCCGGAATTCAGGTTTTCTGGACGAAAAAAGCCGCCCGGAGGCGGCTTTTTTTCCTGAACAAGGTGGCGAAGCGGACGGGGCTCGAACCCGCGACCTCCAGCGTGACAGGCTGGCGCTCTAACCGAACTGAGCTACCGCTCCATGACCTTGGATGCCGTCCCTGCCTTGCGGCGGGGACGGGAAGGCTTATACAGGCGCTCCCGCAGAAATGCAAGACAAGAAATCATTTTTTCCTGCATGCGGGGTTTTCTTGCTGGGAGAAACAGGTTAAATAACCGGACGGATTCGAAATCCGCAAATGATGTGAATTAACCCAGATAATGATTAAAATATTAATAATGCCGATTCTTGAAACTGGTATCCCCGTTTTTTTCTCTTTCCCCTTTCAGGCCGTTCCATGCTTCCTAAAGGGCTTGGCCTCAAAAATGGTCATTGACAACGGATTTCGAATCCGATATTGCATATGGTTAATAGCGTATTTTATCTCTGTTGAAAAAATTACGTCGTGTTGAACATATTGACTATTAGTTATTTTTTATGAAGCTTCATCTGCCTGTCAACTTGTTGTCCGCTCTTCTTGCCTGCTGCGCTGCGTTGTCCGCCTCTGTTCAGGCTGATCCCCTCACCATTACGACCAACCAGACGTTTGATACGGACGTTACCTGGAATGAGGCTACGACCATCGGCGCCAACGACCTGACGCTGACCATTGAGGCCGGAAAGACGCTTACCCAGGCGGAGGGTGCGTTCAATATTGGCAATAACAGCCTCACCATCACCGGCGGCGGCGTTTTCAGGATTAAAACGGCGGCTACGCAGAAAATCGGGAGTGATCCAATCTCCAAAACACTGACTATTAATAACGCCACGCTGGATTTGAGCTCTCCGGGAGCCAGCCTCAGCATGACGGGGGATAATTATACGCGCTACAAGGTAACCGTCACCAACGGCGGCGTGCTGCGCGTGGGAGAATATACCTATAACGGCGCGGGGCTGGGTTCCATGGCCGTCAATACGGGGTACTGGACCTTGAACAACGGGCGCTTGGAGATTACCAAGGAAAGCGACGGAACCTTCGGGAACGGCCTGACAGTCGCCGCGGGCGGCGGCGCCGTGGAGGTGGTGAATGCCGGCAGCACCATGTCCATCACTGCTGACGACACTCATAATATCCAGCTGAACGGCGCCCTGACCATTACCGGGGCAGGGAACATGATCACGGGCAGTGACAATGCATTCCGTGGAACCGGGCGTTTGATCAAGGACGGCTCCGGAACGCTGACCCTGGCCAATTCCTCTTCCTTCACGGGCGGCGTGGAACTGAAAGGGGGCACCCTCATTGTCAGCCATGCCTCCGGAATGGGAACGAACAAGAACCTTTCCGTAACGGGGAATGCGGCCATCGGCGGCATTTCCGCGGGGTACGGCGGCCTTTCCCTGTCCGCGGGAGCGGGCCTGGACGTCTCCGCCGTGGACAGCAATGCCGGCCTGTCCATGACCGCCGGCGTCCTGTCCCTTGGGGGGCAGAATACGATGACCGGCAAACTGAACCTGGGAGCGGCCGTGCGGATTGACGCCACTCACATGACGGTGAACGGCAATCCCCTGCTGGCCCTGAACGGCGCCCTGACGGTGAACGGCAGCCTGCTGCTGGAGAACAGCGACAGCGTGAGCTGGAGCGCGGGCACGTACAATCTGATTAATGCCACGGGCGGCATCACCGGGGATCTGGCCAATACCATTCTGCTGGGGACCGAATACATCGGCAACTGGAGCACGACGGACAATACCCTGAAATTCGTCGTGGCGCAGGTCACGTCCCTGACCTGGACGGGCGGCGGAGACAATACGTGGACGGTGGGAGGAACGGGGGATTCCCCCTGGAATGCGGGATTGCCTTTTGCCAACGGCAACGGAGTCATCTTCGGTGACGTAGCAGGCAATGCGCCGCAGACCGTGAACATCGCCGGGCAGGTGAATCCGGGCCTGATCGTCGTCAATGCTGACGCAACCGGTTATACGTGGACGGGGTCCGGTTCCCTGGTGGGAAGCTCCAAGCTGCAGAAGACCGGCAGCGGAACCTTGTCCATCGCCACGGACAACGCCGGTTTTTCCGGAGAAGTCCTGCTGGGCGGCGGCACGGTGGAAATGCGGCATGACGCCGCGCTGGGTGCCGGCAGCATCATCTTTAATGGAGGCTCTCTGAAATACGGCGCTGGGATAACGGCGGACATTTCCGGACAAATTCAGACAGGCGCGTTGGCTTCCAACGCTGTTCTGGTGGATACGAACGGGAATGCCGTCACATGGGCATCCCTGGCCGGCTGGATGGGAACCATCACCCGCACGGGAGAAGGCAGCCTGAATCTGGCGGCGGGCGCCTACGGAGGCAAGCTGATTAACAGCGGAGCCGGCTCGCTGGTGATCGGAGCGGGCAACGCCACGCTGGGAGGAGGCATTTCCGGGACGGTCGTCAAGACGGGTGACGGCACGCTGTCCCTGAGCAGGGACGCGTTCAACGCATCGGCGGGAGGGACGCTGGTGGTGGAATCAGGCACTCTCGCTGTTGCGGCAGAGGGGACGTTAAGCTCCGACCTGAACATCACCCTGGGAGAAAACGCGGTGATGCAGACCGGCTGGGCCACCAACATCACCGGCACGGGAATATTGACGATGGGGAACGGTTCCAAGCTGCGCCTGCTGAACGGGAACGGGAACGGTAACCGTCTCATCGACATGCAAATCCGGCTGGACGCCGGAGAAGGCGGCTACGCCGTCATTGACGGCTCCAGCAATGGAAATAATGCCACGCTGACCTCCGCCATCACGGGAACGGGCGGCCTGAAAATCATTTCCGATGTTGGGGGCAACGGCTGGAATTTTAAAACGGGATGGGTGAAGAATTCCTATGACGGCGATACGGAAATAGCCGGAACCGGTAGTAACATCAGCCTGACTTATAATGTCGGCACAGCCTCCGTCGTTGCCGGGCAGGTGCTGACCCCGTGGGGGCAGGGCAGCGTCACGCTGGGCGGCAGTGAAAAAAATGTCACGGTGACGTTCAACGGCTTGAATGCCGCAGCCGCGGCGGGGGGAGTGTCCCTGGACGGGGATGTCACGCTGAAAGGGACGAACGCCGCGACCGTCCTGAACGTCTTTACCGGAATCACAGGAACCGCGACGCTTAACGGCAAGGTGTCCGTGGAAACGTCCGGCAGCGGAACGGCGACCCTCGCCGGAGGAGACAGCCTGCAGATGCTCGGCGGACTGGGCGGTGCGGGAACGCTGGCCGTCACTACCCGCAACAGCGCGGGCTCCCTGACGCTGGGCGGCGATGTTGGCGATTTTACCGGAACACTGAACCTTTCAGGGAACAATCTTTACCTGAATGCGGATACGGCTCTGGCCGGAACATTGAACGCTTCCGCCGCCAGGGTGACGGCGCTGCGGCAGCAGAACGTGACCGGAACACTGCACGCCGCTTCCCTGGCGGTTGACGGAAGCGCTTTGAGCGCCGGAGGGGCGGCTCTGACCGTAAGCAACCTGTCCCTGGGCGAGGAGGCGCTCGTCAGCCTGGATATCAATGAAAGCGTGAGCGAGGGGACGTACACGCTGGTTTCCTGGGAGAATCTGGCGGCCGGCAATTTCGCGGATGGCGGGAGGATGTCTCTGACCGGAACGCTGGCCGGCCTGTACCAGGGAACCTTCAATGTGGATGTCTCCGCCAAAACGGTGACGGTTTCCGTCAGCATGGCGGACGACGTGGTGGTCTGGGACGGCAACCCGATAGGAGCCGTGAACAATGCCACGACCTACCTGTTTGACGGAACGCATACGGGAACGGCGTCCCTGACGGGGGTTGTGAATGCCAAGGCTGTTTATTTCAATAACGGAACCGGCCAGGACCTGGAACTGACCAACGATGGAGGCAAGCTTGCCGGGAACGGAACCATGACCAAACTGGGTGAAGGAAAGGTGACCTTCAACAGCTCCAACGATGATTACTCCGGCGCGGTGAACATCAAGGAGGGAACCGTTGCCGTGAAGGCGAACAAGGCCCTGGGAACCGGGGCGGTGACCGTGGAGGAGGCCGGACGGCTGGAAATCGGCGTTGCGGGAGGGATTGCGGATATTCTGGGAGACGCCATGCCGACGATCAATGGAGGAACGATCGCCTTTGTCTCCGGGGGAACCAATGCTCTCGGGGTTGATCTGGCCAATGGAGCCGATATCAATCTGGAAGTGTCGGGGGCGGGAACATTCCTGACGGTTTCCGCCGCCCAGACGAAAACCGGCATGACGACGGTGGGAGAGGGTGCGGTTCTGAACCTCGGCAAGAATGGAGGCGGACAGCAATCCATCCTTTACGGCGATTTGATAGTGAACGGCGGCACGCTGAACACTACCGCGGGCGATCCGTTCGGGTATCAAAATGACGGGAACTTCGGCACGTTGACCCTGAATAGCGGCACGTGGAATGTCGGCGGACCCAATACCACCATGGCCAACACTAGGATGGTGTTCAACAATAGCCGGATTATGTTGAATATGTCTGCCTCTAGCAGCTCGGGAGCCGGTTTTGACCTGTTCAGCGGCACCAATACTATCGTGACGCAGCAGTCCGCTGCCGGGATGAGCGTCTTTTCCGTGGCGGAGGGAGCTCCCTCTGTCGGGCTGACCCTCCGCGGCGGAACGGCTGTCTTTGATATCGCCCGCGGTAATTTTGCGCTGGACGAAACCAATACGGCGGATTTGAAGCTGGATGTGGTCGTTAACCAGGAAGGTAACGGAACCAGCTTTATCAAGCAGGGGAACGGAGTGCTTCAACTGACGAAGGCGAACAGCTATACCAATGCGACCCTGATCAGGGAAGGAACCCTCCTTCTGACAGGATCCGGCACTCTCGGTTCCGGAGCGGTGACGCTCGGCGGCCTGGGAGACGCCTTCCTGACATACGCGGTGGATTCGGAACAGACCGTGGCCAACGTCATTGGAGGAACGGGCACCATTACCCAGCAAGGCGGGCAGGTGACCATGAGCGGGAACAATACCTATGAAGGCCTCACCATCGTGGAAGACGGGACATTGGTTGCCGGAAGCGCGTCCGCCTTCGGCTTAAGCACGGTCACTGTCACTGGCGGGGTTTTGGACATGAACGGCCAGGCTCTGACGAACGGCATTACGGTTTCCAACGGAACGCTGTCTCATGCCGGCGCGTATGCCGCTGCGGGCGGCGTGCAGGTCGAGGCTGGAGAGCAAAACACCGTCACGACGCAAGGGCTGGCTTCCTCCGCCCTCTCCTCCGTCATTCTTGCCGCGGGGGCCCGTCTGGACTTTCAGGATGAAGAAGGCAACGCCGCCGCCCTGGACATGAGCGGCAAAAAAGTTGTCCTGACGCTGGGAACAGGCAACGTTTCCGTTCCCGCCGGAGAGCCGGGGGAGGCGATGATTGGCGCTTCCTCCCTGACACTGACGGGAAATGAAACAGAAATCGACTTGAGTAACGGGGCGCTGGTGGATTTGCTTAAAACTACCAAAGACTCCGCGGAAGGCGTACGCCTGCTGCTGACGACGGGCACGCTTTCCTTCTCGGATGCGGACACTTACAGGCAGCAGCTCCAATTCAGCCCGCTGCTTTCCTCTCTGGGCTACGCCGTCACGGGAACGGACGGGGGAGCTTTGCTGATCAGCGGTAATTCCAATCTGGTTTACCTGGTAACCGGAGGGGAAGGCTCCTATCCGTCTTCCATTGCAGATTACCCTGCCCTGGACGCCTATAAGGCCGTTGTTCTGGACTCCGGCAAGTCCCTCAACGTGGCATTGTCCGGAGCCCCGGACAACGGGGAAGGGCTTCACGTCCGGAACCTGGTGGGGCTGGAAGGCTCTTCCCTGAGGGTCACCAACTCCGACATGACTGAAAACGCCATCGTCATTCTGGACAACGCCGTTCTGAATCCCGAACTTGATTCCGGAGTGACGGATCCGGCCCGGGTAGGAACGGATACGATCATGGGCGGCAGCATCATCGGAGGCGAGGCGGTCACCTTCATCAAGGAAGGAACCGGGACGCTGACGGTCGGAGGAACGATGGACGTGGA
>ERZ772991.2450-NODE-2450-length-12697-cov-17.029821_pt1 | contig 12697 bp, 8 predicted proteins | sample MGYA00511128_ERZ772991 | MGnify/ENA primary metagenome ERZ772991 (study PRJEB29015, sample SAMEA2737655) | human gut metagenome | biome: human gut; feature: human-associated habitat; material: faeces | place: China | collected 2012 ... | reverse complement strand
TTGCTCAGGTACTTAAAAAAAATATTTTATAATAGTGTTGCGGAATTAAGGATAATTTAAGAATTTGATTTATTGGTTGAATTTTGTTTTCCATGTTCCGCAGAATAGGCAGGCTGTATCGGAACCCGTCGGTTCGGAGGAGGGGATTGTGCTGCGCCGAAACGACGAAGGCGTCCGCCGGAGGAAACGAATGTCCGTTCCGGAGAACGCCTGAAGCGCAGCCCGGCGAAGGCCGGGTAGAGTGAGCGCATGTCACGCCCGTTGAAATGTCAGCCGTAAAATAGCCGTAAGTCATCGATACTCCTGTCGTTTAGTCCTGTTCGGAACTTACACGCGAGGGTACAGAAGAAATACATGGAAAAATAGCGCGCCGAAGACTATCTTGCACGATTTCGACCCGAAACCCGCGGGTGTAAATCCTGATTGTCAAGGCAGGTCTTCTGACTCGTTTCCTCCGCAACGCCTTCCCAGCGATATAGCCAGTGGCAAAGAGTGCGCGAAGTTGCCCGGTCGGGGGCTGAAACTCACAGCAGCAGGTACTGTCGCCGATTTTCACGGCATTCCCTATTAATCGGCTTGGAAAAGTGATTCCAAGTCCGAACCTTGCGGGTGCAAAGGTATTGCTTTTCCGGGATTATTCGCAAACGAAATCGGAAATAAATTTCAATGAATTTTGTAATTCATTAAAAAACATGGTTTTGTTAAACGACTATTTGCGGAAGATGAAATAGACGGCCAGAATCAGGCAGACGAAACCCGCCAGGTGGTTCCACCGCAGGGTGTCCGATTTCATGAAGACGACGGCGAAGACCGTGAAGACCAGCAGGGAGATGACTTCTTGGATCACTTTGAGCTCCCAGATCGAGAAGGGGCCTCCCAGTTGGGAGCTGCCGATGCGGTTGGCCGGGACTTGGAAACAGTATTCGAACAGGGCGATCCCCCAGCTGAGCAGGATGATGGACAGCATCCCGAAGCGCTCTATTTTGGATTTGAAAGCGATATGCCCGTACCAAGCCAATGTCATAAAGGTATTGGAAAGGATCAGCAGGGCGATGGTAGCGAGGGCACGGCTCATAATAGCAGAGCATTGAGATCGGTTATCGAGGCGAAATCGTCGATGACGACATCGGCTTCCGTTTGGGTTGCGAGCGTATGACGGGGTAGAGTCGTTGCCAGGGCCACGATGCGGCCTGCTCCGGCCCGGCGGGCAGCAGTGATGCCGACCCGGGCATCCTCGAATACAAGGCATTCGGCCGAAGGCAGGTGCAGTCCTTCGGCTGCCAGCAGGTATATTTCCGGGTCGGGCTTGCAGCGGGTCACCCGGTCGCCGCTGACGATGCAGGAGAAGTAGTCGGTGATACCGCAGTTGCTGAGGACGAAATCGACGTTCTCGCGGCAGCCTGAAGAACCGACGGCGCAGCGGATTCCGCGACGGCGCAGCTCTTCGAGCAGTTCCACGAGCCCCCGTACGGGGCGGATTTCCGGAGCATAGACTTCGCGGTAGATGGCTTCTTTCTCCTCGCCGAGCGCTTTCATTCCCTTTTCGCGGATGATTTCTTCGGGCAGGATCAGGCGCATGATGTCGTCGTTACCCATGCCGAAAGCGGTCTGGAGCTTGTGCTGCCAATCTTCGACGCCGTAACGCTTGCAGAATATCTCGAATGCCTTGACGTGCGCCTGGGTATTGTTTACCAGTACGCCGTCCATATCGAACAGGACTCCCCGTATCATTTTGTTGTTTTTTTACCGCGCAAAAGTAATCATATTTCCGGGAGTTGCCGCCGAAACCACCGGGAAATTGCGGGGCGGAACTCTTTGAGGCGGGATTGTATGCTTGAAATGGCGATTATATCTTTTTTATGCGCCGTTTCCGACGATCGCAGCATCCGATCCGGGGGTTGCTTATTCGCCGACCTGTGGCCGCATCCGTAATTCCGCTCTCCTATATGTATTCTCTTCTCGGAGGAAAGTTGGGGGGCTACGTACCCGAAGTGGCACGCTAAAAAAGTATATATGCACCTAAAATTTGAGGTTAAGACTGAAATTGACCGTGAAGGTCGGGATCGACAGTCCGGGGACGGAGCGGTGATGCGTCAGGCGCCAGATGCAATCCACGCGCAGCAAACGGAAGATGTTTTCGATGCCGAAGCCGGTTTCGAGGTAAGGATGTTCGACCGACGACATTCCTGCCGGAAAGAGCATAACGGCTTTCGTATTCGGAAGACTGCCGTCGTTGCGGGCCGAGAGAGTGCCGTAAACTCCTTTGAAAACAAAGACTTCGCGCCAGTTGAGTTTTTTGAGGAGCGGTACGCGGCCCAACAGGAACCCGTTGAAGTGGTGTTCGTAGAAGAACGAAATCCAGGCGTCCGACGAGAATTCGTAGAAATTCATGCACGAGAAGGCGTAGCGGTCGTAAAAATAGGTGCCGTTTCCTTCGTGCAGCTTCAGCAGCAGGTAGGGAACCTTGCCGAAGATCTTGCCGCCTTCGAGCATGAGTTGCGAGTAACCGATCGGAGGCAGATTGAGCCGGTATTGCATACGCCCTTCGAGCCGCAGATAGTCGTAGCTGGCGGGTAAGATTCCTCTTTTTGCCCCTGTGAAGTCGAAGGAGAAAATCGGGTATTTCGAACCCATGTGTCGTACCTCGAACGGCATGCGGACGATCGTTTCGTCTTTGGACAGCCGCAGCCCGATCCGTATCGAAGCGTCGTTGATGCCATGCAGCGAACGCCCGTCCGGCAGGATCATCGGTACGTAGCGGTTCGAGGAGATGTGACGGCCCCGCAGCTCGAACGAACTGCTGATCCCGTGCAGCCACTCGTGTTCGTAGAGGGCGATCCCTTCCTCGATAGTCGAAAGCCGCGAGGTGCCGCCTCGGGAGAAGATCGAGCTTAGGATGTTGTTTTCCGAGAGGGCGCTGACACCCGAGCTGAGCTGGATCGCATCGTTGCGATAGGTGACGGTCAGCTTGCGTAGCAACTGTCTGCGGAACATCACCTCTATTTCCGATGCACCCTTGAAGTCCTCGTCGCGGGTGCCGTAGGCCAGGTAGGTCGAGAGCCGTACGCGGCGGCTGAACTCTTTGGTCGTGCGTGCGCCTATCTGGAAACGGGCGCCCTCCAGTCGGTTGAAGCTGATCGCTTTGGAGTAGGGACCTATGCCGACGTATTTGGTGTTGTAGTAGCCTCCGATGATGGTGTTGAGAACCGTGTAAATGTTTTTGTAGAGGGGAACCTGCTGGATCGAATCGACCATTTGATAGATAGCCTTTTCCTTTTGGGTGAGGGTGTAGGGACGCAGTGAGTCCCATTCGACCCGTTTGCCCGAAATCGCGTCGTCGGAGAGAACCACGTTGGCCGATGTCCCCAGAATCTGTTTGGGGATCGGCGTGTCGAATTTTACGTCGGAATAAGTCACTTCGCGGCTGCCCAGGAAAGCGAGCATCTTCGAGGACTCGGACTTGGTAAGCGTGAAGTCGGCGGTCATTTTCTCCCGCTGCGGGAACCACAGCGAATCGGCCGTCAGTCGGTTGTCGATTTCGATCGCCAGGTGCCGGATCCAGTTTACATTGACCCCTTTGGCCATTTTTACGCGGGCCGAACGCAGCGCGTAGCTCGCCGAGTCGATATTGACCTCGCCGTCGAGAACGGGGGTGGCGACGCTTTTGGGGTGGAAGCGGATCTTGTAGGTCTTGCGGCCCTCCGCGTTCGTACTGTCCACCAGAAAGTATTTATAGAACGAGCGCCCCGAGTTGGAGAGGGGGCTGGCGAACTTCACGCCGAACAGATCGATGAAATTTTCGTAAAGATTCACGTCGGCGTGCAGGTGTCCGGTGAATTGTGCGAGCATGCTGTTGTCTTCGATACCGGATATCTGGCTGGCGCGGATCACCTCACGGGCGACGGTCGGCGTGCGGCTGTGGTAGTAATCCGCTGCCGTTTCGGAGATCATTACGGGCAGGTAGGGTTGTCCGGTGACATCCGATGTGTCGATGTGCTCGAAAATGAAACCGAAGTTTTGCTGGAGTTTTCTGCTTCGAAATTCCCGGACATTGGCCAGGCCGAGTTCCATTTTCGTATAGGTGCGGCAGATGTAGCGGTCGTATTCTTCGGGATCGTTGTATTTTTTGTTGCGTACGATGCCCGCGAGAATCGGGTGTGCCGGATTGTCCCCCGGTGTGACCACGACATTTCCGATTTCGAGGTGCGTGGGATTGAGCCGGAAATCCACCCGGTTGTCGCTTCCGGCCGGGATCGGACGAATCTGGGGCTCGTAGCTGACCATTTCTGCCCGGATGTAGCTCGATGTGTCGCGATTTTCGATCGAGTAGCACCCTTCGTCGTCGGTGGTGGTGCCGGTCGTCGTACCCGGGAACAGGACGACGGCGTAGGGAATCGGCTCGCCCGTCTGTGCGTCCGTGACCGTACCGTACACCCGGGTGTTCTGGGCAGCGCAGGGGCCGTACAGAAATAGTCCCGCAAGAGCGAGGATTATGCCGCATAGTCGTTTCATCGGAGCCTTGCCGGAGTGTCGTTTCGGGTTTCGGAAGGAAATAAATGAGATCAAAAATACGAAGATTTTACCGGACTATCAAAAATTGTTATTTTTGCCGGACCGGATGGAATTGTTGCCTGCGAGATGAAACATGAAAACGTCAAAATAGAAAAAACCAATGCGGCCCGTCTGCTCGACCGTGCCAAAATCGCCTACGAATTGATCCCGTACCGGGTGGACGAGGAGCATCTGGCCGCGACTCATGTGGCCGAACAGCTCGGTGAAGATATCGCCACGGTTTTCAAGACGCTCGTACTCAAGGGAGACCGCACGGGCCATTTCGTCTGCGTCGTACCCGGAAATCATGAAGTCGATCTGAAAGCTGCGGCCCGCGTGTCGGGCAATAAGAAAGCCGACCTGATTCCTGTCCGGGAACTTCTTCCGACGACCGGGTATATTCGGGGAGGCTGTTCTCCGATCGGGATGAAAAAAACCTTTCCGACCTTTTTCCATATTTCCGTTTTACAGCATTCGGCCGTTTATGTCAGTGCGGGAGTTCGAGGGTTGCAGATCCGGATCGCTCCGCAGGATCTGCTCCGCTTCGTCGGAGGCGAAACGGCCGAAATCAGCTGTCCGTCGTCTGTGGCGGCGGACGAATAGAATCCGTATTTTTTTGCTATTCGATCCCTCTGCGTCGGATGCGCGGGATTGCCGCGTTATCGAAACGACAGCCGGAGCGGAATTTTTCCGGGACGATTCGTCATTTCCCTTTGGGGGCCGGTCTGGTTTCGCCCTTGAGTGCCGGAAGTGAGATGCCGTACCGTACCGCCAGAATCCGAATGAGGATCACCGAGCAGGCGGCGATGAACTGCGTGGGGGCCGCCGGCAGGTCGAGATACATACAGAGATAGTAGATCAGTCCGCCGCAGATGCAGGCGATAGCGTAGATGTCTTTGCGGAAAATCAGGGGTACTTCGTTCAGCAGCACGTCGCGCAACATACCGCCCGCCGCACCGGTCAGCGTACCCATGATGATACCCACCCACATCGGATAGCCGACGGCTATGCTTTTCTGAATGCCGACGACGGTGAAAAGCCCCAGTCCGACGGCATCGAAAATAAAGAAGGTGTTGTTGAGCCGGATCACGTATTTGCGCAGCCCGACTACGAACAGGAAGGCGAATCCCGATACGACCAGGTAGGAGACGTTTTGCATCCAGAAAGGGGGCAGGCCCAGCAGCAGGTCGCGCAGCGTACCGCCGCCGACGGCCGTGACGAATCCGACCACATAGGCCCCGAACCAGTCGAAGTGTTTGGCCGAAGCGAGCCGGATGCCGCTGATGGCGAATGCAAAGGTACCGACGTAGTCGAGAAGGGTGATGAAATTCATGATGTTTCGATTTTTCGGCTGCAAAGGTAGTAATTATCTCGCCGGATTATCGATAACGACGAAATAAATTCGATAGCTGCGATCGGGCTGCCGATTTCTGTTTTCTGTTTTCTGTTTTCTGTTTTCTGTTACCGGCCGTATGATACGGGGCGGAGGCGTTTCCTGCGGGTCTTTGCGGAATTTTCCGGCAAGGAGTGTTCGGGTTTCGTTTTTTTTCGTACTTTTATGCGGCGTAAATTCGGCTCGGAACGATGGTTTTACTTCTTCATTCCGGTTCATTGGTTTGCTTTTTCATGTTACTTAAATATTTCCCACTATGAAATTTTTTATCGATACAGCTAACCTGGCCCAGATCCGGGAAGCTAACGAAATGGGTGTGCTCGACGGGGTGACGACCAATCCTTCGCTGATGGCCAAGGAGAACATTCGCGGTGAGGAGGCCTGCCGTCGCCATTACCTCGAAATCTGCTCCATCGTCGATGGCGATGTGAGCGCCGAGGTGATCGCCACCGATTTCGACGGTATGGTCCGCGAAGGGGAAGCGTTGGCGGCCTTGCACAAGAATATCGTGGTCAAACTCCCGTGTACGGCCGACGGTATTCGTGCCGTGAAGTATTTCGCAGGCAAGAATATCCGCACCAACTGCACGCTGGTCTTTTCCGTCGGTCAGGCTCTGCTGGCGGCCAAGGCCGGTGCGACGTACGTGTCGCCGTTCGTAGGCCGTCTGGACGATATTTGCGAGAACGGGGTGGCTCTCGTCGCCGAGATCGTGCGTATGTATCGTTACTACGGTTATGATACGCAGGTGCTGGCGGCATCGATTCGGCATACGCAGCACATCGTCCAGTGTGTCGAGGCGGGGGCCGACGTGGCGACCTGCCCGCTTGCGGCGATCAAGGGTTTACTGAAACACCCGCTGACCGACATCGGTTTGGCGCAGTTCCTGGCAGACCACGCCAAGGTGAATTCGTAGGGAGGCGGCGTTTCCCGTATGGAAAAGCGATGCCGATGATCGAAAAATCATCGGCATCATCATTTCGTATTCGGGCCGGAATCCGATCAGATTTCCAGCCCCATGATATAGTCGTTCATGTAGAATCCGCCTCCGATTTCGAAATCGCCTTCGCGCAATTTGCGCATACCCATCCGTTCGTAGAATTTTACGGCTTTGTTATGGCGATTTACGTGGAGCTCCATCCGGCAGGGAGCCGGGTGGAGCTGTTTGATGTGTTCGATAGCCTTGCGGAAGAGGAAGCTCCCCGCGTGCACACCCTGGAATCGGGGCAGGATGTAGATTTTTTGCAGGATGTAGAGGTCGTCTGCTTCGGGCTGGACAGAGAGATAGCCGCAGGGAGTGCCGTCCTTGTAGGCGATGTAATATACGTGCCCTTCGGCCATCTGCCGCCGGAGGTTTTCGGGGGAGTACATCCACTCCATCATGTAGTCCAACTGTTCGGGCGAAAGGATGGTTTTATAGGTGTCGGGAAATGCGACGCAGGCCATTTCGCGTATCAGTCCGCAATCTTCGACGGAGGCTTTTCTGGCAGTAAACATAAGGTGTTCGATTCGGTTTCGCTCTTGCAAATATATTGAAAGCCAGGAGAAACCGGGAACTTGTTCCCGGTTTTCTGAGGTGCATTCTATCTAGAATATGTTCAAAGATGGTGATTCTGGTAGTCGGAGAGTTCTGTTTTTGTCGCGATAATTTGTCGGGCTGTATGAGACGGATGCCTGGGCAATAACAAATTAGGCCAATATTGTAGCCACAAAATTTCTATAGTCCCTCCTCGACGGTTTTCCGTACAGGTTCCTGGTACTGTTTACCTTTTCCGAAACGGAAGTTGATTTTCAACATTACTCTGTTCCAGGCATTTTTTACATAAGAAGTCCCTTGTGTTCTGACGATACTGTTCTCGATGGAATGGTAATGGCTTTCCGGATTGGTGAGGAAATTGTCGCAGGAGAGTTGAAATGCCCAGTCTTTGTATTTATATCTCACACCTATCGCAGAGGATAATTCACTGTCGTATATCATCGGAATAGACAATCCTTTACAAGGTATCGCACCCTGATAATATGCGGAAAAGTTTTTGTAGTTGAAAGTCAGCTCATAGTACATCGGAGCCTGAAAATGAGTCACCCTCCCCAATACTTTCGAATCGACTTTTGTATAACTGAATCCTCCGCCTAATTTCAATGCCAGCAAGTCGTTTTTGAATGGGCTGAGTCTCAAATCATAATGTACGGAGTGCACATCTGCCCAGTTGTCATTAATCGGTGAGTATGCGATATACGGCTGTTCATACTGATAATAGTAGTCGATTGGATTCTTGTAATATAAGTAGCTGTATGAAACATTTATATTGAGCCATTTGTTATGATATACGACATTGAAAGTCGTCTGGTTCGCACGGCCGCCGACCAGCTCGGGATTCCCGTGTACGATAATATTTTGATTATAAAACGAAGTGGCTTCGCTGAGTTGTCCCAGTCCTGGCTGCATATTGGCTTGGACGAATCCGGCTTTCAGCATAAAAGAGGGTGAAATACGATAACCGATATCTACCCGAGGCGCAAAGACCCATTGCCAAATATCGTTGTCGTTTGTTTTTGTTCGTGTCCCTGTTACTCCCAAAGAAAAACGATAAGTAAACCGAGGCCCGATCTTTCCGGTGATCTCTCCGGCAAAATAATTTTTCAGAATGCTGTTAGTTTCCCGGGAATAGCCCGACGTGTTGTCTATTCGATATTTGCTAATATCATAGTAAAAATAATCTCCGAATGAAAGCGTCAGCTTGTCGAAAGTCTTGGTATAGAGAGCTTGGCCGTTCATCTGATAGCCGTCTCCGTCCATATTAAGAAAATCTTCAAATACAGGCGTATCGTCCGATAATGCGTATTGGTTCTTATAGGTATCGGAAACAGAATTTATGTAATCGCCTCGAAGTGTTATCATTAGTTCATGCCGGTTGCGGAATTGCCTCCAGAAGTACAGGTCGAGCGTCGGATTGAATGAGTGGGACTCGCTTTCCTTCACTCCGTAACGGTCCGAACCTATGCCATCCTGAATAAAGGCAAGCCGGGAATCGGTCTGTTGAGAATGCTTATCATAACTTGGGAAAAAGCGGGCTTGAAATACATATTTTCCGGGGAGTTGATTCGTGTATTTGAGACTAAATTGAGGACTTAAGAAGTTGTTTTCACTCTGCCGTTCTTCCTCCTGCCGGAAATCCACCCCGTCGAGCGTATATTCCATTTCATCCGAGGCATATTGATCATCCCATGATCCGTAGCCTATGTTTGCAGTAAATGCCAACTGATGCCGTCCCCGGTTGTATTGCAGGAAAAAACTATCGTTCAACCAGGGCGAAGTCAGATGTTGGTTCAGCTCCACACTTCCGTATATTCCGTCTTCCCGAATTTTCGTGATAATGTTGATGACTTTATTGCCGTTGCTGAGGCCGAATTTGATGGGCGGCAGATCGTAGTATTCGATCTTTCGGACATCTTCGGGCCGCAGAGTCGTCAATTCCTGTTCCGAAGAGGCGATACCGTTTACCAAGACCGTCACACTGCCATCGGACGCGGTGATTTGATTGGTCTGGCGGTTGATTCTGATCTGCGGAATCTTGTTGGTCAGATCGAGACTCGTGACCGCCGCCTTCCGGTCTTCATTGGTGATGGTATATACCGTCCGGTCGAAATAGCTGGCTGTGTTGTTGGCCGTGACGACCACCGCATCGATCTCTGCGACATCTTCGGACAGGACGTAATCCCGGACGACCTCCGTCATGCCTATCGAAGGTTTGCGAAGAAGCACCGTATCGTAAAGAGTCTTGTACCCGATTGTCCGAACCGATAGCAGGTAGCGGCCCGCACGGTGTTTTCCGAACCGGTAATTGCCGGCCATATCGGTTATCACGCCTTCCGTGTAGCGGGTCGTATCCGGCAGTTGCTGGAGAATGACCGGGGCGAAGGCGACCGGTTCGTTTTTCTCGGTGGTAATTTTACCTTTCAGGACGATTTGCGCCTGGAGCGGTGTCGCCAGGCTCGTTATGATGATCAGAAGAAGAACGGGGATAAGTCGGGGGTGTCTCATAGTTGCGGAGTTTGAAAAGAATATAAAATAGAGTAGTGAAGACGGGGCGGGAAGGGAGCGGATTATAGTTCGCAACCGGGGGAAGGCGTCAGTTGTTCCTTAATGGAGGGGGCATTGAAATTCACTCCGACAGTTACGAAATTCAATACCCCGTCGTAATACGGCTCTTCCAGGTTGTCCAGTCTGTAATATTCGATACGCTCGATGTTGTCTGCGGTCAGATTTGTCAAAATAGCTGCATATCCAGCCTCATCCGGAATAATACCGCTGAACATAAGACATACCGTGGCGCCGTTTTCATCGGTCAAATAACCATCTTCGTAGGTTATGCCCGGAATATGGCTGTAAAGATCCTCGATCGTCCGGGCATCGGGGGCAATCTGTTTGGGACGATACGTTTCCACGGGTCGGAAAGCTACGGTATCGGCAGAGCGCTCGACAGGAATGTAGTAATCGATGTTGCCTATTCTGCCGGGAACGTATTTGATCTCGATCTCCTTGCTTCTCGTTCGGATACCCGGACCCGATATTTTAAGCTGATAGGTCTGATCGGTTGCGACGTTTCCGAAATCATACCAACCGTTCATTGCCGTAATAGTCCCGTATTCGGGTTCTCCGGTCGCCGGATCGCATAACCATACCGATGCGAAAGGAACGGGGGTAGGTGTTTCCGATACATACACAAAACCTGTGATCTCCTGCTCTTGTCCTGCCGCAGAACTTATGAAGCCTGCCAAAGCGAAAAATAATAAAACGAATCTTTTCATAGCCGTTGAATGTTTCTTAATTAAAAATAAGCATTTTATCGGGAATCAGACAAATAATTTTCGGATAAAATAGTTGCGAAATCGAAGAATGGTAATTTTATTTGTGTGATATTGAACTTTTTCTATATCTTATTTGAATATATATTTACGATGGACGGAGTTGCGGAGCAATAAAAATATCGAGGTATGACGCGAAATTGCATTTTGACCGTTGTTTTGAACAAAATGCAGACTTTGTAAAAATGAATTAAAATCGGAGAAAGAAAAATGCCTGATTTTTTTCGGCTGCAGATTTCGATAGGATAGGGTAAAGACAAAGGCAGCCGATAATCGATCGATTATCGGCTATTTTTTTGTTATCCTGCTGGACCTAAAAGTGATCCAGTCGGAATCACTCAATGAGCCGTCGGAGTCTTCCTGAAAATGCCGCTTATATGATATTACAAGCTATATTTTCGGATCGTGGTTTATTTCAGTCTGTTTCAATTTGTAACTTATCTTGAGCGTACTTCATAACGTGGTTATGTAATTTTTCGTTTCTTGTGGTAGGATTTGATTCTATTATTTCCGGTTATAATCTTGAAATACATTACGGAATGTTTTGCCGCGATATTTTTAAACAATCTTGATATTGCTGCTTGGAATATAAACAGGATGGTTGTATAAAGTCCCAAGTGGATTTTTCAAGAAGGTTACCGATCGACTCGTTTTTATGGTTTGATATATTAATAAACATTATTGTTGCATAGTATGTGTCATAAGACAACTTCTAGCTATGAAAAGAGATAAATTGTCGAATTGTGTTTGCAATATTTATAATTATTATTAAATTTGATCAGGAATTGTTTGGTATTTACATCTTTATAATTTTTCAAACTTATAAGCAATACAGAATGGTCATATATCTTACTTAAAATTATCTTTCTAATATTTATTGCTTATGAAAAACATTAAACTTTTTGTAACATTCGTTGCTTCTTTATTTTTTCTTTTCTCTTGCGAGAAAGAAAAAGTTGAAACTTGTGGATTTGACACGATCAGACTCACAGAGTCTTTCTTGACAGAATATGCAAAGGGAGACGGAGTGGACAACTATATGATAGCTCTTGCAAGTGGTCCGACAGTCTTCGATCCAACAAATCAGCAATGGCATACTGAAAATGACGGATGGGTAATGCTTATTAGTCTGTTCGCAGAACCTGTTGCCAATCTTGGGGCGCCGGAAATTCCTGAAGGAAAATATACGCTTGGAAGTGCTCCGGGTGCGGGTGTTTGGAGTTCTGAAGAAGATGTCAATCAACTATACTATACCGGAAAAGACGGTGTTAGCACCTTGGTACCGGTAAGCGGAGAGCTTACTTTTGCCAAAACGGCAGATGGATACATAATGACTGGAAAGTTTTTGGCTGCTGACCAGAAAGAATATTGCGTAACCTATACCGGAACTCTTAAATTCCAGCCGCAAGGAGAAACTTCGGTTATTGATCAGCCTGTGAATACAAAATTCATAGGTGGACAGGCAATATATAAAGGTCCGGATCCATCCTTCGGCGATTTGGGCTGGGTACAACTTGAACTTTATGATGCAGAGCCGGATCCGGAGATGGGGACGATTTTGGGTAATTTCTTAAAAATCAAGATGTTTATTCCTATTCAGACAGAAAAATTCACGTCCATGCCATCTGGCACTTGGAAATTGAATGCTTCTGCTGATGAAAATACGGCAGAACCTGGATATGATAGCGGAGAAGACCTTCCTACCGGATCATACGTAGTCCAGACAAGTTCGGACGGTTCGACAATGAAACTCGGTATGTTGAACCAAGGGACAATAACAGTAACGGAAGACCAGCATGTTGTAATAGATGCTTACACAACCGAAGGAATTAGTGTAACCTCAAATCCGCAACTAAGCTCTTCAGCGTCCTTCTTGCGTCTAAACGTCCT
>ERZ772991.2426-NODE-2426-length-12821-cov-10.422294_pt1 | contig 12821 bp, 9 predicted proteins | sample MGYA00511128_ERZ772991 | MGnify/ENA primary metagenome ERZ772991 (study PRJEB29015, sample SAMEA2737655) | human gut metagenome | biome: human gut; feature: human-associated habitat; material: faeces | place: China | collected 2012 ... | reverse complement strand
GCGTCCTTGCCCTCTCCGTCACCTTCGGTGACACCTCTCCCAAAGGGAGAGGCTTTGCGCCCTGCTTTCTTATTTATACCTCTATCAGCTCCCCCAGCTCCAGCGAATATATCCCTTTATATGTCACCCGCCGGGGGGCGAAGCGCTTCTCAATGGCCTTGGCATAGAGCTCCAGCTGAGCGCGGTAGGCGCGGACGAAGTCGGCAGGCGCCTTGCGGCGGTCCGTCTTGTAGTCCAGAAGCTCGAGGTGGTCGGGGTAGACGAGGACGATGTCCGCGATGCCCTGCACCAGCACCCCGGCGTCGGCGGCAGGGCCGTCGGGCAGGGCGCGGCCCTGGGCAGCCATGACCTCAGCGGCGGGCAGCGACGTGATAAAAGCCAGCTCCCGCAGCACATCCTCTGCCCCGCAGATGCGGCGGAACGCCTCGCTGCGCACAAAGCGGAGTATCTTATAGACATCCAGCTTCCCGGCAATGGCGGGGGGCGTGAGCTGCGCCGCCGCCTGACGCTCCCGCTCGGCGCGGACGGCGGCCAGAACGGCAGCGTCCTCTGCGTCCCGCACAGCGGCCAGCGCCCTGAAGTCGGCGTGCTCGAGGAAGGCATGGAGAGCCGTACCCATCTCGGCGGCGGTGAGGCCGTCCTTCGAGAGGAAGCCCGGGCGCTCGAGGGTGGTCTGCTCAGCAGCGTGGACGAGGCTGGTCACGCTGACCTTGGCCGGGATGTCCGCCAGCGCTGCCGCCGGATACCGCCAGCCGAAGCCCTGCCGCAGCGTCTCCACAAGGGCCGGGTCGGCCTCGGGCCGGGTCGGCTCTTCCGCCTCGGCGGGGGCTTCTTCGGGCGGGAGGGCATCGGCCTGCACTGTGAGGGCGATGGTGCTCCCGGTGTCCGCAAAGGGCAGCTCGAGGTTCCCGGCCAGACGGCGGAGAGGCCCGCCGTTGGGGTGGACGAGGAGCGCCGCCCGCAGCCAGTCGGCGAAGCTGCCCGCCTGAGCGTTCAGGGTCTCCCCCGCCCCGGCGGCGAGGAAGGCGGCGGCTTTGGCGAAGGGGTTGGACGTCCGGCCAATGCCCAGCGGGACCGTCAGGATCAGCTTATCCTGCGCCCGGGTAAGGGCCACATACAAAAGCCGCATCTGCTCGCTCCGCATCTCGGCGGCATGGACCGTGGAGAGGGCGGTGTAGGCCGCCGTCTTATAGGCCCCCTCGCCGCCCTCGGGACGGAGACGGAGGCCCGCGCCGCAGACGCGGTGGAGCAGGACGGGCTGGCGGGTGTCGGCGGCGTTGAACTGCCGGGCCGTGTCGGCCACGAACACCACCGGGAACTGCAAGCCCTTGGAGCGGTGGATGGTCATGATGGTGACGCAGCCGGGCCGCGCCCCGCCGGGGGCAGTCTCCTGCCCGGTGGAGCCCGCCAGCGTGGCCGCGTCGATGGCACGGACGAGGGCCGAGATGCCACCCGCGCCCGCTCCTGCGCAGAAGGAGGCGAAACGCCGCGCGTCCTCCCGGCGGCGCTGGCCGTTCTCCATGGCACCGAGGGCGGCGAGGTAGCCGGTGGAAACAAAAATTTCTTCCAGCAGTTCCTCCACCGGCACGCTCCGGGCCATCCGGCGCAGGGCCGTCAGACGCCGGTAGAACGCCTGCACCCGGCGGGTGAAATCATCCTCCGCCCCGCTCTGGACGGCCTGTAAAACTGCGCCGTAGAGGCTGATGCGGGTGTGCTGATCGGGTGTCTGCGCTCCGGCCCGGAGGCGGACGAGGTCGTCGTCCGTAAAGCCGAACATCGGCCCCAGCATGGCGGCAGCGAGATAGATGTCCTGCGCGGGGTTGTCGATGACCCGCAGCAGGGCGATGAGGGGGCGGATATGGGGCGCGTCCAGCAGGTTCTCCCGGGCGTCGGCGTAGACCGGGATGCCCCGGGCCGTCAGGGCCTCGGCGTAGGCCGGAAAGTCGCCTCTCGCCGCCAGCAGGACACAGCAGTCCTCGTACTGCACCGGGCGGGTGGTGCCGCCGTCCCGCACCGGCTCGCCGGAGGCCACCATCGCCTCGATACGGCCGGCGATATACTGTGCGTCCGTCTCGGCGGCATCGTCGGGCAGGAAGTGGGCCTCCACACTGCCCTCGTACGCGCCGGGTGCGCCGCAGACGAGGCGCTGGCCGTCGCCGTAGGCCGTGTCGCCCAGAGCGGGCGTCATGAGCTGTTCGAAGATAAAGTTGATGCCCGCCACCACCTGCGGGGCAGAGCGGAAGTTTGCGTCCAGCGCCAGCATGGCGTTCTCGCCGGGCCGGCCGTCTTCGGGCCGGGGGCGGGCTTCGCCGCCGGGCAGGAGGGGCCAGCTCTCCAGCTTTTCCCGGAAGATGCTGGGGTCCGCCTGACGGAAGCGGTAGATGCTCTGCTTTAAGTCGCCCACGAGGAAGAGGTCATCCCCTGCCGGGCTGGCCAGACAGCGGTAAAGGGCGTCCTGCAGGGCGTTCGTATCCTGATACTCATCCACCATGACGGCGGCGTAGCCCTGCCGGATGCCCTGACACAGCTCAGTGGGCTGGCCGTCGGCGTCCCGCAGGAGCCGCAGGGCCAGATGCTCGAAATCGCTGAATTCCAGCAATCTTCTCTCCCGCTTCCGGGCCGCAAAGCGGGCGTCAAAGTCCCGCACGGCGACAAAGAGGGCGCGGAGGCAGGGTTCGGCGGCTCGGCGGTCAAGCTCTGCCTCATCCAGACTACAGCTTATCAGGTCTTCGATTTTCTCAAAGAGCTTCGCGGCCTCGTCGGCCCGGGTCTTGACGGCGTCCTTGTGCTCGCCGGTGAGCCGCTTTTTCATATTTTTGAGGCCGGGGGCCTGTTCCATGCCGAGGACATAGGGCGTCAGCCTGTCGTAGAGGGGCGTCCATTCCCCCGCCACGGCCAGACGCTCCACCTCGCCCAGCAGGGCGGCGGAGTTTTCCAGCCGCTCGAGGGGTTCGGCGAACTTCTCGTTCACTGCCGCCACGGCCTTTTCCTTGGCGGCAGGGGTCTTTTTGCTGGCCTCGGCGTCGGACTGAGCAGTCACGAAGTCCTCCCTGCAGTCGTTCCGTGCAGCGCAGAGCAGCTCCTTCGCGGCCCGGGCAGAGCGGGCGGCCTCCTGCATCAGAATATCATGCCAGCAGGTGCGGGCAAAGCCGTTCTCGTCCTGCCACGGGGCCAGCATCTCGTCCAGCTTTTTCCCGTAGTCCGGCAGGGCGCGGAGGAAGTCATAGACCTGCAAAACAGCTTCCCCCGCCGCCTTGTCGGTGCGGCCCTTGCCGTAGAGGTCGGCAAAGGCGCAGAAGTCCGCATCCTGATAGGCCGCTTCCAGCGTCTCGGAGAGGGCCGCGTTCCGCAGCATCTCCACGCTGCCGGGGTCGGCAGGGGTGAAGTCCGGCGGGATGTCCAGCGCCTGAAAGTGCTTGTGGAGCAGGTCGAGGCAGAAGGCGTCGATGGTGCAGATGGGGGCTCTCTGCAGCAGCATCCGCTGGCGGCGGAGGGCCGTGTTGCCCGGCTCTGCCTGACTGCGGCGGAGCAGCGCCTGCCCGATGCGGGCGCGGAGCTCTGCGGCGGCGGCGTTGGTGAAGGTGACGATGAGGAGCCGGTCGGCGTCCACGGGATGTTCCGGGTCGGTGATGAGCCGGACGGCCCGCTCCGTCAGGACAGCGGTCTTGCCGCTGCCGGCGGCGGCGCTCACCAGCAGCGCACCGCCCCGGTCGTCGATGGCGGCACGCTGGGCCGGGGTCCATTTTGTCTCGCTCACTGGTCTTCCTCCTTTTTCTCTTCCGGTTCAAACGGCTTTGCAGGGGCGTCCAGCGCCCGCTCTCCGATGCCCTCCTCATGGCAGCAGATGAAACCGTAGTCACACCACCGGCAGGGGCTGCGGCCCGTGACCAGCGGCTCGGCGGCGATGCAGCCGCCGTAGAGCTGTTCGCCCATCTGGGTCACAAGGTCGTCCAGATGGAGCTGGATGCGGGAGAGCTTAGCCTTGTCGGCACGTTTCTCTTTCTGGTAGGGGCTGGGTACACCGCCCCGGAAGCTGAAGGGCAGATACCGCCCCGTCTCCTCGGCGTCCATGGCGTCGAAGACCTTCTGCTCGTCCCGGACGAGGCCGTCCAGCTTGTATTCCATGCTCCGGGCGGCCTTGCCCCGGGTGGTCGTCTCGGGGGCCGGGTCGGCCAGCAGATACAGCACACCCGCAGGCTCTGCCCCGGTGAATCGTCCGCCGGCGTCCCGGGTCAGGCTGAACAGGTAGAGCAGCATCTGACAGTCGAGGCCGCAGTAGACTTCCCGCAGGTCCAGCTTTTTCGTGCCGGTCTTATAGTCCACCACCCGCACCCAGCGGGTGCCGTCGTCCTCGATCCACTCGTCGGCGCGGTCCACGGTGCCGATGAGCTGCACCGTCCGGCCATCCGAGAGGCGGTAGGTCTGGCCCCGCACGGCGTCCTCGCCGGGGCCGATCTTCAGCTCACAGGCCACCGGTTTGAAGCTGGACTGGCGCTGCTCGTCCCGCAGGTAGCACAGCAGGCCCGTCATGCTCTTTTTGAGGCGGGAGAGCAGATAGGCGAAGCGGGCCGTGTCCTCGGGGAGGTAGCGCTTTGCGTACTCATCCACGAGAAGCCCGGCCAGCGCCGCCATGGCCTCGTCGTCGAGGTCGAGGAAGGGCTGTAAGCCAGCGCAGGGGTTGTCGGGGCCGGGGTGGGGGTCAAGGGCCATCTGGAGCACCCAGTGCATGAGGGTGCCGCTCTGGTCGGCGGAAAGCTCGGCCCGCTTCCGGGGGCGCAGACCCAGCACGTACTGCAGAAAATAGCCGTAGCGGCAGGTGTAGTATTTTTCGAGCTGACTGGGCGAGATGCGGAGCCGCCGGCCCAGCAGCGTTTCCAGCGCCTCGAGGTCGCTGACCTGACGGGGGCTGCGGCCCGCCATCCGGCGCAGGAGGGCGAGGCCCTCGGGTTCTGCCCCGCCAGGGGCATGAAGAGCCTCGGTGAGGCTGGCGCGTTCGGTCTCCGTCAGGGGCCAGCCGCCGCCCAGCACGTCGAGGCCGTCGGCGGCAGTGGCGGCAAGGTCGGTCAGGTCGAGTTCCGGCGCACTCGGTCTCAGCACGTCCACGATGGGCTCGAGGGCGGCGCAGAGGGTCTGGCCCTGCCCCTTCGGCCAGCTGAGCCAGAGGCCTCTGGCCGGGGCGGTGAGGGCCTTATAAAAGCAGACCTGTTCCCGCACCACCCGGTTCTCGAAGCAGTCCGGAAGCTCGATCTCCTGCGCCATCAGGGCGTCGCGGTCGGCGTGGGTCAGCAGGCCCGTCTCGCCGGGCGCGGCGGGAAATTCGCCCTCGGAGAGGCCCAGCACAAAAACATAGTCCGGTGCGTCAAGGCGCATCTTGCCTGCGCTGGCCAGCACCACGGCGTCCAGGGTCTGGGGGATGTGACCGAGGTCGGACGAGCGCAGCAGCAGCCCGAACAGCTCTTCGTACTCGGGGATGGTGACGCTCTGGCCGCCCAGCAGGCTCGCCATCTCGTCCAGCAGGCCCATGACCACGTTCCACTCCCGGGCGGCTTCCTCAGCGGCGGGGATGCCCCGCTCGGCCCGGATGGCCTCCACCTGCGCGGCCTGAGCGTCCTCCGCGCCCAGCTCCTTCAGGCAGAAGTAGAGGGCGCGGCTCATCTGCTCGGCGTTGGCAGAGCGGAGTTTCGCACGCAGGCCGTCGGCGGCGGTGATGAGAAGGGCGCGGGCCTTTTCGGCCCGGGCGAGGTTTTCTCTGTCCTCGTCGGTAGGCTCCACATCGCCGAAGCCCCGGGGGTTCTTCTCGAAAGGCGCGCGCCACGCCGCCGCATTCGGCGACCAGGTGTAGGCGTAGTTCTCAAGGGCGCAGACCTCTTCCTCGGTGAGGGCGCAGAGGCCGGTCTTGGCCAGGGTGGTGAGCTGTTCCGTCAGCTCTGCACCCCGGGCAAGAGCCAGCAGACACCGCACCGCCGTGGCCGGGGCGCTGAACTCGGGCGTCGTCGGCTCGTCGCAGTAGAGGGGGATGTCCGCCATCCGGAACTCGTACCTGACGGCGGCGCGGTATTTCGAGATGTCGCGGCAGACCACCGCCACCTTCCCGCAGCGGACGCCCTGCCGCATGAGGCGGCGGATGGCAGCAGCGGCGGCGCGGGCTTCTTCCTCCCGGCTGGGAGCGGCGAAAAGCTTTATCTCCGGGCAGGCCGTGGGCGGGTCACACCGGCCCGCGGCCAGCAGCTGGGCCGCAGCGGCAAGGCCGGGGGCGTCGGCGTGGCGCATATCCCGGCGCAGCAGTTCCGGCACGGCCACTTCAGTGCCGTTCCGGCGGGCCAGCTGACGCAGCTGGGCCGCCACCTGCTTCGCGCCGGAGAAAAGGCTCATGTCCCCCGGCACGAGAGGGGTGCCGTCGTCGCAGAGGGCCACCGTCACGGTGGGCAGCGAGGCCAGCAGGGCGCCCATCAGCCGCTTTTTCGGGGCGTTGAAGGTGTCGAACTCGTCGATAAAGACGGCCCTGTCCCGCAGGAACTCCGGCAGTTCGCCCCGGGCCAGCGCGGCCTCGAGACGGGATGCGGCCAGCTCCAGCCGGTCGGAGGGGTCCATGCCTGTCCCGGCCAGCAGGGTCTCGTAGCCCTGAAAGATGAGGGCCAGTTCGCTGAGTTTGGCGCTGTCGGTGCCGCAGTCCTGCGCCAGCTCATAGAACTGCCGGCCCGAGAGGCCCGCGCTCTTGAGCTCGTCGATGGTCTCGGCGGCCATCTGGCAGAAGGCGGCCGAGCGGCGGTGGCGGTAATAGTAATGGACGTTGTCCTGCAGTTCTTCGAGGGCGCGGCGCACCAGCACGGCACGGCCCGCGTCGCTGAGGGTCTGGACGGCAGAGCCGCCCTCCGCCGACAGGATATGCTCGGCGAGGCTGGTGAAGGAAAAGCTCTCCACCAGTCCGCTCAGCGCGTCGCCCAGCTCCCGGTGGATGCGGCCCTCGGTGGACGAGGTGAACTGCTCCGGCACCAGCAGGATGCTCTTCTCCCCAGCCTCGGCCCGCGCCCGGATGCGCTGGTACAGCAGGGTGGTCTTTCCGCTGCCGGAGCCGCCTAAAAGTAGTTTTAACATGGTGAATCTCTCCGTTGGGTCAGTTTTTTATCGTGGGCGGCCTGCCCTCATTTTTCTATCATTGTACCACAAAATTGCAGCGACATCTATTCTGTGGTACAATGAAGAAAAAATCATCTCAGAAAGAGGACACCTGCATGAAAATTTTAGCAGTAGATTACGGCGACAGCCGCACCGGCCTCGCCACCTGCGACCGCACCGAGTTCCTGACTTCCCCCATCACCCCTCAGATCACTGTCAAGGCCCGGGACAAAGTTGCCGCCAGGGTCTGCGAGGTGGCAAAGGAGATCGAAGCCGAGCTCATCGTCATCGGCCTGCCGCTGAACATGGACGGCACCGAGGGCGAGCGCGCCCGCAAGAGCCGCAAGCTGGCCAAAACCGTTGAGATCTGGAGCGGCCTGCCCGTCCGGATGTGGGACGAGCGCCAGACCACCTGTGCCGCTGCCGACCTCCTCGACGAGAGCGGCACCTTCGGCGCAAAGCGGAAAAGCATCCTCGACTCGGTGAGCGCGACGGTCATCCTGGACGACTACATCCAGTGGCGGAAGGAGCACCCGGGGGAGGTCTGAACGCCCCCGCTGCCCCCGCGGCAAAGTTTCTTTGCGAAGTCCGGACAGTTTGTTGAAAAGTCCACAGAAAATCGTCGTTTTCCGGTTTGTTTTCACAATTTTCCTGAGCCGAATTTGTATAGTTTTCCGGCTTGACAGCACCGGCTCTTCTCCGATAAAATGAGGGTAGAAGAACCCCCTGACCAGACGGCCGGAGAGGACGCTTCTTCATGAGAAAAAACAACTGGACTCACCAAAACAAAAACGATTGGAGGCGACCCACATGACAAAACTGAGAAAGCTGACTGCCCTGCTTCTGGCCGGTGCACTGACCCTTCTGCTCCTGACCGCCTGCAGCGGTGGCGGCTCTTCCGGCCCGGAGGCCCAAGTCGAAGCCGAGGTGATGGGGGCCATCAACAAAGGCCGCACCATAGCCCTGGCCAATGACGATGGGATGCGTACTGTTGCAAACGCCCGTCTGGACGCTCTGGATAAGGAGCTTGAGCTGAAGGGCAATGCTCTCGGATACCAGTTCTTCAACAAGGTGGATGCCAAGTGGGACGACGACAAACAGAACGCCACCCTCACTCTGGTCGCCAAATATGACTACAACGATACCACACTGCAGAAGATCATCGATCAAATCAAAGGCAACAATCAAGACCAAGCCCTGGATTTTGCCCTGAAGGGCAACTATACCAAGGCAGGCGTAGTGGCCCGGACCATTCGCGGGCAGACTTATGTTGCCATCTCCCTGCGGGTGGGCAGGAATCTCTGATCTCTTCCCGATTTTCCCCGCATCTCGTCTGATTTCCCCATAAACGCAGATCACCCGCCAGTTGGCGGGTGATTTTTTTGCAGCCGTCCACCGCCCGGAGGGCGGAAAAACAGCTTCTTATTCAAATTTCGTGATGCTCACGCTGTTGATGGTGACAGCCTCCGTCGGGCGCTGATTTTCGTCCACGCCGGTCTGGGCGATGGTGTCTACTACTTCCATCCCTTCGTACACCTGCCCGAAGACGGTATCGGTGTAGTCGAGGTAGGGTGCGCCGCCCGCTGTCTGATAGGCGCTCACCACGTCGGCCCGCCAGCCGGCGGCGTTCATCTGGTCGGTGAGCTCCTGCGTCACCGAGCTGCTGCCCGGCAGGGTCTCCATGACATAGAAGACGCTGGCGCAGTCGCCGGAGGCGTCCGCTGCCGCACAGAGTGCGCCGGAATAGTGGTGGAGCTTATCGGTGGTCTCGGCGGAGAAACGGTTCCCATTCCAGATGGTGGTGCCTCTGCCGTCCGCGCCCTGCCCGGCCTCCACCACGAAGTCCTTCTCCACCCGGGTGACGGTCAGGCCGTTGTAAAAGCCCTGCTGGGCCAAAGTCGTGAAATTCTGCACAGCCTGCGGGGCCTCGGTGGAAAAGAGCACTGCTTTGAACACGCCTGCCGAGGTATCGAACACCGCGATGGTGTCCCCCGCCGCCGGGTGGGTGAACTGCAGCTCTGCCGACTCCACAGCCGGGCGGCTGACCTTCTGCACCGTGTCGGCTTTCCCGCCCTGGATGCTGGAGAGGATATTGTCCGCACTGCACCCGGCCAGAACTGCCGTCAGGGCCAGTGCCGCCATTATTTTTTTCAAGGCTCTCATGATCGGGCCTCCCTGTCCATATATTATAGCAAAGATGGCTTTTCAAAAGCTATCGCTATAGTATATCACATTCCGGCCCGGGAAGCGAGAGGGAAAAGCGTGAAAATTTGTTATTGGATTTCTATGCGAAAAACATCTTGACGAGCGGGCAAAAAAACGCTACACTATAGGCGTACCCGGAACCCACAGCTCAGAAGGAGCAGAGAGGGCAGGGTATGACAGTTATTCCATTTTTTAGATATTTGACAGGAGAACGTGACTTATGGCAGAAGATATGAACAAGTCCGCCGCTGAGACCGAAGAGGAATATCAGCCCGACCTGATGACCCTCGAGGACGAGGACGGCAATGAGGTCACGTTTGAAGTGATCGACGCTCTGGACCATAAGGGCGTGCATTACCTGGCCGTTGTCGAATACGCCGAGAACGAGGAAGACCTGGACGAGGACGCCCAGCTGGTCATCCTGAGCGTCGGCGAGGACGACGAGGGCGAGTATCTCGACGTGGTCGAGGACGATGAGACCCTGCTGGAAGTCAGCAAGCTGTTCGAGAAGCGTCTGAGCGACCAGTTCGAGATCGAGTGATCTTTCAGCAAAGACTTCCTGCCCGGCGCGATTTGTTGCGGTTTATATGATCCTACTAATCATTCAACGGGAGCTTGGAGTTCGTCGGTGGATTGCAGACCTCCCCGTCATGGGTCGACCATGAAGGCTCGATGAGGAAGCGCGAAACCGGAGACAGAGCACCCACCTGTCCGCAAGGGTAGGTTTGATTGCCGCAGACGACCGGGCGGGATTCTTTATAGGTATTCAAAAAGGCTCTCGTGCCGTATTTCCTGCCGGCATGAGAGCCTTTTTCTTTTGTCTCTATTCCCCGGTCTCGTCCGTGAACAGGCCCGGGATGCCGCAGACAGCGGCCACACCCACCAGCGTGAACACGATGCGTGACCAGATGGACGCGCTGCCGCCCAGCAGCCATCCGACGAAGTCGAACTGGAACAGTCCCACAAGACCCCAGTTGATGCCGCCGACGATCATGAGGATGAGACAGATTTTATAAAAGGTCTGCACAAAAAGACCCTCCTTCCTTTGGGCAGTATGCCCGACAGGAAGGAGGGTTATGCATTTTATAGGAATAACCTCTCCGTCATTGCTTCGCAATGCCACCTCCCCTATCGAGGGGAGGCCTTGGCATAGCGGGAAACTTTATCTCTTCGCCAGAGGCTCCCCTACAAGGGGAGCTGGCGGGCGCAAGCCCGACTGAGAGGTTGTACGAAGGCGAGGCTTCATCTCTTCCGCAGTATCTGCACCTCCGCCCCTCCCCTGACGGGCTGGGCGGTATAGACCTGCGGCCAGCAGGCGCGGAGGGCGTCGGCGGCGGCTTTGGCTTCGGCTTCGGTGCGGAACACGCCGAAGACCGCCGCGCCGCTGCCGGTCATGAGGGCGGTGACGGCTCCGTTCTCCCGGAGGGCGGCCTTGATGGCCTCGTTGTCCTTAGCCCCGCTGCACTCCTCGAGGGCGTTTCCGGCAGCGGCGCAGACAGCGTCCAGGTCACCCGCCCGGATGGCGGCTTCCTGAGCGGCGCAGTCGGGGTGGACGCTGCTGCCGACTTTGTCGTAGGCCGCAAAAGCCTCCGGCGTCGAGATGCCGTAGCCGGGCATCACCACCGTGAACCAGCACTCGGGCAGGGGCGGCAGTGCCTTGATGAGGTCGCCGAGGCCCTGCACCCGGCAGGTGCCGCCCATAAGGGCGAAGGGTACGTCTGCGCCGATGCTGACACCCAGAGCGCAAAGCTCGCTCATGGACAGGCGGGCGCCGTACAACTCGTTCAGACCCACCAGAACAGCCGCAGCGTCGGCGCTGCCGCCAGCCATACCGGCCCGGACGGGGACGCTCTTATAGATGGTGATGTCTGCACCCGCCAGCAGGCCCGTATAGTGGAAGAAAGCCAGCGCCGCCTTGATGGCAGTGTTGCCCGGGCCGGGCTTGACCTTGCTGCCGGGCAGGGCCAGATCGAGGTAGGGACTGCGGCGGATGACCACCCGCTCATAGAGCGAGATGGCCTGCATGGTCATATCCAGCGCATGGTAGCCGCCGGGCAGGATGCCCACCACGTCCAGCGCCAGATTCAGCTTGGCCGGGGCCAGGACCGTCACACGATCGCGCATGGTTTTTTCCTCCTCACTTACAGTTCTCGTTCAAAAACTCCCGGATGCGGCGGATGGCCTCCATCAGATGCTCCACGCTGTAGGCGTAGGACACGCGGGCGTAGCCCTCGCCGGACGCGCCAAAGGCGTTGCCCGGGATGATGGCGACATGCTTCTGCTCCAGAAGCTTTGTGCAGAACTCCTCGCTGCTCATGCCGCTGGACTTGATGCAGGGGAAAGCATAGAACGCGCCCCGCGGCTCAAAACAGCTCAGGCCCATATCGTTGAAGCTCTTCACCACGAGGCGGCGGCGCATATTATACTCGTTGCGCATCCGCTCGATCTCGCCGTCGCAGTCCTTGAGGGCCGTGATGGCGGCGTACTGGCTGGTGGTGGGGGCGCTCATGATAGCGCTCTGGTGGATCTTGGTCATGATCTTGATGATGGGCGCGGGGCCGCAGGCATAGCCCAGCCGCCAGCCCGTCATGGCGTAGGTCTTGGAGAAGCCGTTGACCACCACCGTCCGCTCGGCCATGCCGGGCAGCGTGGCGATGGAAACGTGGTTCTGCAGGCCGTAGTTCAGCTCGGCGTAGATCTCATCCGACAGCACCATGATGTTGGTGCCGCGCAGGACTTCCGCGATGGCCTCCAGGTCTTCCTGCTCCATCACCGCGCCGGTAGGGTTATTGGGGAAGGGCATGATGAGGAGCTTGGTCTTCGGGGTGATAGCGGCTTTCAGGGCGTCGGCCCGGAGGCGGAACTCATCCTCCTGACGGCAGGCCACATGGACCGGCACACCGCCGGACAGGGTGGTGATGGGCTCGTAGCAGACGAAGCACGGCTCCGGGATGATGACCTCATCGCCGGGCTGCACCAGAGTGCGGATGCACATGTCGATGGCCTCGCTGCCGCCGACGGTGACGAGGACTTCCTTTGCCGGGTCGTATTTCAGGCCCATCCGGCGGTCGAGGTAGCGGGCAATCTCGGCCCGCAGCTCTTTCAGGCCCGCGTTGGAAGTATAGCGGGTGCGGCCATGCTCGAGGCTTTCAATGCCCGCCTCACGGACGGCCCAGGGGGTCTTGAAGTCGGGCTCACCGACGCCGAGGCTGATGCACTCGGGCATCTCGGCGGCGAGGTCGAAGAATTTGCGGATGCCGGAGGGGCGCATGGCCGCAGCGGCAGGCGCGATCAGTTTATCGTAATCCATCACAGCACGGTGCACTCTCTTTCATCGATTTCTTCGTCCTGATACAGACGGCCCTCTTTTTTGTAGGTGCGGAGCACGAAATGGGTGGCCGTGGACAGCACGTCGTCCAGCGGCGACAGCCGCTTTGCCACAAAGAGGGCGATCTCCTGGAAGGTCTGGCCCTTGATGACCAGCTGCAGGTCGTAGCCGC
>ERZ772991.2425-NODE-2425-length-12822-cov-4.065560_pt1 | contig 12822 bp, 6 predicted proteins | sample MGYA00511128_ERZ772991 | MGnify/ENA primary metagenome ERZ772991 (study PRJEB29015, sample SAMEA2737655) | human gut metagenome | biome: human gut; feature: human-associated habitat; material: faeces | place: China | collected 2012 ... | reverse complement strand
CCTGCCCGGTCTGGGCCAGTATATGGATAACGAAAAGCAGCGTGTAGCTGTAGACTGGGATAAAGTAGCAAAGCGCGAACAGAAACGCAGCAACACGTTATTCGTCCAGCGGGGCATCGAGGCGGATAAAGTCGCTGCTTCTCTCAACGCTGCCAACGAAGCCTGCGGAAGTGCGCTGGACGTGGAGAATTTTGTCGCTAACGCCTATCCGCTCCTTGACGGTGTTGTGCAGAGCAGCGGGCGTGAAAAAAAAGTTCTGACCGTGAACTTTGACAAAGCCAGCCGTTCCCGCCACGCAGGCCTGGAACTTCCTGACAACAATACAGCCCTGGTTTTTTCTCCCCCGGCCGCTGCGGGACAGATTCTGCTCACCCGCACGCACCCTATGGTTGAGCAGCTGGCTGCCTATCTGGCAGAAACCGCACTCGATCCCCAGAGTGATGCGCTGGTGGCCCGCTGCGGCGCAATGCGTACGGAAAAGGTAATAAAACGCACCACACTCCTGCTCTGCCGCTTCCGTTTTCTGATCACAACAAGCGGAGATGTCAGCCAATCCACACTCGCGGAAGAGTGCCTGCCTCTGGTCTTTGAAGGCTCTCCGGCACACGCCCGATGGCTTCCTGCTGATGCCGCAAACAGCCTGCTGCAGGCCGAACCTTCCGGAAACATTAGCAGTGAACAGGCGGCTGAGTGGGTCCGCAAGGCTGAGTCCGATGCCTCCCTTATCCAGGAAAAACTGCTTTCCTTCATGCGGGAACGGGGACAGATTCTCCTGAACGAACACAGGGCAGCCCGGGAGGCTGCAAGTCAGCGCAACCGCCACGTAGCACAGCGCCGGCTGCGCTACGCTGTCCAGCCTCAGGGAGATCCTGATATTCTGGGCATGTTCATCTACCTGCCAGCCACGAATGAGTAAGTGCCATGAAAAAGTTTATGCCTTTTGAATCTGTCCTGCCTGATATCCGCAGTGAAGGAAATCTTCTGCCTGCTGACATGCTGATGCATATCCTCCACCGCGACCGCGGGATACCCGGCCTGACAGAGGACGCCTACCATCTGATTGGAGGTGTACGCCTCACAGAGGCCATCAACCAGTCGTGGCAGAAAATGCAGACCGTCTGGACGAATTTTGCCGCAAAAATGAGCAGTTTTCCTGATGAAAAATCCGCTACAGGTCCTACCAGAGAGCTTCTGCTCCTTCCTTTATTCAGCGAGCTCGGTTACGGACGCCTGAACGCGGCAAAACCAGAAGAAAGGCTTGTTCAGCGTGAGGACGGAAGCACCGTTTCCTATCCCATCTCACATTTATGGGGCAGCTCCCCCATACATCTCCTTGGCTGGGGCGTCTCCCTGGATACAAAAACCCCGGGCATCACCGGAGCAGACAAGTCCAGTCCGCACTCAATGGTGCAGGACTTTCTCAACCGTTCGGACAACCACCTCTGGGGGTTCGTTTCCAATGGTCAGCAGCTGGGCGTACTGCGTGACAACGCTTCCCTGAGCCAGCAGGCGTACGTCCAGTTTGATCTTGAAGCCATCTTCACCAGTGGTTCCTTTGACGAGTTTGCCCTGCTCTGGCTTGTCTGCCATCAGTCCCGGGTGGAGTCTCCAGCGGGTCATCCTGAAACCTGCCTGCTGGAGCAATGGTCCCAGCAGGCTCAGAAGACGGCGGTTCAGGCCCTCGAAAGCCTGCGAAGTTCGGTGAGGAACGCCATCATCTTTCTTGGAAGCGGCTTTCTGCAGAGCGGAAATACGGAACTTCACCAGAAGCTGCAGTCAGGGCAGCTTGACGTCAGGGAATATTTTCACCAGCTTCTGCGCCTGGCCTACCGCATGATCTTTCTTTTCGTTGCAGAAGAACGGAACCTTCTCCACCCGACGGATGCGCCGATCGCTGCCCGCGAATGCTATGCCCGTTATTACTCCATGGGGCATCTGAGACGTCTGGCCATGCAGATACCCGGCGGCCGGTATTGTGACCTTTTCGAAGGCATGAAACTTGTCATGCGCAGTCTGAATAAAAAAGAAGGCTGCCCGCAGCTCGGACTGGCTCCTCTGGGCGGCTTCCTCTGGTCCAACGACGCACTGCCCGATCTGATGGCCTGCCGGCTGAGCAATCTTCACCTGCTGAACGCTATGCGGGCTCTTGGCTACACCGAAAAGACGTGCGATATCCGCCCCATTGACTGGGAGCATCTCGGCGCCCGCGAGCTGGGTTCGGTATACGAAACGCTTTTGGAAAATATACCCAGTATCAGAGGCAATCTGTTCGATCTGGATAACAAGCCCGGAAACGAACGAAAAACAACAGGTTCCTATTACACTCCCACACCACTTATCAACAGTCTTCTCGACAGCGCGCTGGAACCGGTGCTGGACCGCGCCGAACGCAGTGCGCATCCTGAGACAGCACTTCTTGGACTTAAAATCTGCGACCCGGCCTGCGGCAGCGGCCACTTTCTGCTTGCAGCCGCGCAGCGCATCGCCCGCCACCTGGCCTGTCTGCGCACAGGTGATGACGAACCTGCGCCCCCAGTCATGCACCGGGCGCTCCGTGAAGTCATCGGCCGATGCCTCTACGGCATCGATATCAATCCCATGTCCGTGGAACTCTGCAAGGTAAGTCTCTGGATGGAGGCCATGGAGCCAGGGAAACCACTCACTTTTCTTGATCATCATATTCTCTGCGGCAACAGCCTGATGGGGACCACGGCCAAGCTTATCATGGACGGCATTCCCGAAGATGCGTTCTACGCACTGGACGGGGATGACAAAAAAGCCACCTCCACACTGAAAAGACTAAACAAAAAACAGCTTGAAGCCATGAAAGATAAGGGTTCTCTGTTGGCCGAAATGTATCAGCAGCTGAAAAAGGAACTGTTACAAAGCGTTCAGCCTTTTACTCCGGAAGAAACGCCAGAAGAAACCCTAGAGGATCTGGAACGGCGTGAGGCTGATTTCAAGGCATGGCAGCAGAGAGACGCCTGGCGCAGGAAAAAATTTTTGTATGACCTCTGGACGGCAGCCTTTGTCCTGCGGCGCTTTTACAGGAAGGAAAAACGGTACAATGGCTGTGAGGTAAAGGTGGGGCAGCCTTTCGGCATCACCTGGGGAACCATGCTGGACTACGCGCATGGACAGCCGCTGCCAGAAGGACTGAAAGAAACAGTAGAAAAAGTGGCCAGAGACTACCAGTTTTTCCATGCGGAAGTATCTTTCCCTGACGTTACGGCCAAGGATGGCTTTGACGTCATACTGGCCAATCCACCGTGGGAACGCATTAAACTGCAGGAAAAAGAATGGTTTACTGCCCACCGGCAAACGGAAATAGCCGAGGCTTCCAACGCTGCGGAACGCAAGCGCATGATTGAAAAGTTGGCCCAGACGGATCCTCTCATCTATACAGAATGGCATGCCGCGCTGCGAAAAGTGGATGGAATGAGTCACTTTCTGCGCAGCAGCGGCCGCTATCCATTATGCGGACAGGGAGACATCAATCTCTATGCTGTCTTTGCAGAGGCAATGCGCCGCGCAGTGAATGACGGCGGCCGGATTGGCTGCGTCGTGCCCTCCGGCATTGCCACGGATAACACAACCAGCCTTTTCTTCCGGGATATGGTGGAAACAAAAAGCCTGATCAGTCTGTATGACTTCGAAAACCGTAAAAAGATATTCCCCGCCATTGATTCTCGCATCAAGTTTTGTCTGCTGACCACAGGCAGCGGCCGGAAGCCAATGGCGGAACGGGCTCATTTTGTCTTTTTTGCCCATTCCACCGATGAAATTGATGATCCGGACAAGAACTTTTCCCTCTCTCCGCAGGATATCATCCTGCTCAATCCCAACACCCGCACATGCCCTATTTTCCGGAACACAAAAGACGTCGTTCTGACCAGAGCTGTGTACCGCCGCGTGCCTGTGCTGATCAGAGAAACGCAGGGTGGAAAGGCAGAAGTAAATCCGTGGGAACTCCGTTTTGGCACGATGTTCCACATGGCCAATGATTCTCACCTATTCCGCACGCGTGATCAACTAGAGAACGCAGGATGGAAACTCAGTGGCAATATCTTCTATCCACCGAAGGATGTAAAAAGCGAAAACAACGGGCTCCGTTTCCTGCCGCTCTATGAAGCCAAGATGATCCACCAGTTCAATCACCGCTGGGCCACGTATGACGGAATGAAGATACGGGATACCAAGTCCGAAGAATTGAAGAACAAAGACTTTTCCGTCCTCCCGCGCTATTGGGTGTCTGAAGCTGACGTGGAAGAAAATCTCAAGGCAATGAAGTGGAAACATCCCTGGCTTATGGGATGGAGGGATATAACGAACTCGACAAATGAAAGGACCATAATTTGTGCCACCTTACCCCTCGTCGCTGTGGGACATAGCTGTCCTCTCCTGTTTTCATCTTCATATTTTAGCAGTTTATCTTTATTAATGAGCAACCTGAACTCTTTTGTATTTGACTATATAGCTAGGCAAAAATTAGGAGGGACTCATGTTACTTTTAGTTATATGAATCAATTTCCCGTCTTTCATCCGGAATACTATAAAACCAAAACTCCATAGTATGCAGAAATATCACTTAATGATTGGCTTAGCCCAAAGATTTTGGAACTGACATATACGACTGAAGACATGCGTCCTTTTGCCCACGAAATGGGCTATGACGGCGAGCCTTTCCCCTGGGATGAAAAACGCCGCTTTGCCCTGCGTGCCGAGCTGGACGCAGCCTTCTTCCATCTCTATCTGCCAGCCGAACCAGATGGCAGGTGGCGCAAGGCCGTTAACGAAAGCGAAACGGATTACCGCGAACTCACGGCAGTCTTTCCTACGCCGCGGCACGCCGTAGATTACATTATGGAGACTTTCCCCATAAAAAAGAAGAATGATTTAAAAGCATTCACGTCGTACCGTACAAAAGAGGTTATCCTACACGACTATGATGCTATGCTCGCCGCCATACGCAACGGAAAAGACTGGAAGTCTCCATTGTTTTAATGGGATTTACAGGGAGGAGCTACCTAATTTCCAAAGGAACAGTATGGGGAAGCCGGAGATCAGATACGAACCTCCGGCTTCCTCTTTTCTGCGCCCGTCATTACCTTTCCTGAGGTAATCGTTATTTTGCCTATGGCCATGAGGAAGCTCACCTGGGTCAGCGGAGCGTAAGATCGCGCCGGCCTCCATCACGCTGGCTCACCAGTGGCAGAAAAATTCTGGTTATGATAGCCGACAGAAAAGAACTGCAGGCTGAAGGTGAATCATGAAGAAAATCACGGCCTTTCTCTACGATGACTTTACTGCCCTGGATCTTTTCGGGCCTCTTGAAGCGCTGAGCCGGCTGCCGGATCATGAAGTCCGCTACACGTCTCTGGATGGCGGTGCCGTGACAAACCATACCGGACTCAGCGTCAGTACTGAAAAAGTATCCCTGGACGCGCACAGCGACATCCTTCTTTTGCCCGGAGGCTTCGGGAGCCGGAAGATGGTGAACGACAGAGTTTTCCTGCAGACGCTGCGCACTATGGCCGCTCACGCAGACTTCGTCCTCTCCGTATGCACGGGTTCTGCCCTGCTTGCCAGGGCAGGCGTGCTGGAAGGCAGAAAGGCCACCGGAAACAAAAAATCCTTTGACTGGACCGTTTCCATGGGGCCACGCACTGAATGGGTGCGGGAAGCCCGCTGGGTACGCGACGGAAATATCTGCACGGCGGGCGGCGTGGCGGCAGGCATAGACATGGCGCTCGGCTTCATTGCGGATCAGTACGGCACGCAGATGGCCAGGAACATTGCCCGGGGGATGGAATACCGCTGGGGAGAAGATCCATCAGACGGCCCGAGCGGGTTCTGAGAACACCGGGGAAGCCCGGACAGAAGGCAAAACACGGATCCTTCATTCCATAACCCCATGCATGGGCTGAAACGCGAGACCCCCCGGCAGAAGTATTGCCCTTTCCCCCTCCATTTGCACCTTTGCCGGCAATTTAGTATGGGAGCCACCGGTACCACTATACCGCGGGTGTCAGTACACTTCCGCGGCAGGACGGTGCGCCAGCAGTGAAAGAGGCAAGTCTGTTGGCTTCCTGCGCGCCGTCTCTGAGAATTCCGGAGATCCCTATGAAAATTCTCGTTTTATGCGGCAGCGCCAGAAAGCACGGCAACTCCAACACGCTGGCCGATTCCTTTATCCGCGGCGCTGAGGAAGCGGGGCATGAAGTCTCCCGCCTTGACTGCTCCAGGCTCGATGTTCACCAGTGTCTCGGCTGCTGGAAATGCGGCATGAATGGCCCCTGCGTGCAGAAAGACGATTTCGAAAAGGTCCGCGAGCTGATACTTCCGGCGGACGCCGTTGTTTTCGTGTCGCCCATGTACTATTTCGCCATCGCTGCCAAACTGAAAATCGTGATCGAACGGTTCTTTGCCATTAACACGCCCATCACGGGAAACAAGAAGGCCTGCCTCATCATGACCTACAACCAGACGTCTCCCCATTACGCGGAACCGGTGCTCTCGCAGTACAGGGTAACGCTAGAGTTTCTCAGGTGGCAGGATGCCGGCACGCTCATCTGCGGCGGACTTGGCCAGGCGGACGCTGTCAAAGGCACACCTTACATCGAGCAGGCGTATAATCTCGGCAGAAATATCTGACATTTCCGGTCATCGCGGCCGCGCCAGGCTCAGCCGGGACGGAAGCAGAGTCCGTCGGCGCGGACCACACCGAAGAAGGGGGGAAGGATCCTTTGGGATCCCTCCCCCCTTCCGGTTTGTTACAGAAGAATACGGCGGCTAGTCGTCGAGGCTGGCGCCGAGCTCATGGACAGCCTGCATGCCGCCCATGGACTGCACCACATCGGTGATGCCGTGGCGGGCGAGCACCAGCAGGGCGTCATAGGAACGCAGGCCGGTATTGCAGATAATGGCGATGGGCCTGTCCTTGGGAACCTCGTTCCAGCGGGTCTGGATAGCTTCCAGGGACAGGGCGTGCCAGTCGGGATGTTTGGCCTGTTCGGCTTCGCCGGCCTTCTGGGGCCGGGAGTCGATGAAGTAGAAGTTGTTGTTCTTGCGGTCATGCCACAGCCTGAGGAATTCCTCGGGCGTGATGGGACGGATACGGCCGGCGAGCACGTTCTCGGCGACGTTGCCGACGGCGTTGACCACGTCCATGGCCGAGGCGAACGGCGGGGCGTAGCAGACTTCGAGGTTGGAGATATCCTCGACCTTGACGAAGGGCTTGTTCTGCAGAACGGCGGCCACGGCGTCCACCCTGGCCTTGATAGATTCGGGATCCTCGCAGCAGCCCTGCATACCGAGCACGCGGCCGTCCTTTTTGTCGACGACGAGCTCGAGCTGCATCATCTTCTTCTCCGGATAGAAGTGGGCGCGGTCAAACTGGGACACGCTCACGGCTACGGCGTCGTACCCTGCCTTCACCGCGGTCTCACCGGTGAGGCCCACGCCGGCGAAAGACTTGTCAAAGAGCTTGACGCACCAGGTGCCCACATAACCGGGGAAGGTGGCGTCGCCGCCGGCGAGGTTGGTGCCGATGACGCGGCCCTGACGGTTGGCCATGCTGCCGAGGGGCAGATAGCCCATTTTGCCGGTGATGAGGTTCTTTATGGAGCAGCAGTCGCCGCCGGCGTAGATATCGGGGTCGGAGGTCTGCATGTGCTCGTTGACCACGATGGCGCCGCGGCTGGTTTCAAGGCCGCATTCCTCGGCGAGCTGGCCGTTGGGCAGGAAGCCGGCGGAGTAGATAACGAGCTGGGCGTCGATGGTGCGCTTGTCGGTGATCACGCGCTGCACGGTGCCGTCGCCCTCAAGGCGTACGACCTTTTCGCCGGTGTAGACATGAACGCCATGGCTTTCAAGGTCATGGCGGGCGAAGTCGCTGTAGGTCTGAGAGAGCACGCCGGGCAGGATGTGCGGCATCATTTCCACGACGGAGACTTCGACGCCCCACATGTCAGCCATGGCCACAGCGGCCTCGAGACCGATAAAGCCGCCGCCTACGACAACGGCGTGGTCAACACCGCCCTTAATCTTGTTGCGGATGGCGTCGGCGGCTTCAAGCTTGGTCAGCGTGAAGATGTTGCCGAGCTCCTTGCCGGGAACGTCAGGCTTGCGGGGCGAGGCGCCCGTGGCGAAGACCAGCTTGTCGTAAGGATATTCCTTCTCCTCTCCGGTGACGGTGTCGCGCACGGTCACTTTCTTCGCGGCGCGGTCCACTTTGGTGACACGGGAGTGGATGTGCACGTCGAAGTTCTTCATCTCCTTGAAGAACGAGGGATCGCGCAGGGTCTGGTACGGCGTGGAGCAGAGATCCTTCACGTTCTGGATATCGCCGCCCACGAAGTAGGGAATGCCGCAGCCGCCATAAGAAATAAGGGTGTTTTCATCGAAGAGCGTGATTTCGGCCGTGGGATCGAGCCGCATGCAGCGGCAGGCGCATTTGGGGCCGAGGGCAACACCGCCGATGACGATAATCTTCTTGGACATTGTAGCTGCCTCGCTTTTTTAGGGGAAACCCGGCGGGCCACCTCCGACAGTGACCTGTCCGGCCGGCGCGGCGGGAAACCGGGCAGAAAACAGCCGCGGGCCGGAAGCGGAAACAGGTACCCGGAACCGGCGGCCGCGGCGCGTCTGCGGCATAGCGGGCCGCGCCATAGATGTATGGAGAAAAGTTACACCAGAGCAGATTCCATTGCAAAACCTTTCTTTAAATATGAGCAGTATCCGCGCTCAGGGAAGAGGAAAAGAGAAAAATTCTCTCTTTTTCAAAAGATACAATTTTACTGTTTTTTATGAAAAACCTTTCCAATACCTTCCCGGGTACTCCAATAACAGTATTTTGTGAAAAAAAGCACATATAAACAATCAATAACAGCAATACAGTATTTTGATGCATTATAAAAAAAGCAATATCGCATTCATTTTCGCTAATAAAAACGTTTTCCACATGCCTTCGTCCTGGCGCCTCTGAAAACAGCCCCCTCCCCTCTCTGAGAGTATGAATGCGGAAACAGGAGCGGCAGCTCCCTGAGACAGTCATACTTGCGCATTTTTTCACGCAGCCCTTCCGGCACCATCCGGGGAAACTGTTTTAAAACCTTCTACTTTCCCGCGTACTGACCGAGTCCTGCATCGGTGAGAAGCTGCCTGAAATCAGCCCTGCGCCGGCAGAGTTCAACGGCTACCCGTTCCAGACCGGGGCTGGCGTCCGCGAACATTTTGCGGATGCCGGCGTAATTATCCTGCATCACGATGAGGACGGAAGCGAGACGGTACGGGGTGACGTTGAAGGAATCAGGCCCGCCCACGAGCCACTGATCCGTCTGCTTCGAGGTCTGCCATTCGGCCTGGGCGTAGCGCAGGATGCTGAATTTCTTTCCCCTGGAGTCCCAGGCTTCCACATGCATGCAGCGGCCAGTGGAATTGCCGGCGCCGGGATCGCCCCTGACGCCGCCCATGAAGAGGGTCTGGCCTTTTTTGAAGGGAATGCGAGCCCCATGGGGGAAGCGGCGCACATGGCCGTCGCTGCACATCTGCAGGAAAGGCTCGGCAATGCGGCCCACGTGCATGGAGCATGGACTTTTAAATTAATTCAGTAACTTAAACAAAATTTTGCACCACGATGCACCAAGCGTCAGGTGCAGACCGGAGAGACCGCCGCACAGCCCCCTGGGAGATACCAGCCCAGGGGGCTTTTTTATTTCTGGAGTCCCCGACAGGGAACCTCTGCGCAACCTTGTCGATGCTTGGAGCTTCCCCTCACGTTGCATGACGCGATCACCTTTGTGCAGAAATGCCTTGTCTCCTAGTAAGATTTTTCTCTCTTTTTCCTGCTCTCAGGTTTCACAAAGAACAGGTCTCGAACGTAGAACTCGGAACGAGGATTTGTGATATAGTCCCACATATTGCCGCAGGTAATGAGCGGCTGCCCGATGGGCAGGCTGAAAAGGTAGCCAGTAGCTTTGAGGGCGGGTTTCATCATCGCGGCTGGCTCATCGTGTTCCAGCGCCTTGATAATAGAGCGTCCGAACGCCACAATACTCTCGGGAGCTGCAGAGGCAGGAGACATCTGATAGCCATAAGCCGAGGCAATACCATTCACGATATCACGCACGCCCACGATACTCTGGAACGGATAGGTCAGTTCCAGGCGTGCCGCCCAGATACGCCAGTCCTCGTCATCATCAGGCCCCCTCCCCGCTAAGAACTCGGAGAATACGCAGGGAATGAACCACAGCAGGAGCGCAGAGTTGGCTGCACGGAAAATTCCAGCCGGGGTAAAATCATCGCGGAGCTCACGGATGTGCCTAGCTCCAAGATTGTAGAGCGTGTTGAAGTACGAATAGAACATCGTGAACAGCTTCTTCAGTTCGTTACCCCGCTGGATAGAGGATAGATCCTTCATAGAGCCAGAGCCCTGGGACTGCCTAACGCAGGAGTCGGCGTACTCCGCGGCGCGCACCGTGTCTCCATGAAAATCCCTGACGCCCTTCTCGTAGGCGCCCCACCACGTGGGCAGGTCAACTCCGAGCTGGACAATCCCCATTGGAACAAACGCCTTCTGCCTGATGATATTGACCCAGTTGCGGACCGTTCCCACATGGAGGCTCTTGGCCATATCGCGTATTTCACGGTCGTAACTCTCCACGCGGGTCGCCATAAAGGCGCTGCGGGCCACAGTCTCCTCCCACAGGCTGTCGAGACGGAAAGGATTGCCGTAGACTTTTCGAAGCCCGGCCATGGTCCACTTTGCTCCGATAACGTCGATAGTCTGTGTAATGCCGACGACCTGGGTCGCGATGGTGGTAGCCTTGAATCCCATAACCGCGATAGACGCTGCGGATCTAGCCCATCCCAAACAGACGTTTAACAGGGACATCGGTTCCTGCCTCTCCTGGGCACATTCCTTCAGCCACGGCATGAGCTGACGGTAGTACTCCTTCCCTGCGTAGTTCTCGATAGCCGAGCGCACGTCCCCGTTGCAGACAACGCGGGCCACGTCGATGAGGGCCTTACGGAAGGAAATATCGTGGACCGTATTGTAGAGATGATCCGGAATGACAGAAAGCTTCAGGAGGAGCGGTGAGTTATTGCCGCCTTCACTGCGTTCTTTGAGATGTCCGTGCTTCGTCTGGGCGGTTCCGTAGTTTCTGCCTCCGAACAGCTCCTGATCCATCTCCTTCTGGTCCCGGGCAAACTGCTTGAAGGACTTGGATGAGTTGTAGCTGATGGGGTAATAGCCGCCGGAGAGTGTCAGAGTTTTGCCGTCCGCGGTTGTCACCTGGAACGGAGCTGCCTCAACAGCTCTGGGGCGCACGCCGGTGATCTCTTCCTGAACCCTGAAAGACTCGGGCCGGAACGTTTCGAAGTACCTCCACACGGCTTCAACGAACTTCCAGTCGCGTTCGTCCAGTTCGGACACGATTTCGGCTATCTGCGCCTCCGTCCACTTGTGCCCGGTCATGATACGCTCCTTGTTCGTCTGGTTCCCCAGATTAAGAGCCACGGCAATGCGGTTCTCTTTCGTGAGAGACTCGCCGATGGACGGAACCAGTTTCTTCTTCAGACCCATGGCGGAAAGTTCCTTCGCCGTATACATGCCGAAGATATTTTCTTTGAGGTACCTGCGCACTTCCCTGAGCTTGAGAGCCTGGGCAGAATCAGCCTGCGCGATGGGGCGATAGATGAGTTCCCATGCCAATCCCTGCTTTCCGCCGTCCATCTGGAGACACAGCTCTTCGATCTTGGTGTGGCTTGCGTGGATACGCTTCAGCGTGGAAACGATGCGGGACTCTTCCTCAACGGTTTTCTGGAACTGAGGCCTGCCATGAGCCGTGATGGAAGCGGAGAGCTGTTCGCACATCTCCTTCAGGCCTTCCTTACGCTCGGACGTCAGAAGTTTGCGCTGATTGCGCTCAACCATAATAATCTGCCTGATGGCGTCGGTCAGCTCAGAAAACTGGGCAGCTGTCATGGCCGTCCATGGGGTGTCCGTCGACATGACTTCCGGATCGAGAAGGAGCTCAAACCCGTTTTTCTTCAGTTCCTCCTGCCACTCGTTGAGGTCCTCTATGGAGTACTTCTCAGCGGCGGCCAGCGTCGGGCCGAAATCGTGACGGGACGCCAGAGCGAAGAGGAACGCTTTGGAACGTTCCGGGGCGCTCTTTGAGCCATAGAAACGCTTGATTTGACGTTCCAGTTTGTCCCGTGTCTCAGACAGTTCGCGGGACTGACGTGCGAGCTCCAGCTGAATGCGCCCCCTGGTATTGGCCTCGATGGCCGCAGTGTAATCTCCCGAAGCAATGGCCCTGCGCTCTGAACGGAGGGCGTTGCGCATGTTCGCCCGAAAGGAGGCAGACCGCATGGCGTCAAACATATTCATACCGGCAAGCGACTCAGAGGCGATGGCCGCAATGGCCTGCTGCTGGACATAGGCGCGTCCGGCTACTCTGGCCAGCGCGCTGCCGACAGCGGCAAGATGAGCGTGAACGCCCTCCGTCGCCACAACCTCGTCGATGGCCTGATACTGAGCCTCGTACTTCGCCTCCATTGCCCGGGCGATTTCCTCGACAGCCTCTTTTTTCGTCCTGCTGCTGATAATGTCGGAAACCATATCTTCGGCACTGGCATAGCCCTGCCGGGCAGCAAGAATGGTCGGATCGGCTTCCCCCTTTTCGCTGACCAGACCGACACCTTTTTCCATAAGCTCACGGGTGGCTTCCTCTCCTACGGCTGCGATAAGTGCATCCTTGTTGAGAGGGGTCTTCCGCATAGCCGCTTTGGCCTGAGAGGACGGAAGCGCATCCA
>ERZ772991.2422-NODE-2422-length-12841-cov-4.154544_pt1 | contig 12841 bp, 11 predicted proteins | sample MGYA00511128_ERZ772991 | MGnify/ENA primary metagenome ERZ772991 (study PRJEB29015, sample SAMEA2737655) | human gut metagenome | biome: human gut; feature: human-associated habitat; material: faeces | place: China | collected 2012 ... | reverse complement strand
CAGTGTCCATCAACCATTAAATGACCAACGTCATCACAATGAGGTTGTCCAGAAACACTTCCATTATAACCAGTGGCAATCATCCGGTCGTCCTTGACCAACACACTTCCCACTAGGGCTCGGTCACAAGTTGAGCGCTGTGCAATAACTAACGCCTGCATCATAAAATATTGCTTCCACGGAATCCTGTCTCTTGTCATCAGTCTTACCCTCTTTAAATTATTTATTTAACCTATCAAAATAATTTAAACCAATTGCTTCTCTAACTTCTTGTAAAGTTTGGTTAGCAACTTCATTTGCCTTTTTTGATCCCTCTAGTAACATTTCGTATACAGCATCTGGATCTTGAGCAAACTTCTCTCTACGCTCTCTAATTGGCCCAAGTTCTTCTTCAAGAACCTTATTCAAGTAGCGTTTAATTTTAACGTCCCCTAAGCCACCTTTTTGATATTGTTCCTTAAGTTCAGCCACCTTATCTTTATCTGGTGCAAAAACATCAAGATAAGTAAAGACAGTATTACCCTCTACTTGACCAGGATCTTCAACATGAATATGGTTTGGATCCGTGTACATTGACATAACTTTCTTTTGTACAGTCTTTGCATCATCGGACAAGTAAATTGCATTTCCAAGTGATTTAGACATTTTTGCATTTCCATCTAAACCTGGAAGTCCCTTTGGTGGGAAGTAACCCTTTGGTTCAACTAAAATATCAGTGTTATAAACTCTATTAAAAGTACGAACAATTTCTCTAGTTTGTTCAAGCATTGGTTCTTGATCATCCCCAACTGGAATTATTGTTGCTTTAAAAGCAGTAATGTCTGCTGCCTGAGAAACTGGGTAGTTTAAGAAACCAACTGGAATTGAATCTTTAAAGTTCTTTTGCTTAATTTCAGTTTTAACAGTTGGATTTCTTTCTAGACGTGCAACTGTTACCAAATCCATATAATAAGCAGTTAATTCAAAAAGAGCAGGGATTTGTGATTGCACATAGATAGTGGACTTTTCCGGATCTAGTCCAACAGCTAAGTAGTCCAAAGCTACTTGAATTAAGCTATTCTTAATTTTTTCAGGATCTCTAGCATTATCAGTTAGTGCTTGAGTGTCCGCAATCATAATATAAGGGTCATATTTACCTTCATTTTGTAATTTTACACGGTTTTTTAAGGAGCCAATATAGTGACCAATATGAAGTTTTCCGGTTGGTCTATCTCCAGTTAATAAAATTTCCTTTGTCATATTTTTTCTCCAATATATCTGTAATCTTTCGCTTTACCTCCAATTCTAGCAAAAATCCTTATTTGTTTAAACTTACCTAAAAGTTGCTAAAATTAAATTGAGAGAAAAATTACATAAAGAAAGGATGAATAGAGATGTGTAGTCATTATGAAATGCCATCGCTTAAAGAAATTAAGACATATCTAAAAACTGATTTAAAATTACCACTAGTTGTATCAAAAAACATTGAAGACAAATTTGAATCTGTTACTCAGATTTACCCTAAATCTCCATCTTTAGTTATGCTATATAGCGATGACGAACTAAAGTTAGTTGAAAAGAAATGGGGCTATCCAAGTCCATTTAAAAAGAATCGAGTAATTTATAATGCTCGGGTAGAGCGTTTTTATGAAGAAAAACCATCAATGTGGGATGATTCATTTGCTCGCCAGCGGTGCATTATTTTAGCTAATGAATTCTGGGAAAGTAGTAAGCAAACTTACCTTGCATCAAATAACAAAACCTACCATGAACATTCATCTTTTACTGCAAAAGATGAACCGATGGCATTAATTGCTGGTATTTATAAAGGGGATGACTTTTCAATGGTCACTACTGCTTCTAATGATACTGTGCTTCCAGTTCATGAAAGAATGCACTTAGTGTTAAAGCCATCTGAATTACGTCGTTGGCTCTTTCAAAATTTTACTTCTCTACTTGACAGGTCAGAATATAACCTCGACAGACATCAGTTGCCACATCGTTAGCAAAATGATATAATTATTTTGTTTATGCGGGTATAGTTTAATGGTAAAATGTCAGCTTCCCAAGCTGAAGGTCGCGGGTTCAAATCCCGTTTCCCGCTCCATTTTTTTCAGTGAGCCTGCAGAGTTTTCTGCAGGCTCTTTTTTTTGTCTTCCGCTCTCCCCCCGCCATGTGTGGGAAGCGGTCCGTGTGCATGCGTCCGTAGCGTCCGGTGCGGCGCATGGCGCCGGAAGTGCCTGCAGCGGGACTCAGAGGATACGGAGGAGACAGGAAAGGAACGCTCCCCGGATCGCGGGGGGTATGCCCCGGTCCGCTCCGTGACGCCCCTGATTTTTTTTCAGCTGAGCCGGGATTCCCGCTCCGTTTCCGCTGTCTTCAGTCTATGGGGCCGCGGTCTGCAGGGCCGGGAAATGTCTGTGGCCTGGACGCAAAAAAGCCGGCCGCGGGAGAGCAGCCGGCTTCTGAAAGGCAGAGGAGACGGGGCGTTCTGCCTTACATCTTTTTCTGAAGGCGGTCGCGGACGAAGATCGCGATCATATTCATGCCCAGGACGAGGAAGATGAGCACGATGGCGGTGCCGTACTGCAGCGGGCGGGTCTTGTCGATTTCCGTGCCGGCTGTGCAGAGCACGTAGATGTGATAGGGCAGGGCCATGACGGGATCAAAGATGGAAGACGGCGTTTTCGGCGTGAAGTAGACGGCCGCCGTGAACATGATGGCCGCAGTCTCGCCGGCTGCCCTGGCGACGCCGAGGATGGCGCCGGTGAGCATGCCGGGAAGGGCGCAGGGGAGCGCCACCCTGGCGATGGTCTGGGACTGCGTGGCGCCGAGGGCGAGGGACGCCTCCCTGTAGGTGTCCGGCACGTTCCTGAGGGCTTCTTCGGATGTGCTGATAATGACGGGCAGAGTAAGCAGGGCGAGCGTCAGCACGCCTGACAGGATGCTTACGCCCATGCCGAGGAAGGTGACGAAGAAGGAAAGGCCGAAGAGGCCGAAAACAACGGAAGGCACACCGGCCAGGTTGTTGACGCCAAGGCGGACGATATCGGCGAAGCGCGTGTTCCCGGCGTATTCATGGAGATAGATGGCCGAGGCCACGCCCAGAGGGAAGGCGATGGTGAGCGAGCCGAGAGAAAGTATGGCCGTTCCGATAATGCAGGGGAAAATACCGCCTTCAGTCATCATGTTCTTCGGAGGCTCCGTGAGGAAGCTCCAGGAGATGACGGGCAGGCCTTCGATGGCGAGATAGGCGCAGACACCGGCCAGGGCGAGAACGTTGATGGCGGCAATGACTTTCAGAAAGAGAATCATGCACATTTCTGTGCGGCGCCGGCCTTCAGCAGATGGCAGGTTGAGGGGCTGGGCGGCGGAAGAAGAAAGATTTTCCATGGGGTCTCCTCCGTCCTACAGGCTTGAGGTGCCGGCCTGGCGGTGCTTTTTGGCGATGTAGTCGGCGATAAGGTTGAAAGCCAGGGTCATGAAGAAAAGCACGATGCCAATGGCAAAGAGCGCGCGGTAATGGTCGGATCCGAAGGGAGCCTCTGCCATTTCGGCTGCGATGGACGCGGGCATGGGCCTCACGGGATCAAGCAGCGAGGTCGGAATGATTCCGCCGCCGCCGGCGCACATGAGCACAACCATGGTCTCGCCAATGGCACGGGACATGCCCAGCATGACGCTGGTGCCGATACCGGAAAAAGCGGCAGGGATAACCACGCGGATTATGGTCTGCCAGCGGGTCGCCCCGAGGGCCAGAGATCCTTCTCTCAGCGAGAGGGGCACGGCGTGCAGGGCGTCCTCGGAAATGGAGCAGATAGTGGGAACTGTCATAAAGGTGAGCACGATGGACGCGTTCAGCAGGTTGAGGCCAGAATCAGCGCCAAAGGCCGTCTGAATGAACGGCGCGAGGACAACCATGCCAAGGAAACCGAGGACGACGGAAGGCAGGGCTGCGAGAAGCTCAATAAAAGGCTTGATGAAGCGGCGGGTGGTGGGATGCGCCACTTCAGTGAGGTAAACGGCCGTGAAGACGCCAAGGGGAATGGCAAAAAGCGAAGAAAGGGCCGTCACGGCCAGGGAACCGGCGAGCAGGGGAAGAATGCCAAACTGACCGGGATCCTCCGTCGGATACCACAGCATGCCGGTAAGGAAGTCCCAGACGGAATAGTGCGTGAACAGGGGAAATCCCTCTATAAAAAGGAAGAGGACTATCCCGAGTAGAGCCAGCAGTGAGATGATGGCCGTGACGCCCATCGTATTTCTGATGACTTTTTCTTTAAGCGCGGAATGGTGCATCTGTTTGCTCCGGGTTCCTGGGAAATATGAAACCGTCCAGCCGGGTTTTCCGGCTGGACGGTGCTGTTTCAGGCGAAGCGCTTACTTGCCGAGCGGAATGTAGCCGACTTCAGCCACGTTCTTCTGACCCTTGGTAGGCTCCAGAAGGTAGGTGACGAGAGCCTTGGCATCACCCTGGGGCTCGCCGTTAGTGAAGATGTAGAGCTCACGGCTGATAGGCCAGGTCTTGGAGAGGGCGTTCTGGGCAGTGGGTTCCTTCTTGTCAACATGGAGACCCTTGACGGAGCTGTTCAGGTAGCCGAGGCCGATGTAGCCGATGGCGTTGGGGTTCTTGGCGACAGCCTGCACGACGGCGCCGTTGGAAGCCTGCATGAGAGCGGAAGGAGCAACGCGTTCCTTCTTCATGATGAGCTCGTTCCAGCATTCGAAGGTGCCGGAGGAGGAGTCACGGGACACAACGACAATCTTGCCGTCCTTGCCGCCGACTTCCTTCCAGTTCGTGATCTTGCCGGCGTAGATATCCTTGAGCTGCTCGGAGGTGATTTCCTTGAGCGGGTTGCCAGGATTGACAACAGGCACGATGGCGTCAACGGCGATGGTAGTGCGGACAGGATTGATATTCTTCGCCTTGCAGGCTTCCTTTTCCTTGTCCTTCATGTCACGGGAGCTCATGGCAATGTTGCACTGGCCTTCCATGAGGGCCTTGATGCCATTGCCGGAACCGCCGCCGGAAATGGAAAGCTGAATATCGGGATGGGAAGCCATGAAGGCTTCACCGGCTTTCTGCATGACAGGAAGAACGGTGGTGGAACCGTTGATGACCAGCTGGCCGGCCATGGCCGGGCTGGCGACTGCGAGGCTGAGAACGGTCGCGGCGAAAATCTTGCTAAGGGACATTGTGATCCTCCTAAAGGTTTCACAGTAAAATTCGGGAGCTCTGTCTGTCCCCGCGCTGTGAGCGGGAACCTTCTCCATCGCCTGCAAGATTCCACGGGAAATGTTACCGTTGTGTGACGGGGAAATGTTAACCTTGTTAAGATGTGCATGTGGCTCTTCCTTGTTAACCGGAGGCTCCAGGGTGGCATCTTTTCCCGGCTTTCATCCCCGAATCCGGAAGCAGAAGAGAAAACAGCGTTATTTTCCGGGCTTTCAGGGAACTGACGCCATTTTTCTTCACGTTCTTTTTTTGCGCGATTCGGTTGCATGATTTTTTCCGGTATCGCTTCCCTCCCTCTGTCCGGAGGAAAAAACTGTGCCCGGACAGGTCCTCCCTGAAAAGGGAAAAGGGGGACGTCACAGAATTGTAACATTCGGATCGTTGTATTGTGACCTCAGTTCCGTGTAGTACCAGAAATTGGAGTTGAACAATGTCGGAAGGCACCATTCTCGTAATTGAAGACGATGCGGACATCCGCAATCTGCTGCACTTCAACCTGGAAAAGGAAGGGTTTACCTCCATCGAAGCCGGCGATGGCGTGACCGGCCTTGCCATGGACAGGGAACAGAAACCCTCTCTCGTGCTGCTTGACCTCATGCTGCCCGGCATGGATGGTTTTGAGGTCTGCCGCAGACTCGGCAGTTCACCGGACACCGCTGAGATACCGGTGCTCATGCTCACGGCCCGCGGCGAGGAAATGGACCGCGTTGTCGGTCTGTCCCTTGGCGCTGATGATTATGTGGTCAAGCCCTTCAGCGTGCGGGAGCTCATGCTCCGTGTCCGCGCCGTACTCCGCCGCCGGAAGCGTCCCGAAAACGGCCCGGTGGAACGGCACGGCATACGCCTCGATCCCGAGGCCCACAGGGTGATTTCAGAAGGAAAGGAAGTCGCCCTCACGGCTACGGAATTCCGCCTCCTGGAGGATCTCATGCGCCACGCCGGCGCTGTCCGCTCGAGAGAGCAGCTTCTGGACAATGTCTGGGGCTATACGTTCGAGGGGTACGCCAGAACCGTTGACACGCACATGCGCCGGCTCCGCTCCAAGCTCGGGGAATCCCAGAAATTTCTGGAAACGGTCCGGGGTGTCGGCTACCGTTTCAAGGATTAGTGCCCACGGAGGGCCTGCATGAAGTCGTTCCGAAGCAGGATCATCACCGCCGTCCTCACGGCGTCTTTTCTGTCCATCGCCATTACCGTGTTCTATGGCGTACGAACCATCGATCAGTCACAGCGTCTTGCCGTGCGCGACCTCCTCGTGAGCGATGCGGCCATGGCCGCAGATTACTACGCGAAAACCGGAGGAGCGGCCAAAGATCTCTACACGCTGCTCTCCGGAAGAATGCATCTTAAGGGCGTGCGGCTCACCGTCATGGATCCCTCCGGCACCATTGTCTTTGACTCCGCGAAGCCGAAGGACGGCAGTTTCGATAATCATAAGGACAGGCCTGAAGTCATTGAGGCCATGAAGAGCGGATCCGGTTACTCGACCCGAGATTCGGCTTCACTGGGACTCGAGCTCGCCTACGCCACTTCGGCCATCGAAGGGGGCGGCGTGCTCAGGCTGGCCGTGCCCATGGAAAATGTGCACAGGGCCATCCACGACCGCACGGAACTGCTCATCCAGGTCGGAATCTGGGCCGCGCTCATTTCCCTCGTCATCGCTTTTCTCGTGTCGCAGGCCCTGCGCCGCTCCTTCTCGCCCATGATCGATATTGTCGAGGCCATCGCGGCGGGCAGGTTCAACAGACGCATCCGCAAATATCCGGGCAAGGAATTTGAGCCCCTGGCCCGTGCCGTCAACAGCATGGCCGAGGGCATTGAAGAGCAGGTGCACGCCTACGCCGATCAGACGGCCCAGCTAGAGGCCGTGCTCAACACCATGGAGGACGGCGTCCTGGTCCTTGGCCCCAGGGGCCATATCAGGCGCTGCAACCTCGCCCTCGAAAGGGCCTTCCCCGGCGTTGGCAACGCCCGCGGCCGCCAGTGCGTTGAGGTCATCCCGCATCCGGCCCTTCAGAAGACGGTGGACGAAATTCTGTCCTCTCCGTCTGACGGAACAGCCCGTACGGTGTCCCTGCATCTCGGTCTTACATCAGGCCAGGTCTTTTCCGTCCTGCTCTCAAGACCCGCCCAGCCGGATCCCCGCTTCGGCCTTGTGGCCGTGTTCCGTGACGTGACTGAGCTCATGCGTCTCGAGCAGGTGCGCCGCGATTTTGTGGCCAACGTGAGCCACGAGCTGAGGACGCCGCTCACCGCCATCAGCGGCTACGCCGAGACAATCATCGGCGTGGGCGATGTGGAGCAGTGCCACCGTTTCGCCGAGGTCATTCTGCGCAATGCCGACGGCCTCACCAATATGGTCAGGGATCTGCTTTCCCTGACCCGGCTTGAGAACAAGACCACCGTGGTGTCCATTGGCAGCACGTCTGCCCGCCAGGCTTTTGACGAGGCCTATTCCGTCTGCCGCAAGGCCTTTGAGGACAGAAAGGTTGAGGTAAAGTGCACCATCGGCGCCGACTGCGCCGTGAAGGCCAACAGCGCCTATCTCACCCAGGTCTTCCGCAATCTTCTGGAAAACGCCTCACGCTTCGCCGATGAGGGAAGCGTCGTGAATGCTTCCTGCCGTCTTTCCAACGGACAGGTTGTTTTCCGCATATCCGACAAGGGGCCGGTTATTCCGGCCAAGGATATTGAACGCATCTTTGAACGCTTCTACAGCGTGGACAGAAATCACGCTCAGGGGGCTACAGGTCTCGGCCTCGCCATATGCCGGCATATTCTCGACCGTTTCCATGGCAGAATCTGGGCCGAAAGTCCCGACAGGGACAATCTCACGTCCTTCCTCTTCACCCTGCCTCCCGCTGACAGCGCGCCCGTGGAAGCCGGGGCGGAACCCGCCGGCGCAGGTCAGAACGGAGACGCGGCCAGGAGCTGAGTGAACCGGCCCTCAGGGACGACACTTTTCTGAAAGGAACAATGTATGGAATACAGCATGACTGCCAATGACGTCTGTGTCTCCTACGGGGGAAAAGAGGCCCTGCATCACGTGAACCTCAATTTCCCGAAGGGCATGGTCACGGCCCTCATCGGCCCTTCCGGCTGCGGCAAATCCACTTTCCTCCGCAGTCTCAACCGTATGAACAACCTCATTCCCGGCTGTAAGGTGACGGGGCGCATCACCCTCGACGGCAGGGATGTGAACACGCCTGACACCGATGTGGTCGAGCTGCGCCGCCGTGTGGGCATGGTTTTCCAGAAGCCCAATCCGTTTCCCAAGTCCATTTACGAAAACGTGGCCTACGGGCTGCGCGTCAACGGTGTGAAAGACGAAGGACTTATAGCGGGCAGGGTCGAGCAGGCCCTGAAGCGCGCCGCCATTTTTGACGAGGTCAAGGACAGGCTTTCCGAATCCGCCCTCGGCATGTCCGGCGGCCAGCAGCAGAGGCTGTGCATTGCCAGAGCCCTTGCCGTTGAGCCCGACGTCCTGCTCATGGACGAACCCGCCAGCGCTCTCGACCCCATAGCCACCCAGAAAATCGAGGAGAGTATACGCGAGCTGAGCGGGGATCTCACCATCATCATCGTGACGCACAACATGCAGCAGGCCGCCCGTGTTTCCGACTTCACCGCGTTCTTCTATATGGGCAGCCTCATTGAGACTGACAGGACGGACACCATATTCACGAGGCCCAGCAACAAGCAGACAGAAGACTACATCACAGGCAGGTTTGGTTAGCATGTCAGAACAGGAAAATTTTATTCACCAGATGATTGTGTCCCTGAGGACGCAGCTTCTCGTTATGGGAGCCTCCACGGAAATTGCCGTGGACAACATGCGCAACGCCATCATGAAAATGGACGCGCCCACGGCCCAGGCGGTCATCGACGGCGATGACGCCATCGATCTTCTGGAAAATCAGATTGATTCCTCTTCCCTGAGTATCCTCGCCCGCACCCAGCCCGTGGCCGGGGATCTCCGCTTTGTGGTCGCGACGCTGCGCATCGTGGTGGATATGGAGCGCATCGGCGATGAGGCGTCCACGGTATGCGGGCATATCATTCTCATGAAGGGAACGAGCGCGTCTGAGCTCCTCGATCTTCTGCAGGATCATCTCGACAACGGTCTCCAGGCCTTCCGCAAGTCTCTGCGCATCCTGCGCGAGGGCGATGCCGAAGGGGCGCTGGAGATGCATCAGAGCTATGATGACGCCGAGCAGAGTGAGGTGGCCATTATCCAGAAACTCATCGAGCGCGTCCACAATCCGGGCTCCGGAGCGCCGCTCGATACCGTTTTCGTCATGCACATGATCCTCATCGTGCACTCCATCACCCGCATCTGGCGCCGCTCTGTTAATATCGCGGGGCACTGCTATTTTGCCTACAGGGGCGATTCCCTCAAGCACGTGGCGCCCCATGAGCACAAGGAAATCATGCATTTCTGATTTACTGCATGAGCGCAGACAAAAAAGCAGTCCCTTCCACCCGGAAAGGACTGCTTTTTTGTTACTATGGATTAGAAAAAACTAGATAAGCTGCTGCTTCCTGAGTTCGTTCACGAGGGCTTCCCTGTGCTCGCTGCTCAGTTTGTAGAGAGGCAGGCGCATTTCCTCACTCATGCGGCCCATGATGCCGAGAGCGGTTTTGACCGGAATGGGGTTGCTCTCGATGAACATGGCCCTGTGCAGCGGAAAGAGGGCGTTGTGGATTTCAAGGGCCTTCTTCAGGTCACCGGCTTTGAACGCCTGCCACATGGAAGCCATGCGCCTGGGGGCAATGTTGGCCGTGACAGAGATAACGCCGCAGCCGCCCACGCTCCACAGGGGGAGGGCGGTGAAGTCATCGCCGGAGAGGACGGAGAAGCCTTCGGGGCAGCTCTGCACCACTTCGGAACCCTGCTTCATGCTGCCCGTGGCTTCCTTGATGCCCACGATGTTGGAGAAGTCGCGGGCGAGGCGGCCGATGGTCTCGGGAAGCATGTTGCAGCCGGTGCGGCCGGGCACGTTGTAGGGCACGATGGGCAGGTCAACAGCCTTCGCCACGGCGGCGTAATGCTGATAGAGGCCTTCCTGCGTGGGTTTGTTGTAATACGGAGTGATGAGCAGGGCGCCGTCTGCGCCGGCTTTTTTGGCAAATTCGGTGAGCTGAATGGCTTCGATGGTGTTGTTGGAGCCGGCGCCAGCGAGAACCTTGACGCGTCCTTTCACCTGATCGACGCAGATCTCGATGACCTGCCTGTGCTCTTCATGGGAAAGCGTGGCGGATTCGCCCGTGGTACCGACGGGGACGAGACCGTTGACGCCTTCTTCAATCTGCCAGTCAATAAGCCTGCGGAAGGCCTCTTCATCGACCTTGCCATCCCTGAAAGGCGTGACGATGGCGGTCATAACTCCGGAAAACAGCATAAAATATCTCCTTTGCCTCTGAAAACGTGCATCGGTTTTCTGCGATGCGGCGCGGGTGAGCCGGCGGCGGCAAAAACGCCGCTGACATAAATAAATTCTCTAACACAGAGCAATGAAAACGCAAGCGGGTAACCGGAATGTTCAGTCTTCCGCAGACGGGCTTCCGCATTCCTCCTCGGTGAGGAACGGCGTGCCGGCGCCTGAAAGAATATTTTTTTTCTGCCTGAACAGGTTTTCGGCGATGGCCGTGATGTCCTTTGACGCGGGGCTTTCAGGAGAGGCCTCCAGCAGGGGTATCTGCTCCATGACGGCTGCGGGGAGACCGGGATCCTGGCGCACGGCTCCGAGAAAAACGGGCGTGAAGCCGAGGAAGTGTCCGCAGGCGCCTTCGAGCCGTTCCCGCGTGAAGTCCGTTTCCTCCGGATCCATGACATTATTCACCACGTAGGAAAAGGCTCTCGTGCCGAGCGACCTGTGCATGACCTTGATGAGGGCATAGCTGTCCGTGAGGGCTGTGGGTTCCGGCGTGGTGACCACTACCCTGAGGCGCGAGAGGCGGGCGAGTTCGATGACATTGCCGCCTATGCCGGCGCCGAGATCAAGAAGGACAAAACCGTAGCCGGAGAGACAGGGTGTGAGGCTGTCAGCGAGAGCCCGGGCCGAGGCCCTGGACAGGCAGATGAGATCCTCCGCTCCGGAGGCTGCGGGGAGCAGGCCGAGTCCCGGCCTCGCCTCGGTGATGGCGTCCTCCGGGGCGAGATCGCCAGTGAGCACGTCCTGCAGGCTGTGCGCCGGGGTGACGCCAAGGAGGACGTCGATATTGGCCAGCCCGAGATCGCCGTCAATGACGAGGACGCGCTCGCCCAGACGGGTCAGGGCCAGGGCGGTGTTCAGCGTGATGTTGGTCTTGCCGACGCCTCCCTTGCCGCTCATGACGGCCAGAGTCACTGTTTTCTGCATTTCGTGCCTCTCATGGCGGCGCGGCCTGCCGCCCCGCCGAAGAGAAAGAGTTTTTCCTCGGCCCGCACGATGGCGCAGGCTGAGGGGGCCGGGGAGAGATCCGCGGACGCAATCCGGTGGACGAGTCCGTCGTCGGGCAGGTTTTTCAGGGCCCCGAGGAGGCGTTTCAGGAGCGTGCCGCCCGCAGGCCGGGCGCCGGGAACGCCGCCCGGAACGACGCAGGCGGCCAGCGTTCCGGCCAGTCCCGCTGTGTCCATGTCTTCGCGCAGGGCCCGCGCGAGCCCCAGGCATTCCGTGGATTCCATGTCCGGAAGAAAGAGGACGCTCACGTTCTCCGACAGGGAAAAGGAGCCGTCGCAGGGGGCGGAAGACCGCGCCAGCAGGCGGCTGAGCCTTTCGTCCAGTGCCTTCCGGCTCCGGATCAGGATAACGCCGAGGCAGTGCCCTGTGCGGCCGAGACGGCAGGCCTCGGCGTTAAGCCTTCTTTCGGCCTCTTTCCGGCCGCTCTCCCTGTCCGTGCTGTCAGTCATGGGATCCTACTTCTCGCCGTTTCTGTGCAGTTTTTCGAATCTGTACAGAAGGTAGGCGTGAGCGAACTTGTCGATGTCGCCGTCCAGAACGCCGGCGCAGTCCGTTGACTCGCATCCCGTCCGGTGGTCCTTGATAAGCTGGAAGGGCTGCAGCGTGTAGGTGCGGATCTGGCTGCCGAAGGCGATGGCGTTCTTGCTGTCGTAGGCAGCCTGACGCTCGGCATCGCGCTTCTCTATCTCAAGGTTGTAGAGACGGGCCTTCAGGATGCGCATGGCCATGTCCTTGTTGTGGTGCTGGCTGCGCTCGTTCTGGCACTGGGCAGTTATGCCCGTGGGCAGGTGGGTGATGCGCACGGCGCTGGTGGTCGTGTTGACGCCCTGTCCGCCGGGGCCGGAGGCGTGGAAGGTGTCGATGCGCAGATCGGACTCCTTGATGTCGAGCTTGATTTCGCTGCCCACGTCGGGAATCACGTCCACGGAGGCGAACGAGGTGTGCCGCCTGCCCGAGGAGTCAAAGGGGGAAATGCGGATGAGCCTGTGAATACCGCGTTCGCTCCTCAGAAGTCCGAAGGCGTAGGAGCCGATGATGCGCAGGGTGACGCGTTTGACACCGGCTTCCTCGCCGGCGAGGTAATCCATCTCCTCCACGCTGAAACTGTGCCTTGCGGCCCAGCGGGTATACATGCGCAGGAGCATCTCGGCCCAGTCCTGGGCCTCGGTGCCGCCGGCGCCGG
>ERZ772991.2417-NODE-2417-length-12881-cov-3.223530_pt1 | contig 12881 bp, 11 predicted proteins | sample MGYA00511128_ERZ772991 | MGnify/ENA primary metagenome ERZ772991 (study PRJEB29015, sample SAMEA2737655) | human gut metagenome | biome: human gut; feature: human-associated habitat; material: faeces | place: China | collected 2012 ... | reverse complement strand
TGGCTTCCGCTTTCCCTGAAAGCGATTGAAGGGAGCGCGTTCTTTTTCTGCACGAATCTGAAGACAGTGGAATATGCCGGTTCTCAGGACGACTGGGATCAGGTTGCCTTTGATAAATTCAGGAATGAGTCGCTGGTGAATGCGCAGATGCATTTTGCCAACCTCCTCACGGCTGACAAGTTTTCGGACGTGTCCCACAACTGGGCCTATGACGGCATTAATTATTGCTACACGCACCGCCTCATGCGGGGCATTGACGGTGAACGGTTTGCGCCGAAGGCGACGACAACGCGCGCGCAGATTGTACAGATCCTCTATAATCTGCAGGGTGAGCCGGAAGTTTCAGGTCCTATGCCGTTTGATGATGTCTTCAACCACTGGGCGGAGAAGCCGATTCTCTGGGCCTATCAGACCGGCGTAGTTGCCGGCACGTCCGACACGACATTCGACCCGGATAAGCCGGTCACGCGCGAGCAGATTGCGGTCATCCTCATGGGCTATGTCGATCGGATTCTCAAGCTGGAGCATACCTGGGAACCGGCAGATTTGAGCGGCTATCCGGATGCAGGCAGTGTTTCTGGCTGGGCAAAGGACGCACTGGCCGATGCCGTGGCACTGGGTCTGATCTCCGGCGCGAGCAACGGTGGCCAGACCTATCTTGACCCGCAGGGCAGCGCGACGCGCGAACAGGTCGCGACGATTCTGATGGAGTTTTGCAAAAACGTTATGAACAAGCAGTGATATGCTTTCCCAAGCAAACCGGGCAGAACCGCAAATGCGGCTCTGCCCGGTTTGTCTGTTGTGCGCGGTCAACTATTTGCCGCGCCTGCGATGTAGCACTCCTCGGCTTCCTGCTGCGCATGGATCAGCAGCAGCCTTGCCTCCTCATAGTCGTGGGTGTTGATGTGCTCCACGGCGTCGCTCAGGGTGTTGAAGAGGGTGAAGTACAGTTTCTTGAAGTCCATGGTGATCTCCTTTTTGTTCAGCGTATTTGCAGTTCCCAGCGCGTCTTCCGGTCGCTGCGATGCGCAGTTTAACACAGAATGGAGTAGAAACGTGTCGAATGCTGTAGGTGCCGAAAAAACTTCATAAAGTTCAAATTTTTTGTCAGGTATGGAACAATCTTTGCGCTAAGCGATGAAAAATTAAGATCCTGCGCTCCATCAGAGAGCGCAGGATCTTTTATCATCAAAATCTTACAGCAGTTTGATCAGGATTGTGACGGCACCCAGCAGAATCAGCACGATGCCGACAATTCGATTCAGGCGCCGGATCTCACAACGGTTGGCAAATTTTGCGGAGACGACCGCGCCAAGGAGGCACGAGGCAACGACGATCGCCATGGGCAGCGGAAAGAGCTGCGCACCCAGCGAGACATGGCTGACGGCGCCGGTCAGCGCGACGAGCGACATGATCATCGTGCTGGTGCCGACGGCGACTTTCAGATTATAGCCAAGCACCAGCGTAAAAACCGTCAGCATCAGGATGCCGCCGCTGCCGGTAAAGCCGCAGACCCAGCCGATGCCGCAGCCAAGCACCATGGCGAGGACGGTCTTGCCGGTGGATGGCCGGATGCAGCTCCAGCGCCGTGCCCGCCGGTAATCGGCTTGAGCAGAAACTTGAAGCCGAGAAAGACCGTCGTGAGCATGGAGATGTAGCCAAGGCCGTCCGGCAACTGCTGGCTGAAGAGATAGCCGCAGTAGCTGCCAATGATCGTGCCGAGAAAGGCCGTGACCGTGACGAGACTGCCGCGCTTGAGGTCGATGTTCTTATTTTTGTAGTACGTATATGCCGAGAGCAGACTTGCCAGTACGTCGGACGCCAGCGCCACGGTCACGGCGTCATAGCTGGCCCAGCCGCAGAGGCTGACGAGCACGGGCGTGATGACCACGGCGGCGGACAGACCGGCCAGACCGGTCACAACGCCGGCGCCCAGTCCGGCCAAAATATAAAGGATGCATTGCACGATGTTCATGGGATCACCTGATGTCGTTTTTTCGTTTCTGAGCCACTTATTATAGGCGCTGCATGAAAATCGTCAAGTCCCTGCGCGCGGAGTTTACAAACTGTACAGAATTGTGGGGGAGGGGAGAAACGAAAAAATCCGCCGAAGCATTTTGCTTCAGCGGATTTTGGTCCGAGTGAGAAGATTCGAACTTCCGGCCTCTTGAACCCCATTCAAGCACGCTACCAACTGCGCTACACCCGGATATCATATTTGCTCAAATAATATAGCATATAGAATACGAAAATGCAAGGGGGAAAATGCGATTTCTGCTCAGAAAGTTTTTCGTTACACTTTTTCTCGCATGTATCAAAAATTCAAATAGATTGATTTTGAAATTGCAATTAATTTTTTAAATAAAATAATTGGAATAATTTGGCTGATTTGTTAACGTGTTCTTAACACCTATATGGGATGATAGAGTCCCATGCATGCGCGGGCATGCAAGACCAACGTGGCAAAATGGAAACAAAACAAAGGAGGAAACATCATGACAGGTAAAAAACTGCAGCGGGTGCTGGCGTGCCTGCTGGCGGTCCTGCTTCTGTCGCAGGTCGGCGCGTTCTCGCCGGCCGTGCTCGCGGCGGATGGCGGCTACACGCTGCATGACGGTACGGCCGTTATCCCGGCCGGAACGTCGGCGGGTGATGTGAACCGCATTCTTGCGGCGGCACTGGTCGAAGGTTTCGACCAGATGAGCGGTGAGGAGCAGGATCGTATTCTCACGGGTGAGTGGCAGTATGCGTGTGAGGGCAAGTCTGCAATTTCCACGAAAAACACTGCGTGGGGGCCGGTCACCGGTTTTGATTCTTCGAAAAAATTCGGACTTGTTACCACGAAGTATAGCCATCCTGCGCTGTCGGCGAATGAGGATGCCAGCTATCCGATCCGCCTGAAGCTGGCCGATGGTACGTTGACGAACGAAGTCAAGGTCTATAAGGCACAGAAGCCGGTTTCGTCCATCACGCTCAAGGAAGGCGTTACTGTTACGCTGCCGTACAACGCGGACGTATCGATCAATTTTGACGCGCTACGCGAGCGCATCTTCGACCAGGTCGTGGAGAGCACCACGCCCGACCTGAAGGTCAACGACGTGACCATTGAGTACTATGCCACTGCGACGACCGGCGCTGCCGTCGGCTTCGGCAAGAACTGGGCTCCTCTGGAGGGCGGCAAGGTCGACGGCCTGAACTATCCCGCCATTTCTGCGGGTGACCAGCAGATCCAGATCAGCTTCAAGGGCGACGATACTTACAAGGCGTCCTCGGCCACGACGACTGTGACCTTCACCGAGCGCCCGGGCATCGAAGCGGTGACGAAGGAAAACCCGACGTTCAAGCTCGACTTTACTGCCGACGGCGCGGCGATCTATGACAACATCCGGCAGAAGGTCTGGGATGCGGTCGTTGTGAGCACGAACCCGGTTCTGACCGTGGATAATGTGACCATCGAGTATTATGCGACTGCAACGACTGGCGCTGTTGATAAGCTTGGTCATGCTTGGGTCGCACTGACGGGTGGAAAAGTCAATGGTCTGACCTATCCCGCCATCGGTGAAGGTACGCAGGAAGTGCGCATCACCTGGGGCGGCAGCAAAGACTACGCCGCATGGCAGTGGCAAGGGAATGTGGCCGTTACCGGCCGCGCGGACGCACCGTTCCGGCTCAAAGAGGGTGTGACCGAGGGCATGACGGTCGCGATTGTCTACAATCGCGATCAGAGCATCAACTACGAGGCGACCGCGCAGGCACTGCGCGAGGCGCTGCTTGAGAGCACGGATCCGAATATCTCTATCGACGACGTGACGGTGCAGTACAACGCCGGTATAGATGTTATCAAAAATTATCAGCCCTTGAATTATAGCCCGACGGGCAGCGACTTTATTGACCAGTTTGTTAAATTTGGTCTCGGATCACAGACCATCCACTTCGCGTGGAACGGCAATGCTGATTACAAGCCGCTCAAGCTGGATGACGTCACGGTTAAAATGTCCGATAATCGTATTAAGAGCAGAATCGTGCTCAAGGATGGCGTTTCCATCACTTATCACATGGATCCGGCCGTCATGGAGCAGGAAATTTTTGAAAATCTCATCGACTGGGACGCCTCCACGCTGCCCGAAAAGAGCACGCTGAGTGCGGCTGACTTCACGTTCGAGTACTATGGTGAAAATGTGCTCGGCGAGGAAGACGGCGGCATCAGCGGCGGTGTTCCGGACTGGGCACCGGTTGCCGGTGGCACGGTGAACCTGCTGACCTACCCCCAGATGGGCGCCGGCGAGAACCAAAAGGTCCGCGTGAGCTACAGCGGCAATGGCGAGTATCGTCCCTGCAAGAACGTGGAGGGCACCCTCACGGTCAACAAGGCGAAAGTCTCCGTTAAGGTGCACTCGACGAGCATCTACGCCGACGAGGCCAAAGATAAGCTGGGTAAGGGCTTTGTCACCACCGACCCTGCCGATAAGTTTGACATCTACACCATCTACGGCGGCATGACCAGCGATGTGACCACCAGCGTGTTCGTGCAGCTGCCCGAGCGTATCACGAACAGCAAGCTCCTGAAGCTGATCGACGACACACTCAGCGCGGCCGGCAAACCGACTCTTTCGGATATTATGCAGAAGGGCACTACGGTTGGCAAGCTCAAAGAATACCTGAATGATCTTCTCAACAGCGATGCGCTCACCCCGCTCGGTGGTTTGCTCAGCAAAATCGGCATTGATCTGGATACGCTGCGCCAGATCAGCAACACGCTCAACAAGTTCCCCGGCCTGCTTGACGATGTCCGCGTGGCCTTCGGCACGCCGGATCAGGCGGGCATCTACACCGTTTACGCGATCACGAACAACAAGAACTACGAGACCGGCTTCGGTATGGGTGCGCTCGTTGTGAAAAAGCACTACTCCGGCGTGAAGCTGCAGTGGAACCAGACTATTCCCAACGGCAAGCTGACCGCTGAGGAAGCGAAGAGTTTTGACTTCGGCGTAACGCTGATGTATGACGGTAATCCCGCTAAAAAGCAGACGAATGTGCACTACCTGTATTCCGGCTTCACCAGCAAGTGGAAGCCGTATTCCAGCACCACGACGCCTCCGACCGAGCCCGGCCGCTATGTTGTGACGGTCGTGACTCTGGGCGGCAACTATCAGGCAGCGCCCATCACGCGCGCTTTCCAGATCACAAAGTAATTTTCCCGCGTGTGTCTCCCGGGTGATTTCTGCCCGGGAGACATTTTCACGCCCGGGAAAACCGGCCGCGGCGGAAAAATGAAAAACGCCGAAAATTTTTTCAAAAATTACTTGACACCGGTCGATTCGTCTGGTATATTAAACAAGCGCTGAGGCGACGAGGCCGAGTAGTTCAGTCGGTTAGAACGCTAGCCTGTCACGCTAGAGGTCGAGGGTTCAAGTCCCTTCTCGGTCGCCACCCGCGGGGCGAAAGCTCCGCGGGCTTTGTATGCTGCTATAGCTCAGTCGGTAGAGCGCATCCTTGGTAAGGATGAGGTCCCCGGTCCGAATCCGGGTAGCAGCTCCAAAAAAACCTGTAACCACAACGGTTACAGGTTTTTTTGTTATTCTGTTTTCTCCAAATAGGCCAGCGCCTGCACGTAGTCCATATAGGGCACGCCCTCGGCGTGCGTCAGCAACCGGAGTGCATCGAGCACGGATGCGGGAAAACCGGCGCGCTCCAGATCCGCGAAGGAATACACATCCCCGTGATCCTCAATCACGTCGTGCAGCAGCGCCACGCACGTTGATGCTTCGTCGTCCATCTGCGTGGCGAGATAAAACGGGTGGAACACGTAAGGGTAGCCGCCCTTGTCGAGATCGTCCTTGTGCGCCTGAAACAGGATGGTGCACGCTGTTTTTACGAGCAGCGAGTAGTACATATGCCAAGCCTCCGTATGACGAATATCGGCGGTGCACGTCATATATCTACTATAGCAGGTGCGTACCCGCTGCGCAACGGCACTTTGCAGCATATAGCAAGACCCCGCCGTTCGGCGGGGTCTTGCAATTGCGAGTGAGCCTGTAAGCCGGGTTCTGTAATCGACAGCCATCTATCTAGACGTACCGTTGCCGGTGCGTTCCAGCCACCTCCATGGGACGGCCGGGCCAGCCGTATGTCCCTCCGCGGTGTTGCTCCGGATAGAGTTTACAGCGCCGCACTGTCTCCAGCCGGCGAGTGAGCTCTTACCTCACTTTTCCACCCTTACCCGATCGCTCGGGCGGTATCTTTCTGTTGCACTTGTCCGAGGGTCGCCCCTGGCGGGTGTTACCCGTTATCCTTGCCCTGCGGAGCCCGGACTTTCCTCACGCACAGCCTTTCGGCTCGTGCCCGCGGCTGTCCGGCTCACTCGCCCGACTATTTTACACATCCTGCCGCAGTACGTCAAGCGCTGCGGCGATTTATTTTCTTGTAATCACGTCAAATGGGCGGTATAATCGCTTATAAGATTCTTTTTCTTCAAAAGGAGTGTCAGCATGACCTTTTCGGATTATATCGACTACCTACATGGCAAGCGCATCGGCGTCATCGGCTTCGGCGTGAGCAATCAGCCGCTCGTGCGCGTGCTGCTGCGCAGCGGCTGCGACGTGACGGTGTGCGACCGGCGCGAGCGCGCGCAGCTCAGCACAGCAGGGGACGAGGCCGCGGCGCAGGGCGCAAAATTCATCCTCGGCGCGGACTATCTCGAGCATCTGGACTTTGATGTCATCTTCCGCACGCCGGGCGTGCTGCCGATCGTACCGCAGCTGCGCAAGGCTGCGCAAAACGGCGCGATCCTCACCTCCGAGATGGAGGCATTCTGCAACCTCTGTCCGTGCCGTATCCTTGCCATCACTGGCAGCGACGGCAAAACCACGACCTCGACCATCACGGCTGAGCTCCTGCGCGCGCAGGGGCACACCGTGCACCTCGGCGGCAACATCGGCACGCCGCTCTTTGATCGTATCCCGGACATCCGGCCGGAGGATTTTGCCGTGCTCGAGCTCAGCAGCTTCCAGCTGCACAGCATGCACTGCGCGCCCGATGTGGCCATCATCACGAACATTTCTCCGAACCATCTGGATGTGCATCCGGATCTGGAGGACTATGTGTCGGCCAAGTGCAGCATTTACCGTGGTCAGCGGTCGGACGGCGTACTTGTGCTCAACGCGAAGGATGCCCACACCCCGCGTTTCGCAGCCGAGGCGCCGGGGCACGTGCGCTATTTCAGCAGCATCGGCCCGGTGAAAAACGGTGTCTATTGCGCAGACGGCGTCATTTACCGCGCGCATGACGGCGTGGCGGAGAAGATCCTGAATGCTGACGAGATCCGCATCCCCGGTGCGCACAACGTGGAAAACTATATGGCGGCCTTTGCCGCGACCGACGGCCTGGTCGGAAACGCGGCGTGCATTCAGGTCGCGCACACCTTCTCCGGTGTGCCGCACCGCATGGAGCGCATCCGCGAGCTCAACGGCATCACGTTCATCAACGATTCCATCGCCTCGAGCCCCTCGCGCACGATCGCGGGTCTGCATGCGCTGCCGAAGCCGCCGGTCATCATTCTCGGCGGGCACGACAAGCACATCCCGTTTGACACGCTCGGCGACGAGGTCTGCCTGCATGCAAAGGCGGCGGTCGTTGTTGGTGAGACGGCACAGCGCATTGCTTCCGCCATCCGCGCATCGAATTTCTATGACCCGGGAAAGCTGCCGCTCGTCGAGGCACCGGACTTCCGCGCGGCGGTCGAGACGGCCTACGGCCTTGCGCAGCCGGGCGATATCGTGACGCTGTCGCCTGCCTGCTCGTCGTTTGATCTCTTCAAAAACTTTGAAGAGCGCGGCAATACCTTCTGCGCCATTGTAGAATCTCTGCACTAAGCGCATGAATCGCCCTGCCGCTGCATAGCATGGCAGGGGGGATCTGCTATGATTTGTGCGTCTCGCCGCTGGAGACCCGCTGCCCGCCGGCGCCCGCCGCGGCTGAACCGGAGACTTGCGGTGCTGCTGTTGGTGCTCATTCTGCTGGGTGGTGCGGCGTATTTTACAGTGTCCGTACTGCACCTGATCACACAGCTGGCCGTCAATTCTGCCTGCGATCTTATGCAGTTGAAGATCAATGCTGCCGTCACGGCGGCGACGGCGCAGGTACAGGGCGACTATTATACCTACCGCACGGATGCGGATGGGACAATCACAGCCGTGAGCATTGATACCGAGCACGTGGGGCAGGTGTCCTCGCTCGTGCTCGAGCGCATGATGGACGGCGACGACGGGCAGGTCGAGCTGGATATTCCGCTCGAGACGCTCTTCGGCGTGAATTTTCTGCCCGGGCTGAAACTGCCGCTGCCGGTGCGCATCCTCGTGCTGACGACGTCGGATGTGAGCTACCATAATGAACTCATGTCGGCCGCAATCAACCAGAGCAAATATCAACTGTATCTGAATGTGAAGATGGATCTCGACATTCTGGTGCCCTGGGAGCACCAGGCCGAGACCGTGGGCACGAATGTCCTGCTGGCCGAGACGGTCATCGTCGGCAAGGTGCCCCAGACGTATGTGGAAGTGGAGTAAAAAACATGGATGTACGCGAAGAGATCCTGACGCTGCGCCGTCAGCTGGAGCATGCAAATTTTCTCTATTATGTGAAGGACGCGCCCGAGATCAGCGACTTTGAATATGACGCGCTCATGCGCAGGCTCGAGGAGCTTGAGGCGGCGCATCCGGAGTATGCCTCGCCCGATTCGCCGACACAGCACGTCGGCGGCTACGCGCTCAACACCTTTGCGCAGGTGCGCCATCAGGTGCCGCTCGAGAGTCTGCAGGACGTGTTTTCATTCGACGAGCTGCGCGCGTTCGGCGCGCGCATGGACGGGTCGCTCACGCAGGCGCATGATTATTCGGTCGAGCCGAAGATCGACGGCCTGTCCATGTCGCTTGAGTATGAAAACGGCGTGTTCGTCCGCGGCGCCACGCGCGGCGACGGCATCACCGGCGAGGACGTGACGGAAAACCTCCGTACCCTGCGCAATCTGCCGCTCAAGCTCGACAGCGCGCCCGCAAAGCTCATCGTACGCGGCGAGGTCTATATGTCGCATGAAGTATTTGCAGCGCTCAATGCCGAGCGCGAGCTGCTTGAGCAGCCGCTGCTGGCCAATCCCCGCAACGCGGCAGCGGGCTCCGTGCGCCAGCAGGACCCGAAGGTCGCGGCGGCACGCAAGCTGGATATTATCATCTTCAACCTCCAGTTTGACAGTGACCGCACGTTCGCCACGCATACGGAAACGTTGGACTATCTGGCATCTCTCGGCTTTCCGGTCGTGCCGTATCAGCGCTGTGAAACGCTCGATGCCTGCTGCGCGCGCATCGACTGGATCGGCGATAACCGCGAGTCGTTCCCATTCGATATCGACGGTGCGGTCATCAAGATCAACGACCTTGTGCAGCGGCAGTATCTCGGCAGCACGGCGAAGTTCCCGCGCTGGGCAGTGGCGTATAAGTACCCGCCGGAGAAGAAGGAGAGCTGCGTGCGCGACATTGTCGTGCAGGTCGGCCGCACGGGCGTGCTCACGCCGAAGGCGGTCATCGAGCCGGTGCGTCTGGCCGGCACGACCGTCACGAACGCCACGCTGCACAATCAGGACTTCATCGATAACCTCGACCTGCGCATCGGCGACACGGTGCTTGTGCAGAAAGCGGGGGAGATCATCCCCGAGATCCTCTCCGTCGTGCGCAGCAAGCGGCCGGAGGGGACGGTGCCGTTTCATATGCCGGATACCTGCCCGGAGTGCGGCGCACCCGTCGTGCGTGATCCGGACGGTGCGGCTCTGCGCTGCACGGGCGCGGAGTGCCCGGCGCAGCGGCTGCGCAACATTGCGCACTTTGCCTCGCGCGAGGCGATGGATATTGACGGCCTCGGCATCTCGCTGTGCCAGTCGCTGATCGAGGCGGGACTCGTGCACTCCCCGGCGGAGCTGTATGCGCTCGAGCCGCAGTCGGTCGCAGCACTGGACCACATGGGAAAAAAGTCGGCTGAGAACCTCATGGCCGCCATTGAAAAGAGCAAGGACGCCGGCATGGCGCGCCTGCTGTGCGCGTTCGGCATCCGGCAGGTGGGGCAGAAGGCGGCGAAAGTGCTGGCCATGCATTTTGGAACGCTTGACAAGCTCATGGCGGCAACGGAAGAGGAGCTGATGGCGATCCCGGACGTCGGCCCGACGACGGCCGCGTACCTGCGCGCGTGGTTTGACAACACGCAGTCGCAGCACCAGATCCGGCTGCTGCGCGATGCGGGCGTCAGCTTCGATTCCAAGGAGCAGGTCGTGGACCGCCGCTTTGCCGGCAAGACGTTCGTGCTCACCGGCGCGCTCGAGCATTTCAGCCGCGACGAGGCCAGCGCCATCATTGAGCGTTTCGGCGGCAAGACTAGTTCGTCCGTATCGAAAAAGACGTCCTATCTGCTGGCCGGGGAAAACACCGGCTCCAAGTATCAGAAGGCGCTCACACTCGGCACACCCATTATTACGGAAACAGAATTCCTGGACATGATCCGGGAGTAACAAAAGAAACGGAGTGGAAATCATGCGAGATTACGCAAAAGAATTTGAAAACCGCGTCGCCTTTATCCGCGACCTGCTCAAGAGCAGCGGCGCCAAGGGCGTCATCTATGGCAACAGCGGCGGAAAGGACAGCGCGCTCGTCGGCATCCTCTGCAAGGCCGCGTGCGACAACACGGTCGGAATCATGATGCCGTGTGCCTCTAAGCGCAACTTCGGCGAGGACATGACCGATGGTCTGGCCGTGGCCGAGCAGTTCAATATTGAAACACGCACGGTCGACCTCACGGCGGAAAAGGAGCTCGTCATGCAGACGGTCTCCGCCGTCACGACGCTCAACCAGATGGCGACGTCGAACATCGCCCCGCGCCTGCGTATGCTCACGCTCTATACCATCGGTGCGGCCGAGGGCCGCCTCGTCGCCGGCACCGGCAACCGCAGCGAGGCGTACATGGGCTATTTCACGAAGTGGGGCGACGGCGCGTATGACTTCAACCCCATTGCCGACCTGACTGTGACGGAAATTTACGAGTTCCTGACCTGGCTGCACGCGCCGGAGAACATCATCCGCAAGGCGCCGTCGGCCGGCCTCTTTGAGGGCCAGACGGATGAGCAGGAGATGGGCGTGACTTATGCCGCCATTGACAGGTACATCCTCACCGGCGAAGCCAACGAGCACGACAAGGCCATCATCGACCGCTATCATAGCCGCAGCGAGCACAAGCGCCGCCCGGCTGCGACCTATCACGCCGAATGACGCAGTATTTTGATACGCACGCGCACTACGACAGCGGAAAGTTCAATGCGGATCGGGATGAGGTGCTGCGTGCCGTGCACGAGAGCGGCGTTGCACTGATTGTTGACCCTGGCGACTGTGCCGTGACGTCTGAGCGCGCCGTCGCCATCGCGCAGCAATATGATTTTGTTTATGCTGCCGTCGGCTGGCATCCGGAGGAGGCCGCCGGCTGGACGGACGACAGTCTTGACCGGATCCGCGCGCTGGCAGCGCAGCCAAAGGTCTGCGCCATCGGTGAGATCGGTCTGGATTATTACTGGGATGCCTCCACGAAGACGACGCAGGAAACCATGCTGCGCGCGCAGCTGGAGCTTGCGCTGGAGCTGGATCTTCCGGTCATTATCCACGACCGGGAGGCGCACGGCGACAGTCTGCGCATTGTGTGCGACTATCCGGCCCTGCGCGGTGTGTTTCACTGCTTTTCCGGCAGCGTGGAGATGGCGCGCGAGCTGCTGCGCCGCGGCTGGTATCTCGGCTTTGACGGCCCGATCACATATAAGAACGCCGTCAAAGCGCTGGATGTGATCGCTGCCTGCCCGGCCGACCGGATGCTGCTCGAAACGGATTCACCCTATCTGGCCCCGGTGCCAAACCGCGGCAAGCGCAACGACTCGCGCAACCTGCCGTACATCGCCGCGCGCATTGCGGAAATCAAGGGCATGACTACAGAACAAGTCGCGGAGGTGGCACTGCAAAATGGAAAACAACTCTTTGGCATTTGAGCGCTGGCTGCTGCGCGGCGCGCCGAACGCGCGCGACCTCGGCGGCCTGCCTACCATGGACGGCCGCATGATCCGGCCGGGACTGCTGCTGCGCAGCGGCGAGCTTGCCGGCATCACGGAGCGGGACGCGCAGACGCTCGCAGATTATCCGTTGCGCACGGTCGTGGACTTTCGCACAGACCTGGAGCGGGAGCAGAAGCCGGACCGTGTCCTCCCGGGCGTGCAGTATGTCCACTGCCCAATCGTACAGCAGGCGGCGGCCGGTCTGACGCGCGAGGAGCATGCCGACCCCTACGCCGCCGTCGTCGCACACGCGAAAGCGATGGCCGGCCGGGAGCGGGCATTCATGTGCGAGCTGTACCGCAGTCTCGTCACGCAGGAATTCTCCATCGCGCACTACCGGCGGTTTTTTGCGCTCCTGCTCGCGCAGACGGACGGCGCACTGCTCTATCACTGCACGGCGGGGAAGGATCGTGTCGGTGTCGGCACGATGCTGCTGCTCACGGTGCTGGGCGTGGACTGGCCGGTCATCGTGGAAAATTATCTGATCACGAATGAACGCATGGCCGCCTCGACCGACTGCCTGCTGACGGCGGTCGCGGACTATGACCTGAGCGAGGCGGAGCGGGAGGTCATCCGCACGTTTGACCGTGCGGACGCGGCGTTCCTGACGGCGGCGCGTGATGCGATCGCAGAGCGGTATGGCAGCGTGGACGCTTTCCTGTCGCAGGCGCTCGGTGTCGGCGCGCCCGAGCGGGAGACACTGCGTGCGCGTTACCTGACGACCGAGTAAAAAGACGGCGTGCCGCCCGATTTT
>ERZ772991.2411-NODE-2411-length-12925-cov-18.017094_pt1 | contig 12925 bp, 9 predicted proteins | sample MGYA00511128_ERZ772991 | MGnify/ENA primary metagenome ERZ772991 (study PRJEB29015, sample SAMEA2737655) | human gut metagenome | biome: human gut; feature: human-associated habitat; material: faeces | place: China | collected 2012 ... | reverse complement strand
ATTTTATGCCTTTACAGGTAGAGTACAAAGAAAAATTTGCGGCATTCGGCCGTTTTCCCGGTGGTTTCACCAAGCGAGAAGGTAGAGCTTCTGATTATGAGATTCTGACTTGCCGTCTTGTCGACCGTGCTCTCCGTCCTTTATTCCCCGATAATTATCACGCAGAGGTATATGTGAACATCATCCTCTTTTCTGCTGATGGTGTGGATATGCCGGATGCATTGGCAGGACTTGCCGCTTCTGCAGCACTTGCCGTTTCAGATATTCCTTTCAACGGACCGATTTCTGAAGTACGTGTAGCACGTATCGACGGTCAGTTCGTTATCAATCCTACTTTTGAACAACTGGAAAAAGCTGATATGGATCTGATGGTGGCCGCTACTTATGAGAACATCATGATGGTAGAAGGTGAAATGCACGAAGTATCCGAAGCTGAATTGCTGGAAGCAATGAAAGTAGCTCATGAAGCTATCAAGGTTCATTGTAAAGCACAGATGGAGTTGACTGAAGAGGTTGGAAAAACAGTGAAACGTGAATACAACCATGAAGTGAACGACGAAGATTTGCGCAAGGCTGTTCGTGAAGCATGCTACGAAAAAGCTTACGCTGTTGCCGCTTCCGGAAACAATAACAAACACGAACGTTTTGCTGCTTTCGAAGCTATCCGTGAAGAATTCAAAGCTCAATTCTCTGAAGAAGAGTTGGACGAAAAGGGTGCGTTGATCGACCGTTACTACCACGATGTAGAAAAAGAAGCCATGCGCCGTTCTATCCTTGACGAAGGTAAGCGTTTGGATGGTCGTAAGACTACTGAAATCCGCCCGATCTGGTGTGAGGTTGGTCCTCTGCCTGGTCCTCACGGATCTGCTATCTTTACTCGTGGTGAAACACAATCACTGACTTCTGTTACTCTGGGTACCAAACTGGATGAGAAGATCATTGACGATGTTTTGGAACACGGAAAAGAACGTTTCTTATTGCATTATAATTTCCCTCCTTTCTCTACAGGTGAAGCAAAAGCACAACGTGGTGTAGGTCGTCGCGAAATCGGTCACGGTCACTTGGCTTGGCGTGCTTTGAAAGGACAGATTCCTGCTGACTATCCGTATGTAGTACGTGTGGTTTCAGATATTCTCGAATCTAACGGCTCTTCTTCTATGGCTACTGTATGTGCCGGAACATTGGCATTGATGGATGCTGGTGTGAAGATCAAGAAACCGGTATCAGGTATCGCTATGGGATTGATTAAGAATCCGGGCGAAGAAAAATATGCTGTATTGTCTGATATTCTGGGTGACGAAGACCACTTGGGTGATATGGACTTCAAAGTAACAGGAACAAAAGATGGTATTACGGCTACTCAGATGGATATCAAGGTAGACGGTCTGTCTTACGAAATTCTGGAACGTGCTTTGAATCAGGCAAAAGAAGGACGTATGCACATTCTGGGTAAGATTACTGAAACAATCGCTGAACCACGTGCTGACCTGAAAGAACATGCTCCACGCATTGAAACGATGACAATTCCTAAAGAATTTATCGGTGCTGTAATCGGCCCTGGTGGAAAAATCATCCAAGGTATGCAGGAAGAAACCGGTGCTGTGATTACTATCGAAGAAATTGATGGTATGGGACGCATCGAAGTTTCCGGAACAAACAAAAAATGTATTGATAATGCAATGCGCATGATTAAAGCAATCGTTGCTGTTCCTGAAGTGGGCGAAGTTTATAAAGGTAAAGTTCGTTCTATTATGCCTTACGGTGCATTCATCGAATTCTTGCCGGGCAAGGATGGTTTGCTGCACATCTCTGAAATTGATTGGAAGCGTCTGGAAACAGTAGAAGAAGCTGGAATTAAGGAAGGTGATGAAATCGAAGTAAAACTGATTGATGTTGACCAGAAAACTGGTAAATTCAAACTTTCAAGAAAAGTGTTGATGCCAAGACCAGAAAAGAAATAAGAACGCGATAGCGTCTATATATAAAGAAGGCTGTTTCAATTTTGAAACAGCCTTCTTTTTTTATTAGTATCATCCGGGGTTGAACTGTTTTATATATAGAGTTAGTATATATTAGATTTATTCAGTTTATTAAAACCTTTAAAAAGATGAAAGACACCTTGTTATATCCTCCCAAAAAAAAGAATCGGAAAGTACCCCCATACTTCCCGATTCGAAACAGTCAAAAATCGACCTTAATCAATTTATTAACTTAACACGTCGCAAAGATATGAGAAAAATTTCTTTGAAAGAGCTTTTTTATTTAAAAAGTTTATGATACAGGCAAATATACCTGTTAATAAGGTCGTTTTTCTTGCTTTAAAACCAAAGCTTCACTCCTTTTAAAGGGAACGACCCCTTCCTTTAAAAGGAAGAGGTCGTTGGTTTTAAAGAAACCGGTGGGGTGTTTATATAGAGATTAGGATTAATGATTTTTCGATTATATAGATCCGTTTACAAGTTTGTTTTATACTCCTCTTTTATTCGTTTTATGTGTGCGAAGTTCTTTTCCAGTAATTCATTTAACTCATAATCTGAAAAACAAGCTCCTAAATAGATCGTGCTTTCTGCTTCAAAATCAAATGATTCGTTGTCTTCATTCACCACAATCTCAATTTTCCCTTGCGCATCTGTAGAGATCACCGCATTGTATTTAATCATCAATTCTTTGAGCCCTTTTATGAACCTGTATTCTTTATTTGTCAATATTCTTTTCATGTCCGTAAGCTCTTTTGTTTTGTTGCCCTTTCGTGCGGTAAAGTTCGTGATAATTTAACACATTATGCGCTGTTTGAAGTATTCATTTTATTCTATTTGTCAGGTTGTAATATTCCTTTTATCCATATTATCACATCTATTCGTTTTTTTCGTATATTTGCTTCGAGCGAAACTTTTCATTTGTATATTTGTTGGATTTTAAAAAGAAAGAAAATAAAAATGGAAACAGAAGAATTGACAATTGGGAGAGTCCATCACGGACGCAATATACGTCGTACCCGTATTGAAAAGGATATGAACCAGGAGGGTTTGAGTGAATTAGTACATCTCTCACAACCTGCTGTTTCTAAATATGAGAAGATGAAAGTGATTGATGATGAGATGTTGCAACGTTTTGCACGTGCATTGAATGTCCCTTTCGATTATCTCAAGACTTTGGAGGAGGATGCACAGACGGTGGTGTTTGAAAATAATACGGTGAATAATTCAGAACAAAGTGCAGGTGGGGCAAACATCAGCATGGGTATAGTTAAGTCTGATACCGAAGATAGTATTAATGATAGTCGAGTTAACAACTTCAATCCTATCGACAAAATCACTGAACTCTACGAGCGTCTTTTAAAAGAAAAGGATGAAAAGTATGCTGCGTTAGAACGCCGTTTGCAGAATATTGAAAAAAGTCTGCAGAAATAAGGGACAGATAAATTGAAAGGAATCGCAATATGATGAAACAAATACCTTACGGAATAACTGATTTTAGCCGAATTCAGAAAGAGAATTATTATTATGTAGATAAGACAATGTTCATTGAAAAAATAGAGATGCAACCGCCTTATCTGTTTCTGATACGTCCCCGTAGATTTGGGAAGAGTCTGACTTTGGCTATGTTAGAGGCCTATTATGACGTAAATCATGCTGAACAGTTTGACGAGTTGTTTGGTCAGCTATACATAGGTCAGCATCCGACGAAGCTCCACAATCAGTTTCTCATCATGCGATTTAATTTTTCGGAAGTGAGTTCCAATGTCAATGAAGTAGAACTATCGTTTAAGCTGCATTGTTGTAGCAAACTTAAAGATTTTGTCTTTAAGTATGAAGATTTGTTAGGAAAAGAAATTTGGGATGTTCTTGATGAGAAAATACAAGAAGAACCCGGTGCTTTTCTGTCTGCGATTAATTCCTATGCTACCCGTAAGAAAAATATTCGTATTTATTTACTCATTGATGAATATGATAATTTCACCAATACCATTCTTTCGACTTACGGTACGGAATTTTATAGGAAAGCAACGCATGGCGAAGGTTTTATTCGTGGCTTCTTTAACGTGATAAAATCCGCTACTACCGGAACCGGAGCTGCTCTTGAACGGTTGTTTATTACCGGAGTGAGTCCGGTGACGATGGATGATGTGACTAGTGGCTTTAACATCGGAACCAATATAACGACTGATCCTTGGTTTAATGATTTAGTTGGTTTTAGTGAGAAAGAATTGCGTGAAATGCTGACTTATTATAAAGAACAAGGAGTGTTGATACAATCTGTAGATGAAACTGTTGTCATGATGAAACCTAATTATGACAATTATTGCTTTAGTAGAAGTAGATTGGTGGACTGTATGTTTAACTCTGATATGGTACTTTATTTTATGAAGTCTTTTGTTTTACATGGGGAAAAGCCTGAAGAAATCGTAGATCCCAATATTCGCACTGACTTTAACAAGTTGGCATACTTGATAAAGCTAGATCACGGGTTGGGAGAGAATTTTTCCGTTATAAAGGAAATAGCCGAGCAAGGAGAAATCACTACTGACATCGTTACTCATTTCTCTGCATTGGAGATGACGGACCCCAGTAATTTCAAGTCTTTATTATTCTATTTCGGACTTCTTTCCATCAAAGGTGTGGACATGGTGGGAAGACCCATTTTACATGTACCGAATTTGGTTGTAAGAGAACAACTGTTTAATTTCTTGATACAAGGCTACATCAAGCATGATATCTTTAAAATTGACATGAACAGGATGAGTGCTTTATTTGAGAATATGGCTTTCAGGGGAGACTGGAAACCTTTGTTCGATTTTATCGCCAATGCTGTTCGTGAGCAAAGTCGTATCCGTGAATATATTGAAGGTGAAGCGCACATTAAAGGCTTCTTGCTTGCCTATTTAGGAATGTATCGTTATTATCAGCTCTATCCGGAATACGAATTGAATAAGGGTTTTGCAGATTTCTTCTTCAAACCTAGTCCGTCGGTTCCTGTACTGCCTCCTTTCACCTATCTGCTTGAGGTGAAATATGCAAAAGCCGGTGCTTCGGAAAAAGAAATACGTGCCCTTGCTGATGAGGCGCGCGAACAGTTACTTCGTTATAGTGAAGATGAACTGGTGGCAGAAGCCAGGGCGAAAGGTGAACTGAAGTTAATTACTATTGTTTGGCGTAGTTGGGAGCTTGCTTTATTGGAAGAAGTTACTCTTTCTTAAGAGAAGTAGCATACATGTTGCTATAAGGTGTGTGGCTCCTCTATCTTTTTCTGATTTTTGAAACGTTGATGAATAAGGAGATCACTTTTTCCTTTTAATGAATATCCCTAATAAGTCTTGAAGAATAAAATTTGCCTCTGCTATGGATTCCCATAATAGAGGCAAACTTATCAACATGAGACTTAGTTAAACAGTCTCTTGTTTTTTATGAATTTAACGAATCTTTTTTAGGACTTTAGAGAAGGAGTAAGGAAAGCTTTCCTCTTCCGTTCCTCTGTTTAAATTGGGCTGGCTTCCCATTTGGAAGTTAATGTTTCCTCCTTTTAATAAGTCTTCATGGCGTAGATAGTTCTTTTTATATTCTGTGCCGTTCAGATTCATTGTTTGAATATACATATTCTTCTTGTTGTTATCGGTTGCATGGATGATGAGGCTGTTACCGTTTTCAAGATGTAAGGTTGCTTTTTTAAAAAGAGGAGCTCCAACGACGTATTCGTCGGTTCCCGGACATACGGGGTAAAAACCTAATGCGGAGAAAACATACCATGCCGAAGTCTGCCCATTATCTTCATCTCCACAATATCCGTCAGGGCCCGGTGTGTACATTCTATCCATGACCTGGCGTAGCCAATACTGCGCTTTCCAGGGTTGACCGGCATAGTTGTATAGGTAGATCATGTGTTGGATTGGTTGATTGCCATGCGCGTAATTCCCCATATTCATGATTGTCATTTCACGAATCTCATGAATAACCTGCCCGTAATAACTCTCATCAAAGACGGGAGGTACGGAAAATACAGAATCCAGCATAGTGATAAACATATCTTTTCCTCCCATTAAGTCAATTAATCCTTGTGGATCGTGGAATACAGACCATGAGTAGTGCCAGCTGTTTCCTTCGGTAAATGCATCTCCCCATTTCAATGGTGAGAATGGAGATTGGAATGTTCCATCTTCATTTTTTCCTCGCATGAGCTTGGAGTCTTTATCGAATACATTCTTATAGTTCATCGCCCGTTTGGCAAAGAGCTGTATTTCTTTTTCCGGTCGCTTTAATTCTTTGGCTAATTGATAGATACACCAGTCATTGTAGGCATATTCCAAAGTTCTGGCTGTGTTTTCATTGATTTTTACGTCATAAGGGACATAGCCTAACTTATTATAATATTCGTATCCGCGTCTTCCTGTGGAAGATACGGTGGGATGTACGTTCTTTGTTCCGTGTATTAACCCTTCGTACAAAGTTTTCACATCTTCTACTTTAATACCTTTTAAATAAGCATCTGCCAGTACGGAAGCCGAATTATTTCCTATCATGCAGTCTCTGTGTCCGGGGCTGGCCCATTCGGGGAAGAATCCGCTTTCTTTGTAGGTATTGATGAGCCCTTCCTGCATTTCTTTATTCATCGACGGATACATCAGATTCAGTAATGGGAAAAGACACCGGAAGGTATCCCAAAATCCGGTGTCGGTAAACATATATCCCGGTAGAACTTGCCCGTTATAAGGGCTGTAATGAACAGGTTTTCCGGCTTCGTCCAGTTCGTAGAATTTTCGGGGGAAAAGTAACGAACGGTATAAGCAGGAGTAGAAAGTGCGGTATTGATCGAGGTTTCCTCCTTCCACTTCGATTTTTCCCAGTACCTGGTTCCATGCTTTCTGTCCCTTTTGTTTTATCTGCTCCAGATTGTCATTTCCTAATTCTTTCATATTCCTTGCAGCCTGTTCGAAGCTGATAAAGGAAGAAGCGATGCGTGCATGTACTTGTTCTCCACGTTGAGTTTTAAAGCCTATAATGGCTCCTGCATGGTCAGTAGTCTGTTCGGTTGCATTTTCTTGAATGCTTCCATTATTCACAGTGGCTTTATAGGTGAAAGGCTTATCGAATTGAATAATGAAATAGTTCTTGAAGTTTTCGGGAACTCCTCCGCTATTGCGTGTACTATAACCGATAATTTTGTTTTCTTCTGGGATAATCTGAATAAAAGAACCTTTGTCAAATGCATCGACTGCAATATACGAATGTGCGTTTTCCGGGAAAGTGAACCGGAAGAGAACAGCACGTTCGGTCGGAGACATCTCCGTGACAATATCGTATTCGGCCAGATACACCTTGTAGTAATAAGGAGTTGCTTCTTCTCCTTTGTGTCCGAACCAGCTAGCCCGCTTTTCTTCGTCGAATTCAGGTTTACCCACCATCGGCATAATGGAGAACTGTCCGTAATCGTTTATCCATGGGCTGGGCTGATGAGTTTGTTTGAATCCACGGATTTTATTGGCTGTATAGACATATTGCCATCCGTCTCCCATTTTTCCGGTCTGTGGCGTCCAGAAATTCATTCCCCAAGGGCGGGCAATGGCGGGGTAGGTGTTACCTGTTGATAATTCAAAAGATGATTGTGTTCCCATTAACGGATTAACGTATTGTGTCCAGTCTTTGGACTGGGCAAGAAACGTGCAACTAAGCACTAAAAATAATAACCAACATTTCTTCATAATTTTCTTTTTGAGTTTATAGCTTGCAAAGTAATCACAGCGTTTTCATGTGTTGCCAACGTTGAATGTTCCAACGGGGTGAGACATGACAAAGGTATAGCTTCGTGGTTAAGGTCGTGGTTAAAATCGTGGTTAATGCGATGGCTAATAGGCGCTTTTTTTATTAACCCCGCTAAAGAAACTATCGCAAAAGTGTTTTTTTACTATGTTATTCAACTATCTATGTGAAATAGACAAATATACCTTACTGTTATTATTTGTATTAGTGTTCTTTTTTTGTCGAACCATGTATGTGCTCAAGGCTTTATATTAGCAGGCATTGTGAATGATGCTGTACAGTTAGCCGTTTCCAATTAGAAACAGAAACTATCAGATTGCTTGGTGATTGGTAACTGAATAGCCTTTTTGTGCGCCCACTTATTTATAGATTTGTATCGGCAATTCCCCCTTTAGTGCTCCTATGGCATTAAATGCTAACGACTCCATTTCATTCTCTCCGGGATAAACGTAGATGGGAGCAAGGAAAGAGATTCTTTTTTTCAGTCTTGAAATCACATACTCCGAATAGGCGATACCTCCTGTCAGAAGGATGGCATCTATCTTCCCACAAAGTACGGTGGCACTGGCTCCTATCGCTTTTGCAACATTGTAAATCATGGCATCCAGTATCAGTTCCGCTTTTTTATCTCCTTTTTCGATAGATTGTATAATGGCGGGAACATCGGTTGTACCTAGATGGGCGGTCAGTCCGGCGCGTCCGGAAATACGTTTTTTCAATTCGTCTTTGGTGAGTTGACCGCTAAAACATAGGTCGATCAGTTGACCGGCGGGAAGTGTACCGGCACGTTCCGGTGAGAAAGGACCTTCACCGTCCAATGCATTGTTGGCGTCAATGGCTCGTCCGTGGTGATGGACTGCGACAGAGATGCCACCTCCCAGATGGCAGATAATTAAATCCAGATTTTCGTATTGGGTTCCCTGCTCTTTGGCAAAGCGGCGGGCGATTGCTTTCTGGTTTAATGCATGCCAGATGGTGATCTTCGGCATTAAGGGAGAACCTGTAATGCGTGCTATATCTTCCAGTTCATCCACCACTCCCGGATCAGCAATGAAAGCCGGACAGTTGGGTAATGTAGAAGCCAGTTTGCTGGCAATCAATCCTCCTAAGTTACAAGCATGGGTACGCATAGCATGCACTGTATCACGTTTCATGGCCTCATTTACCTCATACACTCCGCCCGGTATCGGTTTCACTAAACCGCCGCGTCCGATGATTGCATCAAAAGAAAAAGGTATCTTATTGTTTTCCAATTCTTGTAACACCAGGTTTTTCCGGAATTCAAACTGGTCTATCACCTCGGGAAAAGCGGATAGTTCTTCTACAGAATGTTTTATATTACTGACAAACAGCGGAGTTTCATTTTCGTAAACTGCTATTTTAGTAGAAGTAGAACCGGGATTGATAACCAGAATTTTCATGAATAGTAGGCTTTTAGTGGTGAATTTAGAATGATGAGCCGGTGACTTGGCTGACTTGTTTTCTGCATTTGCAATCTCCTGACACTTGTAAGCATGCCATTGCAATGCTGTAATATTTGGACAAGCCGGAATCACTACGCGATGGAAGCACTACAGGGCAAATAGGACCTTGCAGCAATCCTGCCATTTCTGCCTGTGCAAACAGAGAGACGGATTTGTAGAATGCATTACCCGATTCAATGTTCGGGAATATCAAGACATCTGCCTGTCCGTTGATAGGAGATACAATCCCTTTAATATCACCACTTGCTTGTTCGCAGGCAGTACGTACATCCAGCGGGCCGTCAATAATCACATTTCCGAATTCTCCCGCTTCGGCAAGTTCTACGATATTCACATAATCTAGTGAATGAGGGAACTTGGCACTCACTTTTTCTGTGCAGTGAATCAATGCGACACGCGGTTGTTCGATACCAAAGTGACGGCAGGTGCAGATAGCATACCAAATCATTTCTATACGTTGCTGTAAAGTAGGACGCGGAATGACGGCGGCATCCGAGAAGAAAAGCAGTTTATGGTAAGTAGGAATTTCCATTACTGCCAGATGCGTGAGGATTTTCCCTTTCGGTAACAAACCTTTTTCTTTGTCGAGTATGGCATGCAGTAAGTTGTCCGTATTGATAATCCCTTTCATCAAAATATCCGCTCCTCCTTCACGCACAATGCGGACAGCTTCGCGCGCCGCTTCATCCGGATTTTCTATGTGGATGGTTTTTACGTATTCAGGATATTGTTTGAGCGTGGGATATTTCTTCAGAATGGTAGAATCTCCAATCATCAGAAATTCTGCAATCCCTTCTTCCAAAGCACGGGAGATGGCATATTCAGTGTTAGGATCGTTCGCACAGACCACGGCAATTCGTTTTCTATGGTTTAGTTTTTTAAGATGAGCCGTTAACTGGGCAAAATTTAGAATAGGTTCCATAACGTTAGATTTTTAGCAAATATCAGAAAAATGATTGAAAAAATAATGATTATAACCCGAAAAATTACATCCATTATGTAACATTTTGCTATATTTTATTTGTTTTGGCTGTTGGATGTGCATGGAACCGTTTTTTCCTGTATTTTTGCAAATAAATCCCCCAATAAAATAAAAGCACCATGAAACAGTTTAAAAATCTATTATTTCTTAGCTTAATTCTCCTTTGTTGGACGCTTGTTTCCTGTAAAAGCAGCAAGACGTCTTCCGGTTGGTCTTTGATCTGGGAAGAGAACTTTAATCAGAAAAAGAGTTTCGATTCACAGGTCTGGAGCAAGATTCCACGAGGTAAGTCAGACTGGAATAACTATATGACAGACTTTGATTCCTGCTATGCCATGCGTAAAGGCAAACTGGTGTTGAGAGGTATTGTCAATCATACCCAACGCAATGACACTGCCCCTTATTTGACAGGCGGTGTGTATACAAAAGGCAAAAAGGCTTTTACGAACGGGCGTATTGAGATTTGTGCCAAGTTGAATGCGGCGGGAGGAGCATGGCCTGCCATCTGGATGTTGCCTGAAGGAGCGGCATGGCCATCCGGCGGTGAGATTGATATCATGGAACGTTTGAATAACGATTCTATTGCTTATCAGACAGTTCATTCCCATTACACTTATACGCTGGGGATCAAGGATCATCCGGTATCACATTCTACGGGAGTGATTCACCCTGACCGCTACAATATTTTTGCAGTCGAAATGTATCCGGACAGTCTTTCATTTTATGTCAATGATGTACATACGTTTACTTACCCCCGCATACAAACGAAAGAAGAAGGACAATTCCCTTTTACTCAGCCCTTTTATCTGCTGATTGATATGCAGTTGGGAGGTTCGTGGGTGGGAGCAGTCTCTCCCGAGGATCTTCCGGTAGAAATGGAAGTGGACTGGGTGCGTTTTTATCAACGAAAGTCAATAAAATAAGAACATATATGGATATTCAATTTCCTCCCTTTTTGCAGAAAGGTGATAAAGTGGTTATTGTATCACCTTCGAGTAAGATAGACCAACAATTCCTAAAAGGAGCCAAGAAACGGATGGAATCATGGGGCTTGAAAGTGGCTATAGGAAAGCATGCCGGAAGTTCATCCGGAAGATATGCCGGGACAATCAAGCAGCGGCTGAAAGATTTGCAGGATGCGATGGACGACCCTAAAGTGAAGGCTATTCTTTGCAGCCGTGGAGGGTACGGGGCGGTACATTTGATCGATAAAATTGATTTTACGGCCTTTTGTGAACATCCGAAATGGTTACTGGGCTTTAGCGATATAACCGCTTTGCACAATCTGTTTCAGAAAAATGGATATGCTTCCCTTCATTCATTGATGGCACGTCATCTTACGGTGGAACCGGAAGACGATCTTTGTGCGAACTATCTGAAGGATATTCTATTGGGAAATATTCCTTCTTATATGTGCGAGAAGCATAAACTGAACAAGCAGGGGACGGCACAAGGCGTTTTGCATGGCGGTAATATGGCGGTAGCCTACGGTTTGCGTGGCACTCCTTATGATATTCCGGCGGAAGGCACTATACTGTTTATTGAAGATGTTAGCGAACGTCCGCATGCCATCGAACGTATGATGTATAATTTGAAACTGGGGGGCGTGTTAGAAAAACTGTCCGGATTGATTATCGGTCAATTTACAGAATATGAAGAAGACTGTTCGTTGGGCAAGGAACTGTATGCTGCTTTGGCAGATTTAGTAAAAGAGTATGATTATCCCGTCTGTTTCAATTTCCCGGTGGGGCATGTGACTCATAATCTCCCGCTTATCAACGGTGCAAAAGTAGAGCTTGTGGTGGGAAAGAAAAATGTGGAACTAAAGTTTATATGTTAATAATCCATTCCATCTGAACGATGCTGTGATGAAAATACTGATATGTGGGATATGATGATTCGTGAGTACAACGTCCGCACATCTTCCCATAACAATAAAGTCCTCGTGTTTTGCCATATCACAGATTAGATCACTCTGGTTAAAGAAAATGGCATCCTGAACCGGAAGTCCATGATATTTCTTAAAATCTTTGAAAAATCTGCCTGCTCCGGTATCTTTTTCAAATTTCCCCATCATCTCTTCCACATAGTTAATTTGATATTAACAACCTGATGAAAAGAGAATTTTTATGAATCACAATATACAGACATTCAAAACAAACCAACATCCGGTCTATACTTTCAGCCGGAAAGTTTTCACCGAAGGAATGCGGGACGGATTTCCGATCGCACTCGGTTATTTTGCGGTATCCTTTTCTCTTGGAATCGCCACAAGGAATGCCGGTCTGAATCCTTTACAGGGATTTCTTGCCAGCCTCCTCAATAACGCTTCAGCAGGTGAATATGCTGCTTTTACACTGATCGCAGCAAATGCCACTTATCTTGAAGTTGCGATCATCACGCTAATCTCCAATGCCCGTTATCTTTTGATGAGCTGTGCACTTGCACAACGCTTCTCGGAAGACACCCCTTTTATCCATCGGCTTTTTATCGCCTATGATGTGACCGACAAGCTGTTTGGGATCACAATTGCACGCCCCGGCTATCTGAACCCGTTCTCTTTCAAGTGGAACAAGGACCATTCTTTTGACGGTGATCCTGTCTTCTGCTGCTGCGATTCTATTCCCGGCCACCCCGGAAAAAGATAAAAATGCAACTACCTAAATTGAAACATTACATATATTTCACTCTGTCTTCACTATCGAAAG
>ERZ772991.2404-NODE-2404-length-12965-cov-14.875678_pt1 | contig 12965 bp, 10 predicted proteins | sample MGYA00511128_ERZ772991 | MGnify/ENA primary metagenome ERZ772991 (study PRJEB29015, sample SAMEA2737655) | human gut metagenome | biome: human gut; feature: human-associated habitat; material: faeces | place: China | collected 2012 ... | reverse complement strand
TCAGCATCTTCCGGGAAGTACACGCCTTTTTCATACGGCAGATAAGAGGTCACGGAGGGTCGGGACAACTGCAAGGCGGACATGGTGGAGGTGACGGCAGTTGAGTAGTCCTGTGTTTCTCTGAAGGTATTAAAGGTCTGCCAGACGAGCTTTGCAGCATCCGACTTGTAGACTCCGGCGGTGATAAGCAGTTTCCGGACCTTGATAGGGTTGAGGGACAGGGTGTCTGCGATGGCTTGCAGACTCATTTTGTCCGTATAAAGGTCAGTAGCCGCTTCCATCTGCCGTGCTAGGTTCTTGGCTGCACTGTACTCCGGTTTTGATGGCTTCCGCCCTCCGCCGGGCTTGCGTGTCTTAGCCACAGACCATCTCTCCCTTCTATTTCCGTCACAATCTATATATCACACTCAAAAATGCGCCGTGCGAACTTCTGGAGCTCAGTCCACACGGCATATTCCTTTATTTCAGCTTTTCGAGAATCTCATCTGCCGTCATACCGGATGCCAACAGCTTTTTCAGCACAGCTTCAGCTTCAGCTTCAGCTTTCTTTGCCGATTCAGCTGCTTTAGTTTCAGCTTTGACCTTTTTGGCTTCGATTCTGGCGATTTCCTTGTCGATAGATTTCAGCTCTGCCTTCTTGGTTTTCAGGTCAGCTTTCAGCGCATCAATGTTCGCAGTGATGGATGCGATTTCAGCGGCAGCGGCTTCCTTTGCGGACTGCTTTTCGGCAATCTGCGCAGCGAAGTCAACGGTTGCTTTTACGGTCTTGGTCTTGTTCTTGCTTCCTTTGGGACGGGGCATAGTAGACACCTCCAATGTTTTTTGATGGTTTCAGTATAACACTCGTTTTTTATGTTCGCAAGAGGTGCAGTTTGTAGAATAAAAATATATTTATGTTTATGTGTTAAACAATAAATCGATTTTGGAATATGCACCGGCGCGGGCCGCTAACTCGTTGGGATGTATCTCCCGCTGGTCGTAGAACTGTTCAAAGTGTTTGGCAACGGCATCGTTTACAGTCGTGATGAAGTTCACCTCACTATGATGTTACAGAAATCCGTGCAGCTATGCATACGCATCTGCGTATGATGCAAAAGTATTTTATGATACAGAGAATGTGCAGCCGCGTAATGGCAAAGAATATATTTAATAAAAAAAGTATCCTCCATAGTGATAATGGAGGAACGGCAAAGAAATCGTGCGCCGCTACGTCATATTTAGCATGCTTCTGCCCCTCATGGACACCTGATGGGAGAAAATTCGGTTCATCTCCCGGCGCTTTCGGGTCAGGTCAGAGTGCACATAGCGCTGCAAGGTGATGTTGGCGTTAGCGTGTCCTAACAATTCGCTGAGGGTCTTTACATCGCACCCCGCCTGCAGACAGGTCGTTGCAAAGGTATGGCGCAGCGCGTGCGGACGTATCTGCCGGACAGTTGCCTGTTTCAGATATGCTTTGATGCTTTTTCGGTAGCAACGGGGCTCGGTGGGCTTGGACTCGTTGCCGGACAGAAACCATGCAGCATTGCTGACACATCCGCGCAGCCTTTTCAGCATAATAAGCAGCCGTTTCGGGATTGGAATTTCCCGGCGGGAGGTGCGGGTTTTAGGCGTTTGGATGACTACCTTCGTGTGCCCGTTTCCACAGGAAATTCGGCAGACCGTCCTGCTGATTTTCAGTGTACCGAGTTTCAGGTCAAAATCACCCCACTGTAAGCCGCAGATCTCGCCAATACGCAGACCTAATTCAAGCCCCAGTAATAAGCCGATTTTACGAGGCGTTGGGTTCTCCTGTACATACTGATAAAGCTGCTGCTGCTCCGCCGGGGAGAGGGGTACAGAAATTTTGTCGATGGCTTTTGGCAGCGCTACTTCCAGCTCCATCGGACGGATCAGGCGCAAGTGCGTGGCATATTTGCAGATACGGCGCAGCATGGAGAGGCATTCCCGGGCAGAGGAGTTCCCCAGCGGCTTGTGTGCGGCATCCGTAGGCGCAATGATCTGCTGCATAGCCTGTTCCAGAAAACTTTCCTCAAGAGATGCAACTGGCACTTTACTCAAAACCGGAAGAAGATATTTGTGCAGCGTGTACGAGTAATGCGCATAGGTGGATTCTTTTACTGCATTCCGCTGGGAGTGCAGCCATACCTCAGCCAGTGCTTCAAAGGTCAGGTCGGTTCTTTTCAGGTTGTAGAAGCCTGCCTCTGCTTTCTTTTGAATCAGCACATGTTTGACCTCTGCATAGACCGTGCCATAGACGTAGCCCCACTGGATTTTCCCCTCCGGTGTACGCGCTTTGATGTAGCGGCCTTCCCACCGGCCATCCTTGCGTTTGTGAATGTTTTCTCCCCGTCGTGCCATTTCTGTTTCCTCCTGCGTCTTGGACACCCTTCTGACCACTTATTCTGTCCACCTTCGTTTTTTGCTGGATTTTTCATGCAGAACTGGGCAATGTGCAAAAAACTTTCAGCTTCTGCGAGGTTTTTTCTAAGGTCAGGTGGGATGCATTTGTAAGGATTTCTATTGATTCCCAGATATAACCATGATAAAATAAGAGAAGAATTCAAACAACGATGTCGAAAGATCGGTATCCTCCATTATCACTGTGGAGGATACCCCTTTATTGCGGAAAGGGGTGAACAGGGTGGCATTATGTCTGTTTGAGCACAACGAGAAAGCATATCATGCGGCAGTCCGGATGATGGACCAGTATGGCAAGGCTGCCATTGTTCATCCGACCGGTACTGGAAAAAGTTATATTGCGTTCAAGCTGATCGAGGACAACCCGGAGAAGGTCGTGCTCTGGCTTTCCCCCAGTGAATATATCTTCAAGACCCAGCTGGAGAGCCTGAAAAGGAACGACCCGGATTTTTCGCTGGCAAACGTTCACTTTTATACCTACGCCAAACTGATGTGCTGCACGCAGGCGCAGCTGGACGAAATAGCAGCGCAGAAGCCTGCCTATATTATACTCGATGAATTCCACCGTGCCGGTGCTGAATGTTGGGGCGAAAGCACGGTGGCTTTATTAAAGTTATGCCCGGACGCAAAACTGCTGGGGCTTACAGCGACAAACATCCGATATCTGGATAATAACCGTGACATGGCCGAAGAACTTTTCGATAGCCGTGTTGCGAGCAACATGACCCTTGGCGAAGCAGTCGTCAGGGGCATTTTGCCTGCCCCGAAATATGTGACCACGGTTTATCAGTATCAGAAAGCCCTTGCAAAGTATCAGGCACGGGTGGATAACCTGCGGGCACCGGGTATTCAGGATGTGAATCAGAAATATCTGGACACCCTGCGCCGCGCACTGGAGCAGGCGGACGGTCTGGACAGGGTCTTTGCCCATCATATCACGAATAAGGCTGGCAAGTACATTGTGTTCTGCGCCAACAAGGAGCACATGGACGAGATGGTGTCCCACGTGCCGGAGTGGTTCGCAGGGGTCAACCCGGATGTGGTGGTGTACGAAGCCTACTCCGATGACCCGAACACCGACAAGGCGTTTGCGGACTTCAAGACGGATACGAGCAACCGGCTGAAACTCCTATTCTGCATCGATATGCTCAACGAGGGTGTCCATGTGGAGGGAATCTCGGGTGTGATTCTGTTCCGACCTACCATTTCGCCCATCATCTACAAGCAGCAAATCGGACGTGCCCTGACCGCCGGGGACACCGCAGCCCCGCTGATTCTCGATGTGGTCAACAATTTCGAGGGCTTGACCAGTATATCCGGTCTGCAAAGTGAGATGCAGGAAGCAGTCCATCGTCTGTATGCCAACGGCGAGGGCGATAAGATCGTGACCGAGCGGTTCGAGGTCATCGAGCAGGTGCATGACTGCCGGGTGCTTTTCGAGCAACTGCAGGCAAGCCTCTCTTCCGGTTGGGAGCACTACTTCTCTGAGGCGAGCATCTACTATGCGGAGCACGGCAATTTGAATGTCCCGAAACTGTATACCACGCCCGGCGGTCTGAGCCTTGGGGTGTGGCTGGTGACCCAGCGCCGTGTGCGCGAGGGACAGATCCAAGGCAATCTGACCGAGCAGCAGATCGCACGGCTGGACAGCATCGGCATGGTCTGGGGCAACCGGAAGGAAATTGCGTGGCAGCATGGATTTGAGGTCGCAAAGAAATACCACGACACCTACGGGAACCTGATGGTGCCCGGCAAATACACCGACCCAGACGGTTACCCACTGGGACAGTGGATCATCAAGACCCGGCAACAGAAGCTAAACAGACGCTTAAAGGAAGAACGCATTGCGCAGCTTGATGAGATCGGTATGGTGTGGAACATTTTCGATGCCAAGTGGGAAAAGGCTTATGCGCTGGCTGCCGCCTACTATGAGGAAAACGGCAACCTGAATATCCCACGTTCCTATGTGACAGCGGCTGGTGAACGGCTGGGACAATGGGTCGCAAGCCAGCAATGGGCGTACCCGAAAGGAAAACTGACAGACGAACAGGTTGAACGGCTGAACAGGATCGGAATGTACTGGGGCAATCGCAATGACCGCCAGTGGAACGAAGGATATCAGGAAGCCAAACGCTACTTTGATGCTCGCGGCGACCTGAACGTCCCGGCTGATTACGTGTCACCGAACGGATACAACCTTGGCAATTGGGTCAAACGGCAGCGGTATACCCGCCATAATCCTGAAAAAAGCTGCGCTGTTCTGACAGAGGAGCGTATCTCAAAGCTGGATGAGATTGGGATGCGGTGGGAGAAAGCGGATTCGAGACCGCGCCGGTTGGAGTTGGCACAAGGACCTCATAGGGAAAGTGAAAACCTGAATGTTTCGGCTAACCACAAAACGGGGGAAGAGATCGGTTTGTGTAGTTAATAGCTCGACCCCAAACAGTTGCTGTAATGTGGGTCGGAGAAGTTGCGTGAGTCGTAAAAAGAAAATCTAAAGGAGTTATTGGAGAGGATTATGTCAAAGATTCAGCATGATGTGATGTTGAGGGTCGTGAAGATCCTGAATGTTCTGATGATCGAGCTGCCGTTTGCGGCTTGCTGGTTCCTGTACTACTCGCACCAGACCTATGCAAATCTGGCATGGGAGGGCCATTTTACGATTTTAGGCCTGTTTTTTATCCTGTACATTGTACTCGGTAAAATTTACGATGCGTTCTGGATGTCGATGCAGCGGGTCTCAGAGCTTGTGTATGGCCAGATCCTTGGCGCGATGGCAACCGATGGTATTTTGTACATCGTGATCTGCCTGATGTCCGCAAAGCTCTGCAACCTGTTGCCGGGTATTGCGGCAATTGTGGGACAGCTGGTGATGGCTGCGATCTGGGCATCCTGCGCACATAAATGGTATTACACGACCTTCCCGCCGCAGAAGACCGCGGTGGTCTACGATGTGCGACACGGTATGGAAAAGCTCATCAACGAGTATGGCCTGAGCCAGAAATACGATGTGCAGGTCACCTTGAGCGTGTCGGAGTGCTTGGCAGACCTGAGCATTCTGGACGGCATGGAGACTGTTTTTGTCAGTGGTGTTCACAGCCATGAACGAAATATTATCCTGAAGCACTGCGTAGGGAAGGGCATCAATATGTTCGTCATTCCCCGCGTTGGCGACGTTATTATGAGTGGCGCTTGGCCGATGCATATGTTCCATCTGCCGATGCTGCGCGTCGGTCGTTACATGGCAAGCCCGGAATTCTTGTTCATCAAGCGCGCAATGGACATTGTGATCTCACTGCTGGCACTGATCATCCTGAGCCCGCTGCTCTTGATCACAGCCATTGCAGTCAAATCCGATGGTGGTCCCGCCTTCTATAAGCAGGTGCGTCTGACCAAGGACGGCAAGCAGTTTGAGATTTTGAAGTTCCGCTCTATGCGTGTGGATGCGGAAAAGGATGGTGTGGCACGTCTTTCCACCGGCGACAAGGATGACCGTATTACAAAGGTCGGTCACATTATCCGCGCCTGCCGTCTGGACGAGCTGCCCCAGTTGCTGAACATCCTGAAGGGTGATTTGTCCGTTGTTGGTCCCCGTCCGGAGCGCCCGGAGATCGCCGCACAGTACTGCGAGGAGATGCCGGAGTTTGCGCTGCGCCTGCAGGCAAAGGCTGGTCTGACTGGTTATGCACAGGTATATGGCAAATATAATACCACCCCCTACGATAAGCTGCAGATGGATCTGATGTATATTGCCCATCCCAGCCTGATCGAGGATCTGAAAATTATGCTGGCAACCGTGAAGATCCTGTTTATGCCTGAAAGCACGGAAGGTGTGGCAGAGGGGGCGACTACGGCGATGGGGCAGGAGACGAAGTGATGCAGAATTACAGCGTTTTAATGTCTGTTTATCACAAAGAAAAACCGGAATATTTGAGACAGGCAATAGAGAGCATACAAGCGCAGACGCTCTCCACAAATGATTTCGTGCTGGTATGTGATGGACCTCTGAACGAACCATTGGATAGCGTAATCGCAGCGAAGCAACAGGAGATGGGTGAATCTCTGAATGTTGTCCGCCTCGCGAAGAACGGTGGACTTGGCAACGCACTCAATGAAGGCATCAAGCATTGCAAAAATGAGCTGGTTGCCCGGATGGACAGCGATGACATCGCTTATCCGGATCGATGTGAAAAACAGATCGCTGTGTTTAACACACATTCGGAGGTGAGTATTTGCTCCGGTATCGTGGAGGAGTTTACTATTGATCCGCACACCGTCGATACAAGGCGTGTGCCGCCCGAGACAAATGCGGAAATCGTAGAGTTTGCAAAGAAGCGCAATCCGTTTAATCACCCCTGCGTGATGTATAAGAAATCCGCAGTCGAGGCAGTTGGCTCCTATCAGGATTTCTATCTTCTGGAGGATTATTACCTCTGGCTTCGAATGCTGATGGCAGGATATCAGGGTTACAACATTCAAGAGCCGCTGCTCCATATGAGAGCTGGCTCGGATATGTATTTAAGAAGAGCCGGTTGGAAATACGCCAAGACGCAGGCCAAGTTGTTCAAATTTATGAAACAGCAAGGCTTTATTGGAGAAGGACAGTACATAAAGAGCTGCGTGATTCGCAGCGGGTCGGCGCTGGCTCCCAACTGGCTGCGGAAGTTTATGTTTGAGAGGGTATTAAGGGATGCAGGCTAAGACAGAAAACCGAAATCAATTTGTGGATATCATGCGTGGCATAGCGATGCTTCTGGTTGTTCTGCAACATACAATGAGTGGATGTACGGTCGGAGCAGAAAACACATTTGTGTTTAATATTGCATGGTCCTTGCAGATGCCGTTGTTTATCTTGATTAGCGGATATGTAACGAAATATAGCCGCCCAATCTCTGATGGTAAGGGGCTGTGGAAATATGTGAAGCGTAGAACGGTTGCTTATATGCTGCCGTGGGCTGTATGGAGTTTTTTGGTTAGAGGCATCATCTTTGGAGAGGATAGTTTCCTAAACGTTAAGCATCTCCTGTGGAATATGGATTCAGGTTATTGGTTCCTCGCAACGATTTGGACGATTAGCATGATTTTCGGCGTGGCGTCTTTCGTTGCAGAGCGGGCGAGCAAAGAAAATCTGCTGAAGAAACAGATTGTACTTCTGGGGTGCTACTTGGCAGGAATGGTTCTGCTGGTTGGAATTGGCGTGATTTTAGGACTTTCGTTCTTTGCAATCAAATTGACGCTCTATTATATGCCTTTCTACTATGCAGGATTTTTGTATGGTCAGTTTGATGATAGGATGAAGGAATCTGAGACTGGCAAAAAGATGATTGATAGCGTAGTTGCTATCTGTTTTGTAATGTGGCTGTTCGTTATTCTTAGATTTCCGCTTTATGAGATGTCGGATGGCGGCTTTGCGATTATCTTACGTGCGGCAACATCGTTGGCTGGATGTATTGCAGTATGTGGTCTCTGTAGGGGAATCTTCTCCAGTAAAATCGGGGGGGGGTACTCTTGCATGGGTCGGAGAGCACTCGTTGGAAGTGTATCTCACGCACTATCTGCTTCTCAGCTTGATCAAGTCGGACAAAGTGCCGATTCTGTACAGTCCGGTGGGGCTGGGCCTGGTTCTGGTCAACTATGTGATTACGGTAGCACTTACTGTGATGGCAATAGTGATGATGAACCCAAATGCCGTGCTGAGCTTTGTATTAACCGGAAAGAAAAAGTAAGGGAGTTTTTCCTTTGGGCAGGAAAGAGAAGTCTAGAAATCTATATGATACACGGTCTGCTGCTCAATATTTTCAAAAGTGATGTTGTAGTTCAATTTAGCAGCATTGAAGGTTATCTATTAACAGCTGGAAACTTTGCGTTAACAGTAGGACTGTGTGCAGTAGTTATCCGTCTGCTCGATCAAAATGCCGTACTCAAGAAAGTATTAAATATTCGATAAAAGTTCAAAGGAGAAACGATATGCATCCGAGAGTGCTGATCGTAGGAACGGTTCCATATAACACAAAATCAACGTCACGCGCTTTTGATGCGTACTTTCACTATTGGGAGAAAGAGAATATTGCACAGATATTCTCTAATACAAAGAAGCCGTGCAAGGGGCATTGCGAGACGCTTTTCCAGATTACGGATCATCGTGTGTTGCAGCGGTGGATGGGGAAGAAAGTCGATACCGGCGTGATTTATCACTATGATGAGCTTGACACCGAGTGGAAAGATAATGATTTGGAACTCGGAAATGCAAAAGCAGAAGCTGCCTACAAGTTTGGTGGAAAGCATACGCCCCTTACGCATTTGCTCAGGGGAATCCTCTGGCGCAAGAGATTTTGGTGCACGGAGAAGCTAAATAATTGGCTAGATGACTTCAAACCAGAATGCGTGTTTCTAGCTTTTTCGGATGACTATTTTATCCCGCAGATTGCAATGTATGTCGCCAAGAGATATAACGTGCCAATTGTCTCCTGCATTGGCGATGACTACTATTTCAATGTGGAAAAGACGCTGAATCCGATCTATCACCTTTATAAATCAACCTACAAGAAGTTGATTGACAAGGTTCTGGCTTGGCCGGGTAGTGCGATTTACATCAGCGACAAGATTCGGGATAAGTATAATTCGGAATTTGGACTGGACGGCGAAACGGTTTATTTGACTTCTACGGTTCAGCGTAAACCGTTCAGCGTAATTAACAAAGATTGCCCGGTTATTACTTACTTCGGAAACATCGGTATGGGACGCAATAATTCCCTGAACGATATTGGCTACGCTCTTGGGAAAATCAATCCGGAGTATATGCTGGAGGTTTATTCCAACGAAAAGGACGAGCAGGTCTATTCTGTATTCAAGGACAATCGAAATGTCAAATATATGGGCTCTGTGCCGTACACGCAGGTTCAAAAGCGCATGGCAGAAAGCGACATAACGGTTATTGTAGAGGGATTTGAGGAAAAGGACATCAACCTTTCACGGTATTCACTCTCTACGAAGGCAGCGGACGCATTGGCGAGTGGTGCATCCATTCTAACATATGGCTCGCTAGAAAGCGGCATCATTGAGTATATGCAGTCAACGGATGCGGCAATGGTTTGTACGGATAAAGCTAAATTGGTGGATTCGATTACACAGCTGATTTCTAATCAGGAAATTCAAAAGAAATACTACGAACAGGCGATTGTGATGACAAGAGAGCATCATAATCTGCAGGCTAGCTGCAAGACCTCAGAAAATGTGGTTGCAAAGGCAATCCAACATATGAAATAAGTGGCAGAGGATACATGGTGATGGAGAACAACTTTTCAATTATTATTTCGACGTGCGACAAGTTTTCGGATTTGTGGGATGCACATGTTTTGCTTTTGAATCAGAATTGGGCAGACCGAAACGTGGAGACGTTTTTAGTAACCGATAAACCCACTGATCGTACTTTTGAAAATGTAACAGTGGTGGCAGCAGGCGAAGGCACGGAAATAACGGAACGTCTGAGAGCAGTGATGCCGCTGATTAAGACAGAGTATGTTCTCTTTACCTTGGATGACTATTTCCTGACGGAAAGGATTTCGACTCAGGCGGTCAACGAAGATATTCAGATCATGGAAAAGCATCAGATTGATTATCTGCGTTTGTTTGTTATGACCATGAAGAGTCTGAGAAACAGAAAAGCTGAGGAATTGGAACAGGGTATTTTTCTGCTGGACAATCATGCAGGTGACTACATTGTCAGTCTGTATGCAGGCATCTGGCGTAAGGATTTTATGGAAAAAACGCTGACGAAAACGCTGAATGCCTGGCAGTATGAGGTTGCGTTGACGAATATGGCACGACAGCTGAATGCCCGTTGCGCAGATAGCCGACGCGGGGAATTCCCTATTCTTGACGTGATTCGTAAGGGAAAGGTGCTGACGAAGGCACGCAAGTATTTCGATGAGAATCCTATTTATAAAGGTGACCGAGAGGATATGCGAGCTAAAGATGAATGGATGCTTGAATTCCGGACATGGCTGCGTGAGTGGCTTCCGAAGCCGCTGTTCAATCTCTCAAAGGCAATCATGAGGCGTAGAGGATATAAGTTCTTTAGTGATAATCAGTGAGGAGTACGAGTGATGCGTATTGTGCAGATCAATGGTGGAGCGAAAGGTAGCACCGGAAAAATCATGATGGGGATTGCCGATGTAGCAAGAGCGCAGGGACACGAGGTGATGTGCGCATCGCCTATCACCACAACAAATCGTGATGCGGGTGAGGATTGCGGCTATTACCGAATCGGAACATTCAATAGTCGCCGAGTAAATGTCGCTCTTGCTCGAATTACAGGTTTTAATGGTTGCTTCGCATGGTTCGAGACGTATAAGCTTTTGAAGAAGATAGATGAATTTAAGCCCGATATCATTCATTTTCATAATTTGCACGATTCATATATCAATTTACCGATGCTCTTTTCATATATAAAAAAACATAATGTCCCGACAGTATGGACATTGCATGATTGCTGGTCATTCACTGGGCAATGCCCGTACTTTACTATAGTAAGGTGCGACAAGTGGAAGACTGGTTGTCATAATTGCCCACAGTATAAGGAATATCCTGCCTCGTTTTACGATAATACGAAAAGAATGTGGAAGCTGAAGAAAAAATGGTTTACCGGCATTGGGAATATGACAATTGTAACACCGTCAAAGTGGTTGGCGGAACTGGCAAAGGAATCGTATTTGAAAGGGTATCCAATTGAAGTAATAAATAACGGAATCGATTTGGACGTTTTTAAGCCAACTCCGAGCAATTTTAGAGAACGCTATGGGATACCGGCAGAAACACACATTGTTTTGGGAGTTTCTTTTGCATGGGGGTATCGTAAGGGACTGGACTGTTTTGTTGAAATGGCGGAAAAATTAGGTGAGCAATATCAAATTGTCCTTGTCGGTACAGATGATGAGATTGACAAGAATCTGCCGCAAAATATTATTTCAATTCATCGAACACAAAATCAAAAAGAACTTGCCGAGATTTATAGCGCAGCGGATGTGTTTGCAATGCCGACAAGAGAGGAAAACTATCCAACAGTCAATATGGAAGCTATTGCGTGTGGAACTCCGGTTGTGACATTTAATACAGGGGGAAGTCCGGAGATGTTGAATGAAAAGGTTGACCGGGTTGTTCCTGTGGATGATGTCAATGAAATGATGAGTGAAATAAAGAATATCTGTACAGGGGTGGGCGATAAAGGAAGAATGAACGGACTTGACAGACTGTCTATGAAGATTAAGTTCCGCGAATATATTACTTTATATAATATGAGGTGCAACAAGTGAAAGTCGTTTTTGTTGTGTCGATTTTGTACATTTTTCTTTATGCGATGTACTTGAATTTGTCTTTTGCGTTTGGAAAGATAAGAGATCCCCGAAGGGATAATATGTATCTATGTATACTTGTTGTTGCAATGGCTGTTTTTGGAAGCAGTATTAATCCTCCTTCACATGGATGGGACTTGTATAGGCATTATCAGTATTTGGAAGCGTTAAGAACAGCCAATTATAGTTTTACTGATTATATGTTCAATTTCGACAATATTTTGGGAGGCGGAACAAGAAGCGGACTATATGGGTTTAAATTATACTTTTTTTTAATGAGTCGGTTCAAAAGCAATAGGTTGCTTCCTTTTGTTACCCTCCTTATTGTATATGGTATATGGTGCTATATTACGCAAGATTGGCTACAGAAAAAGAACAGAACGGAACTATTAGCACCATCGTTTTTGTTTTGCCTTGCAACGATGCCTTACGTGTATGTCAATACAGGAATTCGGAATGGCTTGGCAGCAAGTATAGTGGCGTTGGCTTTATATCGGGAATTTGAAAAGAATGAATCGCCAATTGTGACAGCGATGCTTTTAGTATTCTCTTGCACAATTCACAATGCTGTTATCATAGTAATCCCGTGTTGGATTCTTGCTCACTTTACAGTTAAAATGAGAACCATTTTCATCCTTGCTATTGGACTGGCACTATTGGAGCCTGTTGCACAACTTATATATGCTCAGTCAATTCCGGGTATTTCCCAAGCAGCTAACTTGTATTTACGCTACATAAAATCTGATGCATATTTCTTTTCGTATGGTTATCTTATAGTTGATATTGTCTTTATATTACTGATAATCTATGCGTTTTACCAGCTTAATAAAAAAGATAATAGCAAGTCCTTATATAGATTTATATTAATATATGCACTTGTTGTTATGGCACAAATTGGACATTATGATCTAGTTTTACGACCCATGTATGTTCTTGCAATGCTTTCTGGGACCATTGTTAGCAGTTTGTATGACTGTTTTAGAACTAAACAGAGAAAGATGTTAGTCTCAACTGCAATACTTTGTGCGTGGACGACAGCGGTATTCTTACATGGGCCGGCATATTTGTTGATGAGTTACCTGTAGTAAGAACAGAATAATCTGTTTTATATAAAATTCAATGAAATGTATTGGAGGAAAATTAAAATGTCTGCATTTGATAACGCAACCCTTATGATTACTGGTGGTACTGGTTCTT
>ERZ772991.2385-NODE-2385-length-13071-cov-22.921328_pt1 | contig 13071 bp, 15 predicted proteins | sample MGYA00511128_ERZ772991 | MGnify/ENA primary metagenome ERZ772991 (study PRJEB29015, sample SAMEA2737655) | human gut metagenome | biome: human gut; feature: human-associated habitat; material: faeces | place: China | collected 2012 ... | reverse complement strand
CAAGTTCGCACAATGCGAACTTGATTGCTCCGTACGCATCTGAAAAAATTGCGTACGGACTTCAAATAACCTGTACGGTTCGTACGACGTACGGAAATCCGAAATATAAACGATAACACGTTCGAATTTGCTTTGATTCGCCGTACAGGTGCGTACAAGTACAGACCGTACAGGTTGTACGAACTTCTTCCGTGAAAAAATGCACTTTTTACGGGCAGGGGTGGACAAGCGGCTCGATGCCTACAAAACCCCGCACCCTGCGGCCACCGGGCGGGGCGGTGTTATGTGTTGCACCAGAGTACCCCAAAGTGGGAACTCTGGTGTTTTTTGCCTTGTGCCTGAATATACGGAAAATTTTGCAGGAAAGGCGAAAAAGCGGCAGAACTGCAACGGAAAAAGAAAAATGCCCTCACTGGTTGCAGGACTGCAACAGCAAGGGCGGAGAGGTAACCGTATATTGAACAAAACGGCAGAGCGTATTATAATGAGGAAAAAGCTCAAAAAGGAGGGCCGACCACATGGCACAGGAATATCTGCCCGCACCATCCAACGTCCGTCTTGCGGACTTGATGAAAGAGCACAACATCAGCCAACCGGAGCTTGCCAAGGAAATCGGCTGCTCCAAGAGTACCATCAGCCGCTTTATCAGCGGTGCAAAGGGAACCCTGACCCATGAGCAGGTGCTGAAAATTGCAAGGCTGTTCAACGTGTCCACGGATTTTCTGCTGGGAGAAACCAACATCCCCGACCGCAAAAATTACGACATTGCCGAACTGGGCTTGTCCGTAGAAGCTGCAAAGAACCTCTACACAGGGCGTGTCAATACAGAGGTGGTCAACCTGCTGTTGGAAAACGCCCGCTTTGCAGAGCTTACTTACCGCATAGCGCAGTATTTTGATGATACTTTTGCGTCTGGTATCGCAGCACAGAATGCCATGCTCACGACATTGAGCACCCTGCTGCGCACAAAGGTCAAGACCCCGGAAGCAGCCAAAGCCGCAAAGGACATCAGCCTTCGGAGAAAGCCAGTGTATCAAGGCGACCTTGATGACATTGAAATGTACTTCATGGCGGCGGTCAAGGAAATCAAAAAGGGCATCGGGAGCCATTACGCCGAACAGGAAGCCATGAGCAAGAAAGTGGCAGAGAAGATGTTCACCGAATTGACCAAAGGGCAGGATGTGCAGCACCCAACGATCACGGCAGAGCAGTTGACGGATGCAATGTTGGACAGCGTTTCGGGCATGGAGGGAGCCACGCCGGAAGCACTGGAACAGCTGCGGAACGGTCTGCTGGGAATCTTGCAGTCTGCCGCAGAGCAGGAAAACGCCCATGAAGCAGACGAATGAACGGCTTTGTGCGCTGGCACAGAAAGGCGATGCTGCCGCGCTGGACAGCCTGATCGACAACAACAAGTCCTTTATTGGCAAGGTGGCAAATGACCTTTTCCGCAGCATGAATCTGGCACAGTCCGGCCTGAACCTTGACACGGACGATTTGAAACAGGCGGGCAATCTGGGCTTATGGAAAGCTGTGCCGAAGTTCGATGCAGCGCGCGGCATGAAGTTCCTGACCTATGCGGCTCCTGCCATCCGCAACGCCATGATGGACATGGTGCGGGATGCCTTTACTGCTTTTGAGCAGCGGATGGTGACGGAGGATAAGGACGGTATCTGCTACCAGCGCGTTTCGCTGGACGATGTTCTGCCGGGAGAGGAACAACTGCGGCGCATCGAAGCCATAGCCGACCCCTACGCCATGCAGCCGCAGAGCATTATGGAAGAGCAGGAATCGCGCCGGGAACTGTACGATGGCCTGAAACGGCTGACCCAACGGGAGCAGACCTATCTGCTGTACCGCTATGGCTTCACCGATGGCGAGGAGCATCCGCTGATCGGCACGGCGATATACTTTCACCTGACAAAAGGCCGCGCCAAAAAGACGGAGGAACAGGCCATGGATAACCTGTGGCTGGAACTGCCGTGGTGGTTTCTTTGAATAAAAAGAAAAAAATCGTGATTGTGCTACAAGCTTTCTGGAAATTTATGTGCAACCATACGATTTTGAAAAAAATTGTGGACGGATGAAATAAAGCGGGCTTAAATTTCGTTGTTTTAAAAAGGATTTGTAAGAACTTCTTTTAGAACGTATATAGGAGGCCTTTTTATGTTAGAACAATTTTTCAAATCACAAGTTGCAGCTGTTTCTGACCCCTACCAGTGCAATCGCATCACGGATGCGCTGGCAGCTGCTGGAATCAAATTCTATTGCAAAACCAAAGATGTCAATCGGCGTAATACGTTCGATCAGGCAAGAATTGGAACTTTGGGCATAAAACCGAAGTATGTCACAGAGATATTTGTGGACAAAGAAAATGCGGACATGGCACTACATATTGTACATAGCCTATGACATGGTATTTGTATGAAGTAAAGTTTTAGATGTCGGAGAATCTGAAATCATGCATAACAATAGACGAAATACCCGATTTGGCATGTTCATCGTTGCTATTATAGTGAGCCTGCTAGTTTTTCTCACAGGATGCTCATCTGCCCAAAATGAAACTGATACAGTCGCGCCAGTCATAGAGAATAGCTCAAATCCAGTTACGTTAACAGTCTACCTTACGGCTCACTATGCAAATCCTGATACACATTGTCCTATCTATGAAAAACTGCTAGATTATCAAAAAGAGAACCCGAATATCACAATACAGTTTGTATCGCCCAAAGAGGGTGATACCGCAGAGCGTGAGGCAGAGATTCATCAGCTAAATACGGAAATCCTTTCAGGCAAGGGTCCCGACCTTTTTATTATGGAAGGAAACCGATTGACAAATGTTAATTTATTTCCAGATATCGAAAAGAGTATGATGAATGGAGCTTTTCTCAATCTCACCGATGTAATGGATTCAAACGAATTCACAGCAGAGAATTTTTATATGACTCTTTTAGATGCTGGAAAACTAAAAGGAAAACAGTACATTTTACCTTTGTGCTTTTCAGTTCCAACGCTGACAAGTGCAGAAAGCATTTTGAAAGACAGCGGATTTGATACGCAAGCCGCATTGAAAAGCCTTGCTGCCACGATGGATGAACTGCTGCGCATCTATAAGGAAAAACCAATGCTGGTTGTGACGGACTTTAGCATGACAAGCGCGTTATCGCAGCCGATCATCGATTACAAGAATCACATTATTAACTTGGACACAGCTAGTTGTCGACAAACATTAGCATACGAGAAAGAATTCCGTACGGGTGAAATTTCTTATGAGATGCAAAATGGTTTGTTTGACAGTTTCAATCCAGAAATAGTCCGAGATTGTTTTGCAAACAGTGAACCTTTTGCTAGTCTTGACCCAAGCTATATGACGGTGGGACTTCTCCGGCAGTGTGCGGCTCTTGGAATCGAAACCGTAACACTCCCCATTCCCAATGAGCTAGGCGGTGTTACTGCTGAAATCGGTTCTTACGCAATTGGAAATCGAAACACAAAGCATCCAGCAGAGGTAAAAGCACTTTTAGCTTATCTTCTTAGTGAAGAATGCCAGTCGAGTTCGGCGTTTGCAGATAAAGATATGTTTCCGGTCCGACGTGGATGTCTTAAAAAATGTATGGAAGCACAATATCAATTCAGTGTCTATGATGCATCCCATGAAAAAATAGGGCAAGAAGATATTGAAAAACGAAAAGAGATGTATGGTGACAATTTGACTGATGCACAGCTGGATCAACTTGAAACAATATGCGACAAGATAAATGCAGCGCAATATCACACAATTTGGTACCGTGCCTTGCAGCTTGATCAAAGTGAAGATGGAGGAAATCTTCTAAGCGAAACGATGGTTCAGTATTGGAATGATGAAATCACCCTTGATGAGCTTGTTGATCGACTTACTCCGCGGCTCAAATTGTACCTTGATGAATAAAATGAAAAAGAATCTTCAGAGCAATATCCTTCTTCTGCCGGCACTTATTGCCGGATTTTTTTGCTATCTGTTTCCAATCTTGATTGCTTTTTGGAAAAGTCTCTTTCTTGGAACAGGAACTGATTTTGTCGGCATACAAAATTATGTGGATCTTTTTGAAAATGAGGCATTTTCACTTGCCGTTAGAAATCTGTTTCATTTGTGGGCTATTATTATACCCGTCAATTTGGTTATTGGCATTTTCATTGCGGAAGTTTATATAAAGTTCCGACAAGAAAAACTTTGTCTGTTCTTCCTTGTTCCATCAATACTTCCGGCAGCTTGTGTTGTGACAATCGCATCAAGCATCTTACGAAAATCTCCTAGCCAGTGGGGTGAAACACCATTTGCATTTTATGTGTTCCTTGTAATTGTGTTATGGAAAACGCTGGGATTCTCAATTTTAATTTTTATGGTTGCTATGAAATCCATTGAATCTGAGATCATAGATGCCGCCATGCTGGATGGAGTCAACCCTTTACAATGTTTTTGGTACATAAAGCTTCCAATAATAAAGAGTTCTTTATTGATTTGTGGAATCTTGACGATTTACAATAGCTTTCGATGTTTCCGTGAAGCCTATTTGATTGGTGGTAGTCACCCGAATGAGCAACTATATAGTATTCAACACTTTTTGCAAAACAATTTTATGAATATGAATTATGCACGGTTGGAAGCAGCATCTATCTTGGTTGTGATTTTTGTTGGAGCCTTTGTACTGAGTGGAATGTGTTTGGCGAGAAAAAAGAGGAACGAGCGATGAAATCACGAAAAGAAACCACATACGGCATCCTGCTCCTGATAGCTGCGGTGCTTTTTGTGTTGCCATGCATATTTCTTGTTTTCCCGACATTTGATATACACCCAGATGACTTGTGGCGGATGGATTCTCTGATGGAATTCATCTGCGCCTATAAAAATACCGCGATTCTTGCAATTGCCGGAGTGCTTATTCAAATTGTGATTGCACTGCCTGCAGGTTATGCGATTGCCAGAATCCCATCCCCGAAAACACAGACATTTTTTCTTTTGACCTGTGTTTTCCTTTTGCTTTTGCCGCAGCAAGCACTTATGCTCCCTCAATATCTGGTTCTGATGAATATTGGATGGTTGGATTCTCTTGAAGGGCTATTGATAATGACGGCTTTCCAGCCTTGGATGATTTTACTCTTTTGGTTCGCAGCAAAAAGAATTGATAATAGTCTATTCGATTCAGCAATTTGTGACGGCGCAAGCAACTGGGTGCTTTTTAGGAAAATTTATGCTCCAATTGTACGACCGTATGTTATGATTGCAGCATTCCTTTCTATCGCTGAAAGCTGGAATCTTTTGGAACAACCCATGACATTTTTGCAGAGCAAAGAAAAGTATCCGCTCTCTATGATTTTGATGCAGTTTTCAACGGATAATGCTGAATTAAAAAATGTCCTATGTTTGCTCTTTGCGATTCCGCTGATGATTTTGTTCGGTACAACGGTAAAAAAGATAATCGATACATGAAAAATAAGAATGACTAGCTTGATTTCATTTCAGCAACTGGGTGGATATTTTGCTCTTTGAACAATTCTGCAATAAATATGTTGTGCACTATGGAGAAATTTAATTATAAGTTTGGAAGTCGTTGATTCGCAACGCAAAATGCGTTACAATAGACTTGAGGTGATAACCATGGAAAAAACGATGACGCTCAATCTTCGTGTCAACCCTACCGTCAAGCAGCAGGCCGAAGACGTGCTGAAGCAGCTCGGCATCCCAATGGCAACAGCCATTGATATGTACCTGCGCCAGATCACCCTGACTGGCGGCATCCCCTTCTCGCTGTCTTTGCCGAAGGCTCCGGCTGCGCTGAACGCTGACACTATGACCGATGACCAGCTTCATGCAGCCTTGCAGGTGGGCATTAAGGAGATTCAGAACGGTGATACCGTGGATGCTGCAAGCGCATTCGCACAGTTCAGGGAACAGCACAGATGAAGCAGTATGACGTGAAAATTTCCCATGCAGCCCTCAGCGATATGGAGCAGATTTACAGCTACATTGCTGACCGTCTGCTGGAGCCTGACACGGCTATGGGGCAGTATAACCGCATTGCAGAAGCCATCCAGTCGCTGAACATCCTGCCGGAACGCTGTGCGCTGGTGGAAAGCGAGCCGGAGCGCACCCAAGGGCTGCGGCAGATGCTGGTGGATAACTACTCGGTGTTCTACATTGTGGGCGAGGATGCCGTGTCGGTGGCCCGTGTGCTGTACAGTGCATCCGACCTTGTGCGCCGCCTGCGGAGAATGAAATGAATCCCAACAACCAAAAATGTGGGGCAGTACCTTTTGCAGATACTGTCCCACGTTTTCTTATATCATCAAATGCTTCAGTGCTTCCCGGATAGCCTTTTCCTTCTCCGGTGGGCACTTGAGCTGCTTGGGGTATCCAGAATATAGTGGTAGATCTGATCCTCCACCTGCTCCGCAAGCAGCCTGTTTTTCAGGTGTGAAAATTCGCTCATGGTGACTTCTCCTTTTGAAAAGTGCTTGGGCAGCCCCTTTCGCCTGCAGCATCGGGCTTCCGGGCCTTTTTGTAGCGGTACATCTCCCGGTCGGCCCGATTCTTCACAGCCAGCACATCCTCCCCCAAAAAGGGAGCTGAACCAAAGGACACCGTGGGCAGAAAGTCCACGGCTTTTCGCCGCTGTTCCAGCTGATGTACAAACTCCTGCGCGCACTGGGCCTCCCGGTCTGCGTTTTCCATCAGCACACAAAACTCGTCGCCGCCGGTACGGTAGCAGTAGCCGCTGCGGGCATAGGCTTTTTTGATGCAGCGGCCGATCTCGGCCAGGCAGAGATCTCCCTGCAGGTGGCCATAGCGGTCGTTGATCTGCTTGAAATCGTCCACATCGAACACCACCCGCACCCCGCCGTGGCGGCGCATCTCAGCAGTGCGGTTCAGATAGCTGTTCTGATTCAGCAGCCCGGTAAGGGCATCCAGCTGGTTCCACATCTCGCTGCAGTAGATAAAGTACAGCACCGACAACAGGGTAACGCACAGCCATGTAACGTGGAGGTCCGGCAGTGTCACCTGAATGATGGTCTCAATGAGCAGAAAGATCATCAGGGGGTAGATCAGCGCCCGGCTGCGGTTCTGAAATTCCCGCGCCGTAACGAAGGTGGACACCGAGAGATACACGATGGCCGCAAAATACAGGATGATATAAATATAGAAGTATTGCCCACGGGAATAAACGTTGTCGGCGCTGACGGAGAACACCAGCCCGGCGGGGATGGACAGAGCAAGGAACAGCAGGTAGCACGCCTCGCAGCACACCGCCGCCCTGAACCAGCGGTTCATCCTCTTTTTCCGGTCCATGACATACACAAGGCAGAGACACACTCCCGGGGACAGGCCGAATCCCAGATAGTTGGACAGGATGTTCAGCCAGCGGTAGCCCGCCGGGGTTCCATCCACCGCCAGTGTCACCACCTCCAGCACCGAGATCACCGCGATCAGCGCAAAAGCAAGGAAAAATCCCTGCTTCTGCTTTTTGTTCAGAGATTCGCTGAGCTTTGTGAGGATGCACATGAAGCTCAGCACAAAAAGGTCAATGGCCGTTAATACATAAAAATATCCGTTCATCGTGGCTTGTTTCACCCTTTGGACTTCTGTGATCTGGTCAGCGCACAGACCACCTCACAATGAGCGGTCTGGGGGAAGAGATCAACAGGGGTAAAGCCCTCGGCGCGGTAGCCCTTGGCGGTCAGGAGGGCAAGATCGCGGGCCATGGTTTCAGGATTGCAGCTGACATAGACCACCCGTTTGGGGGCCATGCGGGCCACGCTCTCGATGAACTGGGGGGTGGAGCCTTCGCGGGGCGGATCCATGAAAATAACATCTGCTCTCTGCCCGGCGGCCGCCGCTTCTGTGATCCACTGGGTGGCATCAGCGGCAAAGAAGCGGGCGTTTTTCACGTCGTTGTGCCTTGCGTTGCCGATGGCATCCCGCACAGCGTCCCGGTTCAGCTCCACGCCCACCACCTGCTTTGCCCTGCCGCTGGCGGTCAGACCGATGGTGCCAATGCCGCAGTAGGCATCCAGCACCACCTCTTTGCCGGTCAGGCGGGCGGCTTCCACAGCCAGACCATACAGCACCTCGGTCTGGTCATGGTTGATCTGGTAGAAACTCCGGGGGCTCAGGGCATAGGTCTTGCCGCAGAGGGTATCCAGAATGAAGCCCTTGCCGTAGAGCGTCTTTTCCTCTTCGCCCAGCACCACGCTGGTGCGGCGGGGGTTGTAGTTCTGCACCACGCTGGTCACGGGGACATGGCGCTTTTCGGCTTCGGCCAGCAGGGCGCGGACAAAGTTTTTTGCCCCGGGCAGAACCGGCTGGGCTGTCACCAATACCACCATCACCTGCCCGGACACCACGCCGCGCCGCAGCAGGCAGTGGCGGAGCAGGCCGGTGCCCTTGTCCTCATTGTAAGGCTGGTAGCGGCAGGTGCTGGCCGCCGCCCGCACCGCCTGCATCACGGTGTCCAGCACTTCGTCCTGCAGCAGGCAGCTTTCCACGGGCAGCACTTTATGCGTGCCTGCCGCATAGATGCCGGACACCAGTTTCCCGCCGGGGCCCGCTGCAAAGGTAGAGATCACCTTATTGCGGTAATGGCAGGGGTTTTCCGCGCCCCGGATGGAAGCCACCGGGCCGTATTTTCCCACCAGCTTACGGACAGCGGCTTCTTTCTGTTTGAGCTGCTCGGCATAATCCAGCCCCAGCATCGGACAGCCGCCGCATTTTTTTGCTTTCAATCTGCACTCCATCGTATATCCTTCCGCCACTTGACAAACCAGGAAAAAATCACTATACTACAAATAGAAAAGGCACTGCGACAAGCGGTCAGCCCTAGTGGTTAAAAATTTTCTATGGTATTAGAAAACCGTCACCGGCCAGGGTGGCGGTTTTCGCTTTTACTTTAGCATATCTTCTGACCGAATGCAACGAAAAAGCTCCCGCAATGGGAGCTTTTTTGCTTTTCCGTTACCCATACGGATCATACAGGTCATATTCTTCTGCCTCCTGGTGCTGCTCCTCCAGCACCCGGATGGCCTGTTCCAGCTGGCTTTGGGAAGCGCCGCTCTCGCTGGCAAGGGCGCGGACCGCTTCGGGCAGGCTGCCGCCGAACAGGGTGTCCATCCGCTGGCGCATGGCCGCAACGCAATAGGCCCGGCGGGTGACCGTGGGCAGATAGGTGTTCTGGCTCCCCGCCTTGCCGCCCTTGACCCAGCCCTTTTCCTCCAGACGGTACAAAAAGTTGAGCACCGTGGCCGGAGCCCAGCCGGTGGCGGTCAGCTTTTCGCTGATATCCCGCCGGGTGGCCGGGGCGGGGCAGTCCCAGACCGCCAGCAGCACCTGCTCCTCGGCGGCAGAGAGTGGTTTCAGTCTGTCTGAAAGTCCATACACCGGTTTCACCTCCGATTTTTTGCTTTTACATTTGTCTCATTTCAACATGATTATACCACACCCGGCACAAACAGGCAAGCAGTAAAAGTGAGGAGCCATGCGGTAAAACCAGCATATTTTTACATTTGTCTTAAAAAGTGTTCTTTGTTCAAGGACAGTTGTGTGTTTTGTGCGTTCAAGGCAGGCAGAACAGGCCCATCTTTGTGCAAAGATGCTCTTGTTTTTGCACCCCCGGAACCGGTATACTACGGACAAATCAAGCGCACACCTGCCGCAGATGAGAGCGGCGGTACGGATAGGAAAGGGAGAGTTCAATATGGCACGAGTATATAACTTCAGCGCAGGCCCCAGCATGTTACCGGAAAAGGTGCTCCGTCAGGCACAGGCAGAGCTGCTGGAATACGGCGATTCCGGTCAGAGCGTGATGGAAATGAGCCACCGCAGCAAGTGGTTCGATGCCATCATCACCGAGACCGAAGCCACCCTGCGCCGGGTGATGAACATCCCTGACAACTACAAGGTCGGCTTCTTCCAGGGTGGTGCCACCCAGCAGTTTGCCATGGTACCCCTGAACTTTATGACCACCGGCAAGGCTGATTACCTGGTCACCGGCAATTTCTCGAATCTGGCTGCCAAGGAGGCCGCCAAGTTCGGCGAGGTGAAGATTGTTGCTTCCAGCAAGGACAAGAACTTCACCTACATCCCCGATGTCAACGCCATCGACTACGACAAGGACGCAAGCTACATCCACATCTGCCAGAACAACACCATCTTCGGCACCCAGTACGTTGAGGTACCTCAGGTGGAGGGTGTGCCGCTGGTGGCGGACATGAGCTCGATGATCCTCTCCAAGCCTGTGGACGTAAACAAGTATGGCTGCATCTACTTTGGTGTGCAGAAGAACGTAGCCCCCGCCGGCATGGCCATTGCCATTGTCCGGGACGACCTGCTGGGCCACGCCGCCGACACCGTGCCCACCATGATGAACTACACCACCCTGCTGGCCAAGGACAGCATGTACAACACGCCCCCCTGCTGGTGCATCTATATGACCGGTCTGGTGCTCAAGTATCTGGAAAACGACATCGGCGGTCTGGAAAACATGCAGAAGATCAACGAAGCCAAGGCCAGGATCCTGTACGATTATCTGGACGGTCAGGAGTTCTTCCACAACCCTGTGGAGCACCGTTACCGCAGCACGATGAACGTCACCTTTACCAGCCCTGACCCCGACATGGACAAGAAGTTCTGCGCCGAGGCCGCCGAAGCCGGTTTTGTCAACCTGAAGGGCCACCGTCTGGTGGGCGGTATGCGCGCTTCCATTTATAATGCAATGCCCACCGAAGGCGTGGAGAAGCTGGTGGACTTCATGGAGAAATTCCGCAAGGCAAATGCCTGATTTGTGTATAGGAGATAGGAAAGTATGTTTACGATCAAGACCCTGAACGCCATCAGCCCGGTGGGCCTGGCAAAGCTGAACAAGAACCTGTTTGATGTTTCGGTGGACACCGATGTCCCCGATGGCATTCTGGTGCGCAGCGCCGACCTGCTGAACACCACCTTCAACGACAACCTGCTGGCCATTGCCCGTGCCGGTGCCGGTGTGAACAACATTCCGCTGGATCGCTGCTCGGAGGCTGGTATCTGCGTATTCAATACACCGGGTGCAAACGCCAATGCCGTAAAGGAACTGGTGCTCACCGGTCTGCTCATTTCCTCCCGTAAGATTCCGGAGGCAATGGCATGGGCAGCAACCCTGAAAGACGGCGAAACCTCTGTGGCAAAGCAGGTGGAAAAGGGCAAGAGCCAGTTCGCCGGTCCGGAGATCAAGGGCAAGACACTGGGCATTGTCGGTCTGGGTGCCATTGGTGCACTGGTGGCAAATGCCGCTGTGGCACTGGGCATGAAGGTCGTTGGTACAGACCCGTTCCTGTCCGTTGGTGCTGCACTGCGTCTGGATCCGTCGGTAACGGTCGTAAAGACACAGGACGACGTATTCGCTGCCGCAGATTATCTGACCATTCACGTACCGTTCAACAAGGACACAGAGGGCATGATTAACGCTGCCGCGATCGCAAAGATGAAGGACGGCGTTCGCGTGCTGAACTATGCCCGCGGCGAACTGGTCAACGATGAAGATATGATCGCTGCATTGGAAAGCGGCAAGGTGGCTTACTACTGCACCGACTTCCCCAATGCCAAGACCTGCAACGCCAAGCACATCATTGCTACTCCGCATCTGGGTGCATCGACACCGGAGAGCGAGGACAACTGTGCAAGTATGGCTGCCGATGAGCTGATGGCTTATCTGGAACAGGGCGATATTCGCAACAGTGTCAACCTGCCGAATGCACAGCTTCAGGCAGTGTACACCAAGGTTTGCGTCATTCACCGGAATGTGCCGGCAATGATTTCTGCCCTGACTTCTGTCATTGGCGAAGCCGGTGCCAACATTGAGAACATGACCAATGCCAGCAAGAAGGATTACGCGTATACCATTCTGGATATTGACGGCGTAACCGACGGCATGATCGAAGCACTGACTGCTATCGACGGCGTACTCCGTGTACGTGTGATCGAAAAGTGATCTGTGCGTATAGCCTTTGGCATCTGCCCGAATTTTCGGGTTGAAACGGTGTGAAAGCACCGAATAGATTGCATTTCCAGAGTAGGAAATCGTGCGTTAAGTGTCCGTCAGACGGGGAGTTGCTGTCGGGACGAAAAGCGAGAACGATCGCTTGCGGTACGGTTTCCGCATCCCGCTGAATGTATCATAAGAAGTCAGAAATCTCTCAGAGAAAACACCTCTTATGCTGCACGAAGCAGAAACGTTTTGTACTGCCGCAAGGCAAAGGAGGTATTTTTTCATGAGAGATTTTTTGTCTGTATTTACGGATTCCGCAAAGGAATTCACCAAGGTTCGCAGTCTGGTGACTACATCGCTGCTGGTGGCTGTTTCCATGGTCATCGAGATGTTTTCCATTGACATCGGTTTTGCCAAGCTGAACTTCGCGTTCCTCGCTATCGCCATTATCGGCATGCTGTTCGGTCCGTGCATGGGAATGATGGCAGGTTTTGCCTGCGACATCGTGGGCTATCTGGCACACCCCAGCGGCGGCTTCCTGCCGGCATATGTGCTGGTCGGCGGCTTACAGGGACTGTTCTACGGGCTGTTCCTGTATCAGAAGTGGAGTGGTCACAGCATTCAGTTTGTCAGCAACAAGACCGGCAAGACTACGGACATCACCCTGTATCTCCGTGCGATCGTGGCACGGCTGGCGGACGTTGTCATCATCAACCTGCTGATCCAGACCAAGCTGAATCTGCACTACGGCTTTATTCCGCAGGAGGCTTATGGTGCGGCGATCGTGGCACGTGTGGCAAAGAATGTCATCGAGTTGGCGATAGACCTGCCGCTGCTGTTCATTCTGCTGCCGGTGGCACTGAAAGCCTACCAGCACATTTTCCGGCGGTCGGTATCGCCGAAAGTGGCTGGATAATTTCAGGCAACCCACAACTTCCGTATATTCCATATAAATGAAAACCACCCGCACACGGTACTTTTTACTCTGGAAAAGTACTGTGTCGGGTGGTTTTTGTTTAAGGTAATACCGCACAAAGATTGTGCGACAGATGCGTCATCAAATTTTTCGTCAGATGAA